>Ga0193708_1000188_pt1 | contig 13447 bp, 17 predicted proteins | sample H3c1metaG_FD_160570 | JGI IMG/M metagenome (GOLD analysis project Ga0193708, IMG submission 160570) | Soil microbial communities from a riparian zone of the East river system, Colorado, United States - H3c1 | ecosystem: Environmental > Terrestrial > Soil > Riparian zone | place: USA: East River...
GAAGAAGACGAAGAAGAGCCTGCTCGTGCTGTCGCCGGTGACCAAGCTGCCACCCGAGCTCGAGAAGAGCGTGTCGGCCGTGGTCGACTGGGACCTACCGAACCGGATCGAGATCGAGCAGGCCGCCCGCAAGGTGCTGCCGAGCTTGCCGGCCGCGACCCAGCAGGTGATCGAGAGCGATCCGACATTCATGGAGCGTGTCGTCGAAGGTGCGCTCGGGCTGACGCTGATCGAGGCGGAGAACGTGTTCGCCAAGAGCGCGGTCCGCACGCACACGTTCGATCTCGAGACCATCCTCGAGGAGAAGAAGCAGATCATCCGCAAGAGCGGCCTGCTCGAGTACTACGAGCACCGCGAGGAGTTCTCCGACGTCGGCGGCATGGACATCCTCAAGGACTGGCTGGTCAAGCGGCGCAACGCGTTCAGCTCGCGGGCCCGCGATTTCGGCCTGCCGCTGCCGAAGGGCATCTTGCTCATCGGCGTGCCCGGCACCGGCAAGTCGCTCACCGCGAAGGCGGTCGGCGCGCTGTGGCAGATGCCGCTGTTGCGGCTCGACGTCGGCAAGATCTTCGGCGGGCTCGTCGGTAGCTCGGAAGAAAACATCCGCAACGTGATCAAGACCGCCGAGGCGATCGCGCCGGCGATCCTGTGGATCGACGAGCTCGAGAAGGGCTTCTCCGGCACCGGGTCGTCGGGTCAGACCGACGGCGGCACCACGTCACGCGTGTTCGCGTCGTTCATCACCTGGCTCCAGGAGAAGACGACGCCGGTGTTCGTGATCGCGACCGCCAACAACGTCCACCAGCTGCCGCCCGAGCTGCTCCGCAAGGGTCGCTTCGACGAGATCTTCTTCTGCGATCTGCCCGATCGCGAAGATCGCCGCCAGATCATCGACATCCACCTGCGCAAGAAGAAGCGCGACCCGGGCCAGTTCGACATGGACAAGCTGGTCGAGGCGACGGTCGACTACTCCGGCGCCGAGCTCGAGCAGGCCGTGATCGCCGCGCTGTACGACGCGTTCGACACCGGGAGCGACCTAAGCAGCGACGGCCTGTTGAACACGCTCAAGGACATCGTGCCGCTCGCGATCACGATGCGCGAGCAGATCGAGGCGATGCGCGAGTGGGCCCGCACCCGTGCGCGGCCGGCGGCCGCCCGGGGACGAAGCGCACCGAAGAAGGAAGGCTGGATGGCGCGCTACGGCGCACCGACCGGAGGCCTTGGCGACAAGGGCCCGACCTCGGAAGAGGGCGAGCGCAAGATCGAGCTCTAGATCGCGGTATCGGCGATCAGCTCCTTGGCTTCATCTGCCTGATCGGCCGGGACGAAGATCACCGCCTCGACGATCGCGGTCCCACCCTCGATCTCGTGGTCGGAGGTCACGGCCGCCGTGATCCCGCGCGCGTGCAACATCGTCGTCAGAGCCTCGGCCTGCGACTGAGTCCCGGCGAACACGACGACGGGCTGAGGATTCGCGGCAGGAGGAGGATCGTCTGTTGCCATGCCGGGAAGCTACAACGCGCAGGTGCGGTACACTGACCATCCATGTCGCATTTCACGAAGTGCGCGCTGAAGATGACGAACCTCGTCGCGCTCAAGAAGGCGCTGGCGGACATGCAGGTCAAGTTCACGGAGGCCGAGCAAGGCCAGTACGTGACGGTGCGCGGCTATCGCGGCGACAAGCTGCAGGCCGCGATCTCGATCGACATGGGTCGCTACGACATCGGTGTCACCGACAACAACGACGGCACTTACGACATCGTGGCCGACTGGTGGGGTGTCGAGACGACCAAGGGCGTGTCCGAGGAAGAGTTCAAGGACCAGCTCAGTCAGAAATACCAGTATCACAACGTCAAGCAGGCCTGCGAAGAGAAGGGCTACGCCGTCGAAGAGGAAGTGAACGAGGAAGACGGATCGATCCGGCTCGTCGTTCGCAAATGGGGATCGGAGTAACGACCATGTCAGTCAAGAAAGAGATCGAGATCGTGATCAACGCCAAGGGCGAGGTCACGTACCAGGTGAAGGGCGTCAAGGGCGGCGCCTGTCTCGCCGAGACCGAGTTCCTCCAGCAGGCGCTCGGTGGCGACGCGGCGGTCCTAGATCAGCAGAAAACCAGCGAATATTACGAGCAGGGCTCCGAGGGCTACGTCTCCACCTGGGGTGGGGAAGCCAAGGACGACTAACCTCGTAGAAGGACTAGCTTGTCGAACCCCGACGACCTGACCGAGACCGAGACCCGCGCGGAAGATATCTCCGACGAGGTCGCGAAGAAGTACGACCCCGAGCGACTGCTCGGGCTGGTCTCGAAGCGTGCCGGTCGCGGCGAGTCGCTCGACCACAGCATCCGTAGCAAGTACGAGAAGCGGTTCGGCGTCGACCTCGGCCACGTCCGCTTGTTCACCGGCGAGTTTGCCGAGGAGTTCAACAAGCAGCGCAACGCGCACGCCGTGACGATCGGCTCGACCGGCATGATCCTCATGGGTGGCTCGGCCGAGAAGTCGATGGCGACCGCATCGGGACAGGCACTGCTCGCCCACGAGCTCACGCACGTCGCGCAGCAGAAGCGCGGCCTGCATCGCCAGGCGACGTTCCAGGGCGCCACGCCGTTCACCGAGGAACACGAGGCGGAAGCCGAGTCCGTCGAGCACGAGGTCGAGTCCGGTCAAGACGGACGCAGCGCGACGTCGGCAGCTGCCAATGCGGGCAGTGCGAAGGTCCAGGCTGCAGAGCAGATGAAGCAGGCACTCGAGAAGATCAAGCAACGCGTGCTCGAGCTGGCGGCCGATGCCGCACGCACGCAGATGGTTCGCAGCGGCTCCTCGCGCCGCGCCTGAGGGTGAACTCCCTCTCCGACGGTTCTGGGGTATTCTGGACGCGATGAGCGATTCCAGCGCCGACGCCGGCGTCGTGCAGTCCCGCGTACAGCTCGAGCGACTGGTCGCCGAGGAGGAGCTCGCCGGGCGCACGATCGCGGGGTTCACGGCGCAGTCGGTCGGGCTACGCGGCGTCGATCTCGATGGCGTGACGATCGAGCGGCTCGATCTGCGCAACGCCGACGCCGACGACAGCCGGCTCGAGCGCGCCGAGCTCAAGCAATCGGATCTGCGGACGTCGCAGTGGAAGGGCGCGCTGTGGCACCGCGTCCGCGCGAAGGACTGCGATCTGACCGAGCTCGATCTGACCGGCGCGCAGCTGTTGCGCTGCGAGCTCGGTCCGGTGCGGATGGCGCGCATCCGCCTGCACCGCGCGCGCATCCAGGACTCGACGTTCAAGGACTCCGAGCTCTACAGCGCGGACTTCTCGGGCGCAGTTCTGTTGAAGGTCGTGTTCGACGGCTACTCGCACGCGACGGTCTCGCTGTCGCGCACCGACTGGACGGGCGCGTCGCTGTTCGACGTCGATTTCAAGCGGGCGAACCTCTACGGCGCGAACCTGACCGGCGCGACCCTGGTGCGCTGTGACCTGCGCGGCGTGAACCTATGTTCCGCCAACCTCCGGGGTGCTCATCTCGTCGGCTGCGAGACCACCGGCGTCGATCTCGACGGAGCCACTTTCTAGGATCGAGGAATCACCATGCCGTCACGCCCAGACCTCCGCGAGATCGCCACCAACGTTCGCGATGCGTTCGCCGATGCCGACCGCGAGACCCTGCTCGAGATCCTGACCTTCGTCGTCAAGGAGTACGTCGTCGAGGGCCCGCCGCCGATGCTGATCCATCAGGCGGAGACGCTATCGGATCTCAAGAACACGACATTTGCCCAGCTGATCACCGCGCTGCAGACCCGGTTCGACTTTCCCGAGCTCGCGATGTTTGTCGTCGACGGCGAACAGGTCAGCGTGCGGATCGGCGGCGTCGTCCAGCCACTGCTCGCCTCGCGCCAGCCGCTGACGCCCGCCGCGGAGATGCCGCGCCCGCAAGCCGGGGTCCGCGTGGTCGAGACCACGGTCCAGCAGCGGCCTCCGCAAGCGGCGCAACCGCAGCAAGCACCACCACCGGTGCGCGGACTCTCGATGCGCGGCCGGCCCTCGGCGGAACCCGCACCGGGCCCGGCGCAGCCCGCGGCACCTGCCGCACCGGCTGCGAATGCTCCGACGCAGCCAACGGGTCCCGCGGCCGCCGAGCGACCCGCGCGACCGGACCGACCAGACAATGACAAGCCCGAGGGTAGCGGCGACGACGCCTCGGCGCGCTTCAGCTTGCTGGAGCTCGACTGATGTCATCGGTCGCGCGGCGCTACTACGAACGAGGCCGCGCCTCGCTCGAGACCAACGATCTCGAATCGGCCCAGGAGGCGCTGCGCGCGGCGCTCGATCTGGCGCCGAGTTTCGGCAACGCGCGCGTCGCGTACGCGGTCGCGCTCGCCAAGGCCGGCGACGCACCACGTGCCGCGCAGGTGCTGCGCCATGGCGTCTCGCGCGCATCGTCGCCGATCTCGGCCGCGGCGATGTACGCGACGCTCGGCGACGTGCTCGTGCTCGGCGGCGATTTCTTCGGTGCCGAGGAAGCGTTCCAGCAAGCCGCGCAGACGCCGGGCTTCGAGGTTCGAGTCGCGTCGGGCCTGGCACGCGTCTACGCGCGGCTCGGGCGCTTTCGCGACATGGCGGCGATGCTCGGCCGCGCCGCGACGTTCAAACCCTGATCGCGCTCAGTAGCCGTGCATCTGCTGCTGGTAGGCGTGCGCCGGCACCCACAGCGGATCGACGAACGTCTGGACGAGCACGACCGTGATGTTGTCGGTGCCGCCGTTGTTGTTGGCGGCGCGGATCAGGTTCTCGGCGACGATCTCGAGCGTATCGCCCGACGTCATGATCTCGCGGATCATCCAGTCGTCGACGAGATCGTTGAGGCCATCGCAGCACAGGAGAAACACGTCGTTGTGCTCCGGCGTCATCGCGTTGTGCTCGATCTCGACATTCGCATCGAGTCCGATCGCGCGGATGATCACGTTCGACGTCGCCGGGCCAAGCGTGCCGATCAGATCCGGGCGGTCCTGATACAGGTTCCGCAACGAGTGATCGCGCGTGAGCTGCTGCAGCTGACCGTGGCGCAGGAGATATCCGCGCGAGTCGCCGCAGTGACAGATGTGGACGAGGTTCTCCTCGAACCGCAGGCCGACCGCGGTGGTGCCCATGCCGGGGCACGTCGGATCCATCAGCGAGCGCTGGTAGACACCTGCGTTCGCGGCGCGCATCGCGGCGACCAGCGGATCCTGACCGGGCGCCGCCGGTGGATCGCCGGTCTTGAGCGAGTGGACGATCGTGCGGATCGCGATGTCCGACGCGACCTGTCCCGACGCGTGACCGCCCATGCCGTCGCACACGATGTACACGCCGAGGAAGTCGTCGTAGTACATCGCGTCTTCGTTCTGCGTGCGCTGCGCGCCGACGTCGGTGCGCCCGACGGCACGGAGCAGGAACCGCTCGACGGGAATGGTGCGTGGCTCGTCCGTGCTCATTCCGTCACCCGCCGGTTCGGAAGGGTTCGCGAGAGCACGAGGGCCGGCCATGGCGAGCGAAGCAACGCGACCACCTCGGCGATCAGCTTGCGCCCCTCGCGGAACGGCAGCTCCTCGAGCTGCGGCAGCTTCCAGCTGGTCGCCATCGCGGTGGCGACCTCGGCGACGATATCGAGCTTCATATCCGCCGCCGGGTCGATCATCTCGAACGTCTTCTCGAAGTCGAGCTCGGGACGGTGCAGGTCGCGCAAGATCGCCTGGGGCGTGCAGTCCTTGAGGTCGTCGCGCAACTCCTCGGAGATCTCGACCTCGCGTGGCTCGGCGATCAACGACTGGCGCTCGACCATGCGCTGATCGAAAAGTGCGATATCGGGATCGGCGTGGATCGTGAGCGAGGCCGTGAAATGGATCAGCGAGTCCGACTGGCCCTCGTACCGCTGGTGCAGCGCCTCGAGCAGCGCCGGATCCACCGCGGCCATCGCCTTCGCGCGTTGCTCGCGAATCCTGACGATGTCGGGATCCTCTTCCGGCGGCGGCGGCGGCGCATTCTCGGCGGCGACCTCGAACGACGGCAGGTTGAACCAGCGCTCGAGGTCCGCACGGGTTGCGGCGTCGAGGAAGTCCTTGACCTTCGGGTCAGCGAGCTGGTCGTCGTCGTCGGTGGCCATGGTGTCAGCTCAGCTGAAGGACCACCACATAGGCGAGGGCGCCGACGGCGATGCCGATCACGAGCGAGATGATCCAGAACAGCGTCGAGGCGCCCTGGGTGATCATGCCAGTGCCTGCGGGCTGCACGGCTTGACCCGTGCGCGCCATCGACACGATGCCTTCGCTCGGCTGCAGCATCATGGTCTTCGGCTGCCCGGGACCTGCACCGGGCAGCGTCGACGCGCCAGCCATACCGGGTTGCATCATCTGGCCGCCCATGATCGGTGGTGCCATGCCAGCGACGATCGTCTTCTGTGCTGGCGACGCTTGCTGATACGGACCGGCTCCGCCGGGAGCGAGGCCGCTCGCCTGCTGTTGCTGCTGGCCACCGTACGGGGCGACCTGGGCGACCATCGTCTTCATCTGCGGCGACGCTTGCTGGTACGCCCCGGGGTTGGTCTGGGCCTGGGGCTGTGGCTGCTGGTACTGCCCTGGATGGCCCATCGGCATCCCGGGCGGCATCTGTGGCGCCTGCCCGGCGATCATCGTCCGCGGCATTCCGCCGGCGCCGATCGACATGCCGCCCGCGCTGACCTCGGCGAACACCTGCTGGCAGTGCTGCATCATCTCGCCGGCCGACTGGTAGCGCCGGTTCGGATCCTTCTCGAGCGCGCGCCGCACGATCTGCTGCACCGAGGGCGGCGTCTGATCGTGCATCGGCGGCACGCCCGCATGCAGGTGCATCTGGATCACCGTCATCGGGTTCTCGTCGTGGAACGGCACGTTGCCGGTCAGCATCTCGAACGCGAGGATGCCGAGCGCGTAGAGATCGCTGCGGGCGTCGAGTGGCAGACCACGGCCTTGCTCAGGCGACATGTACTGCGGCGTTCCGAATACGACGCCGGCCTGCGTCTTCAGACGATCGCCTTCGAGCAGCTTGGCGACCGAGAAATCGAGCAGCTTCACGAAGTCCGGCGAGCCGGCCATGTTCAGCAGGAACACGTTGTCGGGCTTGATGTCGCGGTGGATGATCCCGATCGAGTGCGCCTCGGCGAGCGACGCGCAGCACTGGATCAAGATCTTCACCACGCGCTGCGGCGCGAGCGGTCCATGCTGGAGTGCCGCGCGCAGCGACATTCCATCGAGGAACTCCATCGTCATGAACAGGCGGGCGTCGGACGTCTGACCGAAGTCGAACATCCGGATCGTGTTCGGGTGCTGCAGTCGCGAGCACGCCTTGGCTTCGTTGTAGAAGCGCTGGACCCACGTCGGATCACCGGCCATCTGCTGGTTCAACATCTTCAGCGCGATGATCCGGTCGATCGAGATCTGGCGCGCCTTGTAGACCACGCCCATGCCGCCCTCGCCGACACGAGCCTGGATCTCGTAGCGACCGTCGATGACCTTGCCGACGAACGTGTCCGTTGCGTTCATGGAGGCGTCAACTTCACCCGAGGGTTGGCGCTCACCTGGTCGGTCGTGAGGCCGACGATCACGACGGTGGAGTTCTTGTCGACGCGGGTGACCTTGCCGTCGCCGTTCGGGAATGGTTGATCGCCGTCGCCGCGCAGCACGGTGGCCTTCCAGTCCTTGCCGACGCCGCTCGACGAGCCGACGCCGACGATGATCGCGACGCCGTTGCCGGACACGTCGCTCCTGAGCGCGCGTCCGATCACCGGCTTGGCCTTCTCGCGGCAGCGCGGGTTCGCCGGATCAGGCTCGGCCTTGTTGGGGCATGGTGGGAAGTCGGTGATCTTGCAGGCCTTGATGCGTTCGTCGGGCGCACCCTTCGGACACGGCATCGTCGCGTGACAGGACGGCTCGTCGACGGTAGGCGGGGTCGGGCACTTGCCCTTGCACGCTGGCCAGCCCGGTGGGGCGCCCGCCCCGGGGCAGACCATCTTGCAGGCGGGATTCTTGATGTCGAACGAGAACTCGTCGCACGTGGCGTCGGGGCCGGGGACGTCGGCGAGCTTCGGTGGCTCCGGGATCTCGAGCTTCAACGGATCGAAGATCAACCCGGCGACCGCTTCCTTGAACTCGACCGTCAGCTTGTACTTGCCGGCGTCACCGCGATCGACCGCGTAGACCCGCACGAAGTACTTGCCGCGTGCGGCCTTCAGCGACGCGCTCCGGCTACGCGATCGCTTGCTCTTCTTGCCGCCGGCCTTCTTCGAGCTCACGACGGGTGTGTTCCACTCGTCGAACACGTCGAACGCGAGCTGCAGCCCGGGTCGCGGTGGGCTCCAGCTCAGGCGGAAATCGAGATCGCCGGCCTTCTTGTCGGGGACCTCGAACACTTTCCAGTCGACGCGATCGCCGCCTGGATACGTGACGATGCCACGCGACACGGCCTCGCCGTTCTCGAACTGCAGCTCCTTGGCACCTTTGACCTTGCCATCGGCTGCTGACGCTTTGTCCTGGGCGACGTTGTGCGCGCACGCCAGGAGTACGAAGTTGAGGAGCCCGACGCATAGCGCACTGGGCCCCACCGATTTCCCGAGCATGTTTGAAGTCTTACTGAAGCTCGTCGGCGATTCAAGCGCTACGCGCTCGACTTTGAGCTACGGCACGAGCGTCACGGTCCCACCACCGGCCTTGACTTGATCGGGCGTGGCCTTGAACACCGCCGTACACGAGGTTTCCTTGCAGTTTCCGATCTTCGCGACGTCGCCGACCCCGGCGATCTTGGCGCGCATGCCATCGGAGGCCCCGCTCGCGGTACCGCGGCCGATCAGGATCTGCGTACCACCTGGCACGACGTTGACGCTCATGATGCGCGCCGTGACCGCCGCACTTGGGGGTGGCTTTTTTTCGACCGCCGGCGTCGGCTTGCGGCCCGTGGTCTTGACCACGACAGGCTTCTTGTCGGGCTTCCAGCCCTTCGGGGCGTCGTCGTTGAGCGGGACCATCGGCAACGGATCGAGGAACGCGACCTGCGCCGGGAAATCACTCTTGACCTCCGCCGCCGCCGTCGCCTTGAACGTGCCGCGCAGCGTGTACTCGGCGCTATCCATCCGGCCCTGGAGGTAGAGGTGCACCAGGTACTTGCCGGCGGGCAGCTCGACGAGCTTCGTGGTCTTGGTGACCTCGTGCGCGTCTTCGTCCTCGAGATCCGACTTGTGGATCGGGCGGAAGGCCGGGCTCAGCACCTCGAAGCCGAGATCGAAGTCCTCGTTCGTGGCGTCGCCGGGCGGCGTGATTTCGAGGCGGAGCGACAGCTCGCCGTTCGATGGGGTCTCGATCGAGTACCAGCGCGCGCGCTTGTACTCGGCGTACGCCAGCTCGCCGTCGCTCTTGATCTCGCCCTTCTCGTCGATCTTCAGCGCCTTGGCCTTCATCCAGGGCTTCGACTTCTCGTTCTTGTACCCCGAGTGCGCCGGGACCTCCGGACCACCACAGGCAAGGACGAAGAGGAGAGTCGGGACAATCCACCGCATGGCGCGAACGATAGCACGGGGTGCAAATCGGCTGCGTGAAGTGGCTCCTGCTCGTCCTCGTCGCCGGTTGCCAGACCGCGCCGCCGGTCGACGGGGCCGCGGTCTACGGCAAGTACTGCACGCCATGTCATGGCCCGACCGGCAAGCCGCCGGAGCAGATGGTGCGGACGCTGAACGTGCGCGATCTCACCTCACCCGAGCTGCGCGCGCGCGTGACGGCCCCACTCGTCGAGGCGCAGGTCCGGGCAGGCTCGCCGAACAAGTTGATGCCGAGCTTTGTCGAGGTGCTCGACGACGCGCAGATCAAGTCGGTGGCGGCGTATGTCGCGAGTCCGGCGTTCTTGCCAGCGCCGCCGTGAGCTCGTCGAGGACGAACGGATCGGTCTCGCCGGCCCGGATGGCGACGAGCGGCTCGATCGCGCCGAGCTGACCGAGCGCCCACGCGGCGTGGCCGCGGACGATCGCGACGCGATGGCCGAGCAAAGCGACGAGCGCCGGGATCGCGGCGGGCGAACCGGTGTTGCCGAGCGCGACGGCGATGTTTCGTAGCAACAGCTCGCGCGAGATCCGGCGCAGCGCCGTGCGGCGCACGAACTGACGTAGCTGGTTGGCGCCCTTGGCGGCGAGCGCGATCAGATCGGGGAGCGCGTGCTCGAGCGTGCGAGGCCGCAACAGCGGATCGGGCTGGGCGCCATCGCCGGCGTTGAACGGGCAGACCTCCTGACAGACGTCGCAGCCGAACACCCAGGTCCCGATCGCGGGGCGCAGCTCGCGCGGGATCGCGCCGTGGTGCTCGATCGTGAGGTACGAGATGCAGCGCCGCGCGTCGAGCACGTAGGCGTCGACGAACGCGCCGGTCGGGCAGGCGTCGAGGCACGACCGGCAGCTGCCGCAGCGCGGGCGCGGCGGGGTCTCGGGTGCGGTCACCGGCAGCTCGGCGGCGACGAGCAACTCGCCGAGCACGACGTAGCTGCCGAGGCCGGGCGCGATCAGCATCGTGTTCTTGGCGACGAAGCCGAGCCCGCCGCGCTCGGCCCACTCGCGCTCGAGGACCGGCGCCGAATCGACGCACGGCCGCGTCGCGACCGGGCCACCGAGCTCGCGGGCGAGGCGATCGGCGAGCAGCACCAGCCGATCGCGCATCACGAGGTGATAGTCCTCGCCGCGGGCATAGCGCGCGATCTTGCCGCGCAGCAGGCGAGCTTCGGGCACCGGAGTTGTCCGGTCATACGCGAGCGCGACGACGACCAGCGAGCGAGCCGCGTCGAGCAGCGCCCGCAGATCGCCGCGCGGGCCGACATGCTCGGGCGCGGCGAGGTAGGCCATCTCGCCGGCGTGACCGGCGGCGAGCCAGCTCGCGTACAGCTCGTGGCGGCGCGGCGGCTCGATCGGGATGACCGCTGCACGCGCGAAGCCGAGCTCGCGCGCCAGGGTCGGGATCACGTGGAGCCTTCGCGATCGTCGTCGGCCGGCTGACCGGCGAAGTGAATCGCATCGTACGGCACGCTGCAGTCGTGCTCGCGCGGCTGCGGATATGTGATGCGCTCGCCGCGATACGTCCGCACGACGCAGGTCTCGCGATCGAGGTGCTCGATGTAGCTCGGGATGATCGGCACCTTGCCGTGACCACCGGGCGCGTCGAGCACGAGGTGCGGCACCGCCATGCCGTTGATCCAGCCGCGCAGCCCCTCGTAGAGCTGCATCGCGGCCTCGACCGGCGTACGCAGGTGATCGGTGCCGATCACGGTGTCGCCCTGGAACAGGTAGTACGGCCGCACGCGCACGCGGAGCAAGGCACGCATCAGCGCGCGCAGCGAGCGTACCGACGAGTTGACCCCGCGCAGCAACACGGTCTGGTTGCCGACCGGGATGCCACCATCGGCGAGGCGCTCGCAGCCGGCGCGCGCTTCCGGCGATAGCTCGACGACGTGGTTGAAGTGGGTGTTGACGAACAGCGGATGGTGCCTGCGCAGGGCGGCCACGAGCTCGCCGTCGATCCGCATCGGACACACGACCGGCATGCGCGTGCCGATCCGGATCGTCTCGACGTGCGGGATCGCGCGCAGCCGGCCGAGCAGGTGATCGAGCCGTCGCGTCGACAACAGCAGTGGATCGCCGCCGGACAGCAGCACGTCGCGGATGCGCGGCGTGCGTGCGATGTAATCGAGGCCAGCCTCGAGCTCGGCCGTCGTCGGCGGCTCGTCACCACCGACGAGCCGGCGCCGGTTGCAGTGCCGGCAGTAGATGCCGCAGCGATCGACGACGAGGAACAGCACGCGGTCGGGATACTTGTGGACGACCGAGGGCGCCGGGTTGTGCGAGTCCTCGCCGAGCGGATCGCGCAGCTCCTCGTCGCGGATGTCGGCCTCGGCGGGGTGCGGGATCGCCTGCATGCGGATCGGGCAGCTCGCGTGCAGCGGATCCATGAGGCTCGCGTAGTACGGCGTGATGCCGACGCGGAACAGCTTCGCCGAGGCGGCGAGCCCGGCGCGCTCGGTCGGCGACAGGTCGATCACCTGCGCCAGCTCGTCGCCCGTCGTCAGCATGTGGCCGAGCTGCCACCGCCAGTCGAGCCACTGCGTGTCGGGAACGTCCGCTCGCCGGACACTCGGCGCGGTACGGGCTAGCGGGAGGTGGACCACGGCGGCTGTTTAGCACGGGCCGCGGCCAGCACGTCGACGAGGCCGTCGGTGACGGCCAGCGTGGCGAGCTCGGCGTCGTCGACGAACCGCGCCGAGGTGGCATCGCTCTGCGGCGCGAGCGTGCCGCCGATCACCCGCGCGTAGTAGTCGAGGATCACGAAGTGGTACCCGCGCTCGGGATGCGGATCCATCCGCTCGACGACGCACGCGAGCGTGCCGACCTCGACGACGAGCCCGGTCTCCTCGGCGACCTCGCGCGCGACCGCCTGGGCGAGCGTCTCGTGCGGCTCGAGCTTGCCGCCGGGCACGCTCCACAGCCCGGCGGCGGGTGGCTGGCCGCGCTCGACGAGCAGCACGCGACCGGAAGCGTCGAACACGATCGCACCGACGGCGACGACGGGAGTCATGCGCGCACCTTGGCTTTCGATCTGGCTTTCGGCTTGGCTTTCGGTCCGCTTGGTTTCCGCTTCGGCTGCTTCGCCCGCTTGTCGAGCTCGGCGCGGCGCGACGGTTTCTTCGCGATCACGAGCTGGGGCGCGCGGCCGCCGGCCGTCGAGGATGGACACAGCGGCGACAGCCCGCAGTGCTCGCAGTCGGGCACCTTCGCGTGACACACGCGGCGGCCGTGCCAGATCAAGCGGTTGCCGAAGCTCGTCCACTGCTCCTTCGGCACCAGCGTCATCAGCTCGCTCTCGATCTTCACCGGATCGGTCTGCGCGGTCAGGCCGAGCCGAGCGGCGAGCCGGGTCACGTGGGTGTCGACGACGATCCCGACGTGAATGCCGAGTGCGTTGCCGAGCACGACGTTCGCCGTCTTGCGGGCGACGCCGGGCAACGCGACGAGCTCGTCCATCGTGCTGGGCACCACACCACCGTGGCGCTGGACGACCGCCTGCGCCATCCCGATCAGGTGCTTGGCCTTCATCCGGTAAAACCCGGTCTTGAAGATCAGCGGTTCGAGCTCGGGCTGGGCGGCCTGGGCAAGCGCGTCGGCGTCGGGATACTTCGCAAACAGGGCCGGCGTGACGGTGTTGATGAGCTTGTCGGTCGACTGGGCGGCCAGGATCGTGGCCACCAGCAGCTGGTAAGCGTCCCGGTGGTCGAGCTCGACGACCGCCTCCGGCCAGCGCTCGGCCAGATGGCTCAGGATCGAGCCAGCTTGCGTCGTTGTAGCGTGGGTCGCTTCGCGCGTGCTATTTCGAGTGCGTCCCCCCATGACCTGGCGGCACCGTATCATCATCCTCCTCATCGTCGGCCTCCA
>Ga0193708_1000189_pt1 | contig 13446 bp, 9 predicted proteins | sample H3c1metaG_FD_160570 | JGI IMG/M metagenome (GOLD analysis project Ga0193708, IMG submission 160570) | Soil microbial communities from a riparian zone of the East river system, Colorado, United States - H3c1 | ecosystem: Environmental > Terrestrial > Soil > Riparian zone | place: USA: East River...
TCGCAACGCTTAATACAAACTTACCGGGTAGTTATTATGTAGTAATTACCTGCGGAGGCTGTGTAGCAACATCAAACACCATAACAGTTGTACAGCAGGTATGCACACCTGTACCGGGTTGTGCCTCACCTATTCCTCCTAACCCGCTTACTTCAATAGTAATTACCAATGCATCCCCGGGTTGTAATCAAAAAACATTTGACCTGGCTCCAACGTTCACACCATGCTCAGGAGGAACAGTTTCCTGGACCTTTGGAGATGGCGGAACTGCAACAGGATACCCGGTCACTCATACTTATACCCTTCCGGGAGTTTATGGGGTAACCGCCAGTATAACCTGTAATGGCTGCACATTTACAATTATTTCCACTACTGAAGTTCCTTTATTTCCCGATTTTAATTATAGTGTTGCCTGCGGTTTGAATGGAAGCAATACCATCACCATGAACAATACATCGCAGGTTTTGGGAGGATGGTCGATGGTGCCTGCTAACTGGTCATCCACCTGCGGATCACCTTTAACATGGTCTGGAAATACTTATACATTAAATACAACGATAGGTTGCAGCCCAACAGTTACTATGACCGTGACTGTAACAAAGGGAACACAAAGCTGTACGCTTTCGAAAGTAGTTCCATTCACTTTTGCTTCATCTCCGCTGACCATTAGCGGGCCGCTTACGGTTTGTAAAGATCAAACATATACTTTCAGCAGTTCCATGACAGGAATACAATATCAATGGACTGTGGGCGGTGTACCTGTTTCTCAAAACAACCCATTAAGTTATGCATTTAATGGTTCGCCCCTTAACCCTGTTGTTGGGTTAACCGTTACAGATGCTTTTGGTTGCACCTTTAATACATCTATTACTTTAACTGTAGTAACGCCGCCAACATTAAGCATTACGCCATCGCCCATTGTAAAAGTTTGCCAGGCACCATGTGTTACAACAGGATCTGTATTAACGGCAACACCGGGCTTCACCAATTACGAATGGTTCCAGAACGGTATTTCATTGGGAGTACCTTCGCCCAGTAATACGTATACCATTACAGGTCCCAGCCCCATCGGTACTTATTATGTACAGGCAGAAAGTCTGCCCAATCATTGCAACGTAAAATCAAATACGGTTTCGGTGGTTTATCATCCAAAGCCACAGGCAAGGATCATTGCAAATACCAATAATTGCATTCCCAATGTTCCGTATACTATAAGCAATGCAACAGCACCGAATACAGTAAGTGCAAACAATTTCTTCAATCCTAATTATAATTACGAATGGTTTTTGAATAACCTGGGAACACCCATTTTTAACAGCAATACAACCAACTATCTTACTTATACCATTAACAGCTTTGGCACGTACACCTTTATAGTAAGAGTAACAGATGTAACAACAGGCTGCTGTAACCTGGATACGATATGTATTGCATTTTCAAGAAGTCCAAACGTAAACATTGTACCTGGTGGACCATTATGCCAGGGGCCAGTGGTTACTTTAACAGCCAATGCAACACCTCCGGGAACTTATTATTATTCATGGGAGAATGGCCAGGTAGGGCAAACACATGTAGTACAGGCGGCAGGACAGTATGCTGTAATGGCCATGGATGATTATGGTTGTTCGGCCATGGCGTTCATGACGATCAAGCCATTGCCTTATGTTGCTTTATTTCCGCAGGGATGCGATACTATTTGTGCGGGAGATACCAGCCATTTATATTTCCCGTTGCCAACAAATAATTCCAATCAACCATCGTATGTTATTACCTGGTCGCCGGGCGGACCTGGTGGCACTACCTCTCCATTTACACTGGGTTCACTGGGTTTAGGTTCTCATACCATAACAGCTACAGTAACTATGAACGGTTGTACAGCAACCACGGAAGCTTATAATGTTTTTATAAAGAATTGCGATACCTGTAATTGTAAAGAAAGTTATTGGAAAGACGGACCATGGTGGATCAATGAAACAACAGGAAAAAAAGAAAAGATCGATTGTAAAAAAGAACCGTTCACTTATGTTATCCAGGGAGAACATTGTAAAGACTCTTTCAGTGTTGCCGGCACCTATATGTGTAAGGGAACCAATTGCCCGGGTAAAGTAGTATTCAGTTTATATAATACAATTGGCAATACTTATATCGGTGGAGGATCGGGTACTTACGTGATACCGTCCAACCTGCCCAATGGTTCTTATTACCTTACCATTTATGCTTATTGCGGAGACCTGGTCTGCGACAGCTGCAAAATTTATATCAAAAAAGATTGCGATAAAGGTTGCAACTGCGATAAACAGGGCACACAGATCATACCGGAACTCACGATCAACAATGTAAAAAAGACCCTCAGGTGCGGCGAGAATTTTGTGGTGAATTGTAAGAGTATGGTCACACTGAATGCAAGTTATTTCTGTATTCCGGCAAGTTGCCCTGCTACAATTACTTACCAGTTAACTGGTCCCGTTACACAAACAGGCACATTGCCATTAAGCCTGAGCAGTTTACCACCGGGCAATTATTCCATTATGATCATGGCTTATTGCGGCGGGAAATTATGTAGAGAATGCAAACTTACCTTTACTGTTGAGTGTGATGAGCACTGCTGCCCTTATGATATTAAGGCAAACCTGGTGAGCCAAACAAGCACCATGAGTCCGGGCAATACACACCTGCTGGTAACACAAGGCTTTAATTTTACCGGCTTAACAGGGGCTTCATTAACTGAAATAAGAGCTGAAGTGTTGAGCTATAATTTAACCAGCCAGTTCCCTGAACAATGTATCGGCTGTAAAAATTTACCAAAAGGATGGGCCAGTATTTACGATGGTAATGTAATGGGCCCGGTTATTCCTAAAGTAAACCTGGCAGGCGTTATGACCAATGCGCCCATCAATGTAAGCACTTTATCTGCCTACAGCAATCCAAGAGAAATTATATGGAACAATGGCGGTGCCATATTCGGCATTGTGCAACCGGTAACTGTTGGTTTTATTTTACCCAAACCATCACCGCTGGATTGTTGTGATATAACAGCCGATATCTGTGTGAAATTTACTTTCAGGGATAAGGATTGTAAAGAGTGCGAAGTGATAGTCTGCTTTAAAGTAGTGATCAGGAAAAAATAGTTTCACGCAGGGTACGCTGGGGAGCTGAGAAAACAGAGAAAGCCCTGCTAACTCAGCCTCTCTGCTCTCTCTGCGTGAAACAAAAACCCAAACCGTACCTTATGTTAGTAAATGAAATAACATCAATAATCATTGAAGAAAGTATTTATATACATCGAAGTGTTGGCCCCGGATTATTTGAAAGTGTTTACGAAGAGTTGCTGGCATACCGATTAATAAAGCGGGGATTAAGAATAGAAAGACAAAAGGCAATCCCGGTGATTTTTGAAGATATCAAAATGAATGTTGGATTCAGGGCAGATCTAATAGTAGAAAATAAAGTGGTGGTGGAAATAAAGTCCGTGGAGCTATTGGCAAATATTGCATCGGTGCAACTATTAACATATTTGAGATTTGCCGGCGCAAGTATTGGCTTATTAATAAACTTTAATGTAGAAAGACTGAAAGATGGAGTTAAAAGGATTGCAAATAATTATGTTGACGGAACTTAAAATAATTTCACGCAGAGTTCGCAGAGTAGCAGAGGAAACAGAGAGATCCCTGCGAACTCCGCCCCTCTGCTCCCTCTGCGTGAAATAAAAAAAATAAAAAACATTGGTTAAACCCAAACCGATCTTTATGATGAGCAAAAAAATAATAACCAGCTTCTTTTTCCTGGCAATGTCTTGCACTTCATTATATGCCCAGGAAGTAGATTCATTGCTTAACAAAGCAAAAGACAAAGCAAAAGAAAAATTAAATATCAGCGGTACTATCGGGGTCACCTATGAAGGTTACGGCCTTAACCGCAGGCCATCAGGTTGGACAGGATACCAGCCCCGGAGACCATGGAACCAGGTTAGGTTTAATTTTACACCCAATTTTAAATTTGGTAAAAATTTCAGCCTGCCCTTCAATTTTAATTTTGCTGCCATACCCACCAATTTTGCGGGACCGTATGCAGGCATTAAAAAACCAAGCTTTGGCCAGTTCATTACCAACCCCATGAATAGTTTTGGCATCAATCCAAAATACAAATGGGCCGAGCTGCAGTTGGGTACACAGTATTTGAAATATTCTGATCTCTCTACCGGTGATATTGGCGTGTTTGGTATAGGTGTCGACCTGAGGCCAAAAACATTCCTGTTCAAATTCTTTACCGGCATTTCCCAGCAGGGCATCAATTATGTAACCGGCCCGCCAACGGTTGTAGGGGCATACAAACGCAGGAACTGGATGGCACAGATCGGAACAGAAAAAGAAGGCAAGTATTTATTTGCATTGAATTTTGCAAAAGGAAAAGATGTGCCAACTTCTTCTTCACCGCCGCCGGTTACCGTCAGGCCGCAGGAAGGCGTAGTGGTAAGCCTGGTATCGGATGTTTATCTCGATAAAGGATTTTATTTTAAAGCCGAAGGCGCACAATCAACATTTACCAAAGACCTGGCCACTCCATTAAGCCCGGTATTAAAAAGCCTCAAGCCATTTATTGAAGCACATACATCTACAATGACCGATTATGCGGGCCAGGCATCGGTTGGAAAAAGATCAACCAAATTCGATCTTGGTGTAACGGTCAAATACCTGGGAGCCGGATTTCAAACCATTGGCTACCCGTTCTTACAAAGCGACAAACTTGACTATACACTCAACACCAGGATAAATGCCTGGAAAAATAAAATGAATATCGTAGCCAGTTTGGGACAACGGGTAAACAATGTGAACAATACTGCACTTAAGGCAAAACAATTCATCGGCAACCTGAATTGGTACACACAGTTCAATGATAACTTCAGCTTAAACGTGAACTATAATAACTTTGGATTTCAAACCGCCAGCGGCATGAACCCCTATGGCATAAAAAATGTAAGTAATGATCTTGGGATCAACCCCACATTTTCCTTTACGGGCAAAAAAATAATTCACCTGTTGAGCATGAGTTACAATTACAGCAAATACAATGAGCGTGATGTGCTGACAGGCTTAACCACATCAAACAATACCCACACGGCCTTGCTTACCTATGTGCCTACTTACCTCGAAAAGGATATAGCTCCTGATTTCAGCATTTTGTATTTTTATAATAACGTGCCCGGGGCCAAAATAACATTGGCTACTTTAAGTACGGCATTAAGTATGCAGGCAGCAAAAAAGAAAATGAGGTTGCGTGGGCAATTGCAATACACATTGGGTAAACTGAACAGTTTCAGCAGCAGCAATAATTTAATTGCTTCCTGTAATATTGACTTTAAACTAACAAAAAAACTGAGCTGGAATACATTTTTAACCACCAACTATTTCAAATACGGAAATGAGATATTGCCCAATGGTGCCAATTATGTAGAAACTACCTGCCGTACAGGTTTTCAATATCGTTTTGATACAAAAAAAGAAAAATAATGAAAAAAATATTATTTGCCGCGATAGCCATTTTTATTTCCGCCAGCGCTATGGCGCAGCTAACTTCAAATTTAGTGGTGAATGCACAGCCGCCTGCACAACTATCAGAGTGGGGCGATAGACGGGAAGTGCTGGTACTTATTGTAAGCGCACAGGGAACGCCAGGCGGCGGTTTTAAAATTAAGACCGAAATAAAATTACAGGATGGCACTGTTATAGCTACGTCCGACCTGGCTAAAACACCCACGTTTACACCCAATGCCGCCGGTACAACTATTTTAGTTGCCAATGATGTAATGCCTTTGGAGTACATGGTGTTTACCGGGAAGTACCAAAAATCTTTGCAAAGAACCGGTAAACTGCCCGCCGATAATTATACCATTTGCACACAGCCGGTGAACCCCATAGATTATCATCCCCTGGGAGAAGTGCAATGCAAAAACTTTTACCTGGCCACAACACAGTTACCCATTTTAATGAAACCATACAATGAAGAGATACTGGATGGCAAAAAAGCGCAAACAGCCATAACATTCAGGTGGACACCTGTTGTGCCCAGGCAGACATCACCGGTTACTTACCGCATCCAGGTCTTTGAAGTACTTCCATCACAAAATCCTGTGCAGGCATTAAGAAGTAACCAGCCGGTACTTGATAAAGAGATCTTAGCCGCTACACAATTTATATGGCAGCCGCAATTGTCTTTTATATCTAATGAAGCTGACAGTGCAAAACTTCCGGCATTTATCTGGACCATTCAAACGCTTGATAAAGCAGGACTACCAATAACCAGAACAGATGGTAATGGAGAAGGCAGGAGTGAGCCGATCATATTTTTTGTAAACCCGGAGAAAGCCAAAAGGCCCGGAAAAGTAAATTGATACGCTGCTTGATACTAGATACTGGATACTGGAAAGACTCTGAAACATTGAAAAGAATTTTGATAATTGAACTCGATCCAGTATCCAGTATCCAGTATCCGCATTCTGCTATTATGTTTATTTTTGAGGCGAGATGAACAACAAGTATTATTCAACCGAAGAAGCCCTGCAAAAAGCAAAACAGTATTGTGCCTACCAGGAACGTAGCCACAGTGAAGTAAAAGAAAAACTATACAGTTTTGGATTACATAAAAACGAGGTAGATGAACTGTTGAGTGAGCTGATCAGCGAAAATTATTTGAATGAAGAAAGATTTGCCATTCAATTTGCCGGCGGCAAGTACAGGATAAAACAATGGGGCAGGATTAAGATCAAATATGCCCTCAAACAAAAACAGGTAAGTGAGTATTGTATCAAAAAAGCATTGGCCGGCATTGATCAAAACGATTACAATAAAACTTTGGAAAAACTGTTTGAGCAAAAACTAAAAACGCTAAAGGCAGAAAAGAATATTTTTATTAAAAAAAGAAAACTGCAGGACCATTTAATCCAAAAAGGTTTTGAAACGGATCTGATAAGGAACTTAGTTGCGGCGATTTGAGAATACTGAAGATAAGCATTGAGCAGATCTCCGCTGATCTGCGTTAATCTGTTTCATCTGTGTTCTATTTCGAAATTTTAATATGATACCTCAACGATCTTAATTTATTGGCTACCGTATCCATATCACAGACCAGGTCTTTCCGGCTGTAAGCTTTCACATCAAAAAACCCGTTTGTTTTCTTTTCATTTTTCTCCAGCTGATCCAGGCAAACATAGCAACGGCTGAAAATGCCAATGGAAACAATGCGTATAAATTGTCTTACATTTTTTTTAGGATAACCGGATCTGAATGCCGCTTCTTTTCCTGTTTGCAATAACGCTGAAAAGTAAAAACGAAGCGCTTTGATAGTAGTAGCGGTTGTGACCAAAGTGCTTACCCCGCTTTGGCGGTCTTTGTACACATCAAAAATATCATTGCTTAGCTGCATCAGGCCACCCAGGCAGTAAAGCATTTTTTCTTCGCCGTTCTTAAGCGGATGTTCAAAAGCTGTTCTGTAATAAAGCAATGATTCGGCACCTTTACGAACGGTAATATCTTTTATGACCTCGTAAGATAGGCCCGGGCTGTCCTGTTGTTTGCTGAGCAGCTGTGCCTGGAACACTTTATAGATCTGCTGCTGCATTTGTGCCGGTTGCGGTGCGCTTGCCAATGCCGTTTTATAAAAATCAAGGAAAAGCTTTTCGCTGGCTGTGTTGCCGGTAAACAGTTCGGGCTTTTCAATAAAATCTTTTACGCCCTGCTCCGATAGTCTTTGCTTATCAAAAAAATCATCGCCCAGCCCCGTCATGGTGCCCTGGCAGGTGCTGGCCATCCTTTCCTTAGCCGTCATGGGTTCTCCACGCAATGCACAAAAAGCTTCGCCTAAAATGGCCGGAACCGCCAGGCCATAATAACCGGTTATTTTTTTATGATCATTTTCATCCAGGCTTCCGTCTGCTGTTTTTTTTGCTTTTTCAAGTTGCGGGCCGATATGCTTTTTAATGAAACGTTTCTGTTTGTTAATATTGGATATTGTGCTGAAGGGAACAACTAATGTTTGCACAAACCTGGATATACTTTGAATGATGGGCATATGTATTTACTATCTTCTTTAATTGAAGTGAAAATAATAAATAAAAACCAAGGGCTGCTTTTATGTTATTTTATGCTAACTATAATGGGCCCATCCGGCTTAATACCCAGGATGCTGTTCTTATATACAGAACCCAAAGATTTATATTCTGCAGGAAGAACCAGTTTGCCGGCTTTGTTTACCAGCCCAACCTTGTCATTTGAAATTATCCTGGCAAAGCCATCATCAAAATCATAAGCGGCCTGGTAAATAAAATCAGTTAAGGCTTTTCCTTTATTATCCAACAGTCCCCACTTACCATCCTTTGCTGCCCAAACCCTGTCTTCTGTCATATACAAAATACTGTTGTATTTAAAATCAATGATCGTATTTCCTTTGTTGTCGACAAGGCCGGCAAGACCGTTCTTTTGAACAGGAAAACTACCGTTGCCGGGATTTCCCGCTGCTTCGTATTTATTGTTATCAATGGCCACCCCTTTTTTATTGACCAGGTAAAACTGGTTATTTGACTTTACCATGGCTGCTCCTTTGGTAAAATTGCTGGCCACATCAAATTTCAGGTCAATGACCTTATTGCCAAGTGTATCTATAAAACCCCATTTGCCATTGTCCTTTACCATCGCAAGCCCTTCGGAGAAATTTCCGGCAGCTTCCCATGTTTTTGGGCTGATGGCCTTGCCTTTTTTATTTACATGGTAGTACCTGCCGTCATTGCCTTTAATGGTAATGAAACCTTCGGTGCATTTACCGCCCTCTTTGGCATTTATATTGAAAGCTTCATACCCTAACCTGTTTAAATAATAAACGATCGTGCCTTGCTCGTTGACAGCATAAGCAAGGCCTTCAGAATAGGGGCCCTTATAATAAGTATAGAGGTCCTTTATTTTAGTAAAATTCTTATCGGCCAGGTGCGGCGTACCCTTACTGCCAACCTGTAAGGCACAAATGCCTTCGCTGAAATTAACAACAGAAAAATATTGCCCGGTGTTTAATTTTTTGCCGGTATGATCGTAAAAATCATAGCCCAAGCTTTTCCCGACGAATATTCCTTCTTCATTAAAATCACCCGCCTCACTAAAAGGCAATATTTTTTTTGTGGCGGTACCCAGGTTTATCAATTGTGTTGTGGCGTCTGAATTTAGTTTTATAGAGTCTTCGGTTTCGGTAAACGTATGGCCATATCTTTTTAAGTTGAGGTCGGCTATGGTCTTTTGTAAATTCCCGTTTGCATCAAAGATCTTTACTTTGTTGGTATAATAGTAAACGATCCTTTTCTTACCAAGAACTACACCATTGGCGCTATCAGCTTTGATTACGATATTCTTCTTAACATCAGCTACTTCATACCTGCCATTTAAAATACTGTAATACCTTGTATTACTTGTTGCGGAAACATAGTCGTATTTGGCGCTTAAGACCTCGGCGCCCCCGCTGCTCATTAACCCGAATTTTTTATCAGCCGTTCTATAAATGATATAACCATTCTTATCTACGATCGCATCAGCATATTCAACCGGCAATATGGTCTTCCCTGTGCTGTCCATCACCCCTTTTTTATCTTTAAGTTCTATAATGAACAAACCGCCTGCCTGGTGTGGTGAGATCCTGTTGTAAGTATTCTGAATAATTTCTTTTCCTGATCTGTCGATCAGCACGAACTCTCCGGGAACAGTTACCGTCTGTTTACCGGAGCCTCCCATGGAATATCCTTTCTTTTTGGCAACAACAGCATAACCATCATAAAAAGGATTTGCATCCTCATATTGTGCAGCAATAACCATGTTGTTGTTTTTATCAATATAGCCGTATTTGCCGTCCGGGAGAGTTTTAACTGCTGCCAATCCTTCATTAAAAGTGGAATAATCTCCATACATGGGAGGAATAATGACCTTATTTGTTTTGTCGAGGAATCCCTTTTTTTTATCCTTCTCAAAATTCATTAATCCTTCACTTACCGGTCCCAGGTAATCATACTCAAAAGGAATGACCATTTTACCATGTACATTAACAGCGCCCCATGCAAAATCAAAATCAGGTTTTCTCATTTTCACAACAGCCAATCCTTCCCTGAAAATTTCAATATCAAAATACTCAGGCTCAACAATTATTTTTTGAGTAATAGCCGAAAACAGGCCGGCGTTATCTGCCTGGTTCTTTACAATAAAAACACCTGGTTCTCCGGAAAGCATAATGGACTTGTATTGAATGGGCACGACTATTTTGTTTGCACTATTGATAACGCCGTAGATCTTATCCTGTGCCTTTTGATAAGGAGAAGCCGGGTCAGCCGTCACAGCTTTACGTACTAATGTATATTCTTTGTCCAGGTTATAATCAACTACATAATTCTGGCAAAAGGCTGTAGAACCTATAAAGAATAATAGAATAAAAAGCGAGATCAACTGTTTCATTTCGTATGATTTTCGGTTTAAAATTAGTAAAACTATGGCAGTAACAAATACGGGGCAGAGGGTATAATCTTCTCCCAAATAATTAAAAACTACCTTCGCAGCAGATTATTTACATATGACATTTAGTGATTTAAATTTAAGCGCAGCTTTACTCAATGCACTGGAAGAGCGGGGTTACACCAATCCAACCACCATACAGCACAGGGTTTTCCCGATCGTGATGAGCGGCAGGGATGTATGTGGTATTGCACAAACAGGTACCGGTAAAACTTTTGCTTACCTGCTGCCCCTGCTCAGGTTATGGAAATTCAGCAAGGACAAAAATCCACAGATACTCATCATTGTACCCACAAGAGAACTGGTGGCACAGGTAGTTGAAGCAGTAAATGAATTGACCACTTATATGAGCGTGCTTGCAGTAGGTGTGTATGGTGGTGTAAATATCAATACGCAATGGAAGGACCTGCAGAATGGCGCAGATGTGCTGGTAGCAACGCCGGGCAGGTTATATGATCTTATATTGAATGGGGCTTTTAAAACAAAATCCATAAAAAAACTGGTGATCGATGAGATGGATGAAATGCTGAACCTTGGTTTCAGAACACAGATAAAAAACATACTCGACCTGATACCTGCCAAACGGCAGAACCTTTTATTCTCTGCCACCATAACAGATGAAGTAGAAGCTTTGATGGATACCTACTTTAATAACCCGGAAAGAGTAGAAGCAGCGCCAACGGGCACTCCGCTTGAAAATATTGAACAGGGCTATTATGATGTGCCCAATTTTTATACAAAAGTAAACCTGCTTCACCTGTTGCTTACAGAAGATGAAAGCATGACCAAGGTTTTGGTATTTGTTGCCACTAAAAAATTAGCTGATGACCTGTATGAACAACTGGAAGCAAAATTCCCCGGCACGGCAGGTGTGATACATTCGAACAAAGAACAGAACCACCGCTTTAATACCGTAAAACAATTTCATGATGGCGTATACCGGTTTATTATTGCAACGGATATTGTGGCCAGGGGTATCGACATTTCCGAAGTAACGCATGTTATCAATTTTGATGTACCGGAAGTGCCGGAAAATTATATTCACCGCATTGGTCGTACAGGCAGGGCAGATAAAAAAGGTATCGCCATCAGCTTTATAACTGAAAAAGAAAAACCTCTGCAGGAAGCCATTGAAAACCTGATGAAGCGTTCCATAACTTTAACTCCATTGCCTGAACAGCTGGTCATCTCTGATGTATTGACCGAAGATGAGAAGCCCAAGGTATATATGAAGACCATCCAGTTAAAAATTCCGAAGAAAGAAGAAAGCGGACCGGCATTTCACGAAAAATCTGCCAAGAACAGCAAAGTGAATTATATAGTAAAGAAGAAGGACAGGATGATGAAGAAATATGGTAAGCCGATCAAAAGGGCGCCTAAAAAATAAAGGTCATTACTAATAAAACACTCTTTCCATGGAAACAAAAGAGTTAATAAATGCGATCTCTCAAAAACATCAAACGGAAGGAATTGATGTTTACAAACCTGCTTCGGCAGCTGAAATTCTAGCATTCGAAAAGCAAATTGGTTTCCCGTTACCAAACGATTTCAAAGAATTCTACTCATGTTGTAACGGCTTTGGTTGTGTCGATGATATTTTCAATATGACAACATTAGGAGAAATAGGCCGTTACGGAATAAACTGGTTTTATTTTGCTGAGTATATGATTTATTCTGACATGTGGGGATTAAGAATAAACCCGAAAGGAGAATATGAAATTTTTAATGGAAGTTACCCGGAGCTTATACTGACTTCTTCATTAAAGGAATTTTTGGAAAGATTTCTTCAGGGAAATGTATTTGAACCTGGAGGGCTTTATGAATGGCAGGATGAAATCCGGGCTAAATAACCTTTTTACTTCTATGCAACTACTCATACTCATCATTTTTATCTTCGCCATTGTACTTACAGTTAAGTTTTTACAGCAAAAGAAGGTCACTATAACTGATCCGCTGCCTGCGCAACTGGTGAAAATATTAGAAGCCGAGGTACCCTTCTACCAACAATTAAGTAAAGACAAAAAAACTGAGTTTGAAAAACGTGCCGAAGAATTTTTAAAGCAGGTAAAGATCACCGGCGTAAAAACAACTGCTGAAGAAATTGACAGGGTGTTGATTGCAGCCAGCGCCATTATTCCCATTTTTAATTTTCCCGGATGGAAGTATCATAATTTAAATGAAGTGTTGCTTTACCCCGATTCATTTGATCATGAATTTCAGCAGCAGGGCGAGGGCCGCAATATACTTGGCATGGTGGGCAGCGGCGCTATGAACCAGGTGATGATATTATCGCAGTTTGAATTGAGGCAGGCTTTCAGCAATGAGACAGGGAAAAACAATACCGCCATTCATGAGTTTGTACACCTGCTTGATAAAAGCGACGGCGAGATCGACGGTTTGCCCGAAGCCCTGCTGAATAAAAAATACATCAGGCCCTGGTCACAGTTAATGCGGCAGAAAATAACGGAGATCTATGAAAATGACTCAGATATCAATCCTTATGGCGCCACCAACGAAGCAGAATTCTTTGCTGTGGTTTCTGAATACTTTTTCGAACGTCCCGACCTGTTGAAGGAAAAACACCCCGAACTGTATGTCTTATTATTAAAAATATTCAACCCTGTGGAAACCAGCGAGGATCTGTAGTGAATAAGCCACTCATTTATCCTTTTTCATGTAACACATCAAGCATCCCCTCCCTTTCGTCAAACTGATTTTAGATCTGCATGCAGGTATAGTTTCTTTGTATTGATAAAACAGATAAACATTTCTGTTTATTTCTTAACAATAAAAATTAAAGTCATGAAAACGATCATCAGTAAAGCATTTGCACTGCTTGCCGTTGCAGCAACCCTGCTTTCTTTTTCACCAAATGGCCCATCCACTGGACGCCGTGCGCAGGGCTCTCCGAGTG
>Ga0193708_1000190_pt1 | contig 13439 bp, 16 predicted proteins | sample H3c1metaG_FD_160570 | JGI IMG/M metagenome (GOLD analysis project Ga0193708, IMG submission 160570) | Soil microbial communities from a riparian zone of the East river system, Colorado, United States - H3c1 | ecosystem: Environmental > Terrestrial > Soil > Riparian zone | place: USA: East River...
TCCAGTATCTGCTTGGCGCTGTAAATGCTTTGCAGCTGCTGGGCCTTTTCCTGGTTGACCAGGTTCTCATTCAGGTAAAGACGGGCCGTTGCCAAAAGGGGGCCGGCATCATCGTGCAGGTCGGCTGCAATACGGTTACGCTCTTCTTCCTGGAAGCGTATAGAGGCATTCAGGAGTATCTGCTGCTTTTCTTCCTCAAGTTTTTTTAACTGACTATTGTATCGTATTACCTTCCGCTGGTGAAAAATGACAAAACCAACAATGGCAATAGCCAGCGTAAGCATACCCAATGTTCCCAGAAACATGGCTGTATTTATTCCTCCTGAACTATTATTAGCCTGTAAAAAAAACATTGTATGTATTTCGGTTATATTTTGTTCTTAATGGGATGAAAAGGATCCAAATCAATCTCAATAGGATGATGGGAGGAATTCATTTGCTGATTTTCTTTTATTGATATACCAATACACAACAATAGGTTCTTAATTAAGGTAACGGTAGTATATATAACTGTGTATTGTGTTTTAAAAGTTTCATCATTATAACTATTTTTAGAATATAAGAACAAAAAGAAATTACCGGAAAAGTTAATAATAAATGCAACAGATATCCAGAAAAAAGCCTTTTGATAAATTGGCTCCACTACTGTTTCCTGCATGATTTCAAAAAAGAAGTAAATTATGAAAACCAACAAAACAAAATACTCAATAATAAGTGGAAGGAAAGCTAACGTTGTTGCCTCATCAGTCGTAACAAAATCAGAAACACAAAAGATAAAGAAAGGGATTATGGAAAATGCTAAAGCTTTCTTGACAATTTTATTCTTTATATACAGTGAGAATAAGTAAGCAAGTAAAGAGTATTCTAATACATTATAAACTCTTACTACAAAGTAGTAATTCTCTGGAGATTTAAATATGTATAATAGGCTAAAACCTATAATTACTGCGATAGCAATGAATATGGTATATAAAAAAAATACCTTTTTTTCTTTTGTTATCATCCGTTTAAGGAAGATCAAACAAAAGATAAAAGGTAAAAGCTCAGAAACGTAAGTTAGATATTTAAGGTTTTGTAAGATAAAAAAATGGTTATTTAATCAAAAATAACCATTGAATCTTATTAATCAAAAATAATTCGTTTGCTGATTAGCAAAAACATTCTACGAGTAAATCGATAATTCCGCTCAACATAATAATTTTGTTTTAAGGTTTCTAAGTAATTGTGAAGTGTAAACTTCGCCCAAAACCTAAGAGCAGGCAACTGCCCAAAACCATGGATATTGGTATATAATTTAACCAAATACAGTGCCAGAAAGCCTTTTAAGGGATATTATACGTAAAAAAACTAACTTATTTAGGGTAAATGTACGAAATAAAAATAGTAAAATTACTATTGAGTAAATCGTATCTTTACCATAGCAATTTTACTATTGAATGAGGTGGGTCACAGGTGAGCCGGGGAAAAGTACTTTTTTATTTCCAGGCAGTTTATTGAATTTAGTAACGGGGCTTTTGTTAATGGACAAGGGCCACGGTGTTTGCCATAACACTTAACCATTGTCTTTCAGTTTGGTATCTTGGATTTCAAAGCGGGTTTTAAATTAAGTTGATTGACATCAGCAGCACAAGCACAAACAGGTTCTTCTCGGATAATTGGAAATTGTCTTAATTTTTATTGGATCTTGGATAGTAAATATTAAGTGAACCAATGTCAATCAACTGGTACAAAAATATATTACGGGTGGCCCGTAGAAAAGAGCATTAATGCCCTATTTTGGTTTTGTAGTAATTACTTTTTAACGCGTACAAGTGCATTTAGGATAAGTAGTTTAACGCATAAAAAAATACGTAAATTTACTAAGTACTATTTCCTGAATGTTATGAAAATCAACGGGATGAAAAAAAACAGGCACGTTTTTATCCATAGGAATTACTACATATAAGATGAAAATTGTAACTTGAACAAGTTTTATACTAACCACATTAGCTAATACTATGAGTACCGACCAGTTAATCAAGATCGCAATAGCCGATGACCACAAGATCTTCAGGGATGGGATCAAGATGGCCCTTGCTGGCAAAACCAACCTAAAAATGTTATGGGAGGCCGAGGATGGCAAGGATATGATGCACAAGATCGCCATCAAAAAGCCGGAAGTGCTTTTAATGGATATCAGGATGCCGGAGATCGATGGTATCAATGGCATTCAACTCATCCGGAAGGAATACGAGGACATAAAGATAATCGTACTTACTATGTACGACGACCAGCAGATGATCAGCAAGATGATGGAAATGGGGGCCAATGCTTATCTTACAAAAACCACCGACCCGGAAGAAATATACGAAGCCATACTTACCTGTATGAACGATGATTTTTATTTTAATGAGCTGGTGAATAAGGCGGTAATGGGTAAGCTGATGCAAAAAAAGAATGTGCGCCAGCACTATGGCAGCAATACCCCGGTACACTTCAATGAAAAAGAACTGAAGATACTACAGCTATTAGCAGAAGATAAGACTACGGAAGAAATATCCAAGATCATCTTTCTCAGCCCCAGGACCATTGAAACCATCAGGCAAAATATGAAAACAAAGGTTGATGCCAAAACCATTGGTGGACTCATTATGTATGGCATGCGGAATAAGCTCATAGAATAATAAGGCAGGAAAGTATTGAAGAAATCCTGGGTTTAAAAAATAACCAGCCCGTTTCTAACTGCATAAATGGCTAAGCCCACGCGGCTTTTTACATCTAATTTTGTAAACAGCGAGTCCCTGTAACTATCGATATGCCTGGGTGTCATATGCATAGCATGGGCAATCTCTTTATAAGTCATTTCTGTGCTCGCTAATTTTAAAAATTCAATTTCTGTATCAGTTAGCATTGATTTTTCCAGTGCAGAATGGTTAGCTGAGTCTTTCCTGAAAAGCGATGCTATTTTAACTGTTGTGTGATTGGAATAGTAATATTCACCCGCTGCGATAGTAAGCAATGCATTTTTTAATTCTGAAGGGTGAATATCTTTTTTTAAAAATCCATTAACGCCTGCCTGTAGTAAACGTATCAGTGCAATTTCGCTATCGTACATTGTGAGAATAACTATTTTTATTTCCGGGTATTGTTTCGCCATCCATTTTGCGGCTTCATAACCATCCATTTTCGGCATATTCAGATCCATGAGTACAATATCTGGTTTATAGCCTTTTTCCATTGATTGTATTACTTCCAGCCCATTACTGGCTGTGGCAACTACAGTAAATTCATCAAAATTATTGATCAGGCTTGCAAGGGCATCTCTTAAAAGAATATGGTCATCGGCAAGGATGAGTTTATAAGACAGGCTTGTTTTCATAAGGCATTTCAATTTTTATTTGTGTACAAATTTTAGGCGTACTGGAAATACTTAAAATCCCCTTTAATACATTGGCTCTTTTTTTTATATTTAATAAACCTGTTCCAAACCGGTGCTCGTCTGCACAAAAGCCCTTGCCATTGTCATTAATTGCTAAGGTAAGTATAGTGTTATCGTAATTCAATCGAATATCTATTTTAGAGGCGTTCGCATGTTTTACAATATTGTTTAATGATTCCTGGGCAATACGAAAAAGTACCAATTCGGTATTTGCATCCATAAAAATGGGATTGCCTGTTGTAGATAAACTGATCTTATACTTACCCGATTTTGTTAATTGGGCTGCTTCAAACTCTAATGCTTTAATGAGTCCATTATTTAAAATGATTTCGCTACTCATACTATGGCTCAAATCGCTAAGGTCATTAATTACCTCGCTTATCATATTTATTGAATCATCAACTTGTACTATGATTTTATTTGCATCTGAATAGTTAAGTGTGTTTAAATGTAGTTTGGCAAGCGTTAGTTTCTGGCCAATATTGTCGTGTATTTCCCTTGATATATTTTGAAAAGTTTGTTCTTGTATTTCTAACTGCGATTGTAGAAGTGAATTTTGGTGAGAGACCTTAAGTGTTTCTATATCTTTATAATAAGTGTTTTGCTTTTGTTGGTATTTATATACAATTGTTATTATAAAGCTTACAAGCAGTAATAATAGAAGAGTAATGCCGGCGATAAAAATAATTATGCCTTGTGTTGACGGATCGTGCATAAATAGGCTTTAATAAAAAAAAGATGCATAATAATAATAAGCATATTTGAAATTGAAAAGATATTGGAATAGATGACGGGAAGAAATTGTTGCTTAATATAACTATTGAGGGCATAAAAGGGTAAGGATAAGCATGAATAAAAAAAGAGCCCTGTTACTATCCAAAAAGATGGTTCCAATAAGATATTTTGTTTAGGTAAATTTTTGAAAAGATTATTGTAGAAAAAGATACAAAAAATTGTTTTGCACATACTTGATAATGCATGTATGTGTAAATTTGGATTATCTGAGTTATTAAAATAAACAAGTTGAACAGCAATTACCAAAGTGCTTATAAATAGAATTTTTATATTCCTAAAATCTTTTTTGTCTTTTGAAATTTTTAAAAAAAATAAAGTCCAAAAAAGCAAATCGCACAAATGTAAAATGGTTTGGATAAAAAAATTCTTTTCTATTGTATATAACAAAAAGAATCTACTGCTAATTGAGTTTACAGATACCAATAGACTTAACAAGGGACAAAAAAAGAATCCCTTCATATAGCTTTTATTCTTTTTCGGAATTATGATTGCAATTATAAATGAAATTAATATAACACCAGTTCCAACCCAAATTACTGTATTGTTTAATAGGGACATTTATTTTATTTCTTTACAATAGTACTTTTTATTTATTTAAATACCATATTGAAAAACCTCGGTTTATTTTGATGTTTTCCCCTTGCATTTAAAACTTAAGGTTTTCATCTTTGAAACAGAAGGTGAAAAGTATATTGTTCATTTAATCCGTACTCTATTTTATGCGCCAATTTAATTTTAAAAAAATCAACAAAGCTCCATCTTAGAAATTAGGGCAAAATTATTTTTAACCACTGCCATAAAAATAAAAAAATACGACTTGACGTTGAACCGGCAATAAGCATGATCGTGATTAGTAAGTTTTTTAAAAAAACATATAGCATGGAAGATCCAAATCTTTCCTCAGGTTTTGTTAAGTATTGTGAATCACGGGCAGACAAATTCATCTGCCCGTTTATTTCACTATCTACCAATTTTTCAATCATTTAAAAGTAATCCTATAAGAGGAGACTAAATACAATATTTTTTAAATGTGTCCTTATAAAAACGCCCATCACCCCGGCGTTATCGTAAAAACCCCATGGCCAACATAGGGTATTTACACGCTTTATTATCATTGTATATAATTAGAACTTGCGCCCTACGTTATAAGGCTGTAATCCTAACCCTCAAAATGCCTTAAAAACCGAATTTATGATGCAGAATGAAAATATTGGCGAACCCATTAAGGTAATTATCGCTGACGACCACGTACTTTACCGTGCGGGTGTGAAGACCGCCCTAAGTGCCAAAAAAGACGTAAAAGTAATTGCCGAAGCCGATAACGGCATGCACCTGCTGAACATGCTGAAAATGATACCCACAGATGTTATCCTGCTGGACATACAGATGCCCATTATGGACGGTATTACGGCCCTGCCGGAGATCAAGAAGCTATATCCCCATATCCGGGTTATCATGCTTACGATGATGGACGACCACAGCATGATCACCAAGCTGATGGAGATAGGGGCGAATAGCTACCTTACCAAGACCAGCGACAGCGAGATCATTTACGAGGCCATCAAGACCTGCTTTGAACAGGAGTATTATTTTAACTCCCTTACCAATAAGGCCCTGCTCACTAACCTGAAACAGCGTAATGACGTTACCCCGCAGAAACTCATGCAGCAGGAAGCGCACCTTAATGAAAAGGAAATGATGATACTGAAATTAATGTGCGAGGAAAAGAGCACTAAAGAAATTGCTGACATGGTTGACCTTAGCCCCCGTACCGTTGAAGCCATACGGGATAAGCTGAAAGTAAAAACGGGCGCCAAGAGCACGGCCGGATTAATAATGTATGCTGTAAAACATAATATTCTTAATGAAGAGCATTGAGCTCATTCGTTTCAACTCTGGTCTCTAAAACTGTAATGAAGAAATGTCCCCCGGAAACGGGGGACTTTTTAATTTGAGCAGATAAGGTTAATAGTATATTTGACCCATGAACTATTTCAATTACAATGGTAAAATGCTCAGGGAAAATACCCCGGTCATCGGCGTAAGCAGCCGGGGATTACGCTATGGAGATGGTTTATTTGAAACGATGAAAAGCATAAAGGGAAGGATCCTGCTGATCGATGAGCATTTTGCACGCTTGTGGAAGGGGATGAATATGCTGCAGTTCAACTTAACCGGCCATTTTACACCCGACAGCTTACAGGCGGGGATACAGGAGCTGTTGAAAAAGAACGGGCATGATGATATGGCGAGGATAAGGGTCACCGTTCTCAGGGGAGATGGCGGCTTGTATGATGATATAAATCATAACCCCAATTATATCATACAAAGCCGGGCGCTGCCCGCCGGTACGGGAGAATGGAACAGCAATGGCCTGGTATTGGGTATTTACGATGATGCAAAAAAGAATTGCGATGCATTCAGCAACCTCAAGCACAATAATTTTTTACCATATACAATGGCGGCCCTCCATGCAAAAAAACAAAAATGGAATGATGCGGTCGTTCTGAACAGCCAGGGGAGTGTATGTGATAGCAGCATTGCAAATATTTTCCTGGTGAAAGACGGGCTGATCCATACATCTTCACTTGCTGAAGGATGTATCGCCGGCATATTGCGCAGAACCATATTACAACAATTTGCCGCTGGTAACAGGCAGGTTATTGAAGGAAAAATATCGGTAGATGACCTGATGAATGCAGACGAAGTATTTTTAACCAACTCCATTTATAATATCCGCTGGGTGCAAAGCATCGGGGAGAAGAAATACGGTAATATACTCACACAAAAGATCTATGCTGAAGTTCTGCCAACGATCTCCTAAGGACTATACGGATTAACTAATTAACCAATTAACGGATCATATTTTTTTTCGTCCCACAAATCTTATCACAGAGCCTTTCCCATTATGAAACAAACCTTCGCTTAATTCAATTTCTTTTTCAGCTAATTCTATGATCCCGTAATTTCCAAAGTCCGACCTTAATTCGTCAATTGAAAATAACATGCCGATATCCCTGGGGCCGCCAACTTTTTCGTTCCTGGTAATGTAGTCAATGTGATTTTTACTAAATGCCTCAAAAATAATTACCCCGTTCTTACGCAACAACTTGTCAAGTGTCTTGTGATATGATGATTTAATGTCTGCGGGGAAGTGCGCATAGATCAGTGCAATTGCGTCAAATTGTCCCGGCTTATAATTCAAAGCCTGTAATTCTCCAACCTGGTAGTCAATAACCACTTTATTACTTTCTGCAAGTAGTAGGGCTTTCTTTTTGCCCTCAACGCTTATATCAAAAGCTGAAACAGTCCAGCCCGATTTGGCTGCAAAAACCGCGTTACGGCCTTCACCCTCTGCCGGAAAAAGTATTTTCCCGGGATCCAGCTTTTCTAATTGTTCCTTTAAATAGTTATTAGGTTGTTCGCCATAAGCAAATGCTGCATTACTATACCTCTCGTTCCATCTCTCAGTCCAGGATTCATTCATTTTTTATTGATATTAATTGTTTAAATCTCTAAAAAAACTTTCCTTCCGGAAACTATTTGAACTTCATATCAGCAATAAAAAATCCTGCAAATCAAAATGTGTGGTTTTGAATTTTTCAGTTTTTTATTTTTATACAGTAACTACAACATTCCCTTTTTTATGCCCCTTTTCAACATAGTAATGTGCATCAGCCACCTGTTCAAGCGGGTAGGTTCTGTCAATTACCGGTTTTAGCTTACCTGATTCAATAAGTCCTGTAAAAAAGACCAGGTCTTCCGCAGTTTCTTTTATACTTCCGCCAATTACTTTTTTACTTCCTGTAATCGATATCCATATTCCTTTAAAGATAAAGGCCAAAGCTATATGTACAACACGTATGTAACGGCCGTTTTTTTTCAGCGATCGTACACTGGCTGAAAAAGGACTTTTACCCACCGTATCCATTATAATATCATAAGTCTCCCCGTTCTTACTGAAATCCTCCATGGTATAATCGATCACCTTATCCGCTCCCAGCAATTTCATCATTGCTACATTTGCCGTACTGCATACCGCGGTTGTATCCGCCAATGACTTCAAGTAATATATCATTTTCCATTTTCCATTCCTTTTTAATAGTTGCTACAAATGTTTATTCTCCAATTGCTTGTCTTTTACTCTTGTACCTAACATGACAAGCGAAACATAAATAACAATTGCAATTGAATCTATTAATATATTTTTAAGTCCTGAAGTACTATACAATAATGTTCCGCCAAAAATAACTATCCAACGAACAATCATTAAGATGGCAATCAGCCATGCGGCAAATCTAACTTTTGACAAATTGCTTTGAAACGACATAAAAAGAAAAGCTATTCCAAAGAGTATATTTTCTGCTGTGACAATATGCCAAACATAAAAAAATATTGCTTTTGTATCTTTATCAACATTTAGAGATGGAAGAACAGTATTTTGCCCATTTAATGCATGCGTAACTGAAAAAACAAGGGCAAGAATTCCCGCAATCAAATAGTAATAATTCTTAATCATTCTTTTTCAATTATAGTATTGAGCAAATTGAAATACAATTACCTACTCCAATAACTGTTCCATTTCTGATTAATACCAGGATGTTCTTTACAATTACCGCTAGTGTCAGAGGCTTGCTTATGTAGTTGCGGAAACGCATTTGCCGGTTACAGGCAGGCGTTCTGGAATAGTTCATTCCAGGTCATAAAAAAAGTTCCGTTGAACCTGGGATTAACAACATTATTATAAATAGGTCCAAAACGGTAGTTGAGGCTAAAATAAGAAAAGAAACTTCTTTCGGAAGCCTATTGCCTGTTACCGGTCAGCAGGTCATTCAGTGAAACTGTATATCGTGAAATATTCGGGTAAATGCCTTTTGTAAAATTAATACTGCTGTATATATACAGGGATAAACCTTTTACTAGCCGGATATAAAGGTTGCCACGGGGATAATTTTTTGAATTCATTTGAATCCGACAGTGGCATTGCAATCCACAAACGTTAGACTTTACGGAATAAAAATATCTCTTCGCGTATGATACGTATAGCTTTTATTAATATTTAACAATTGATTAATTGCAGCTTTGCCGGCCTCACCCAGGTCAATAGAAAAATCATTAACGTAAAGGTCAATATGCTTACGCATTACTTCCTCACTCATCTCCTGTGAATGTTTGCGGATATAATCATTTAGTACAGGATAATTTGCATAAGCGTATTCAATACTCTTTCTCACGAGCCTGTCAACCTTCTTTTGTATTTCCGGGTTTATATTCCTGCGTATGACAATCCCCCCGAGCGGTATGGGATTATTTGTTTTTGTTTCCCAATAATCTCCCAGGTCGATGATCTTGTGAAGACCTTTTTCTTTATAGGTGAAACGGTTCTCATGGATGATCACACCAAGCCCCTTGTTTTCCAAAACAAAATTTTCTATTTCGTCATAACGGAGAAAAACTTTGTTCTTTGCATTGGGATAGGCTAAAGAAAAAAGTAAATGTGCTGTTGTATGCTCGCCCGGTATCGCAATCAATAAGTCTTCGACATTTTTGATTTTTGATTTTTCATTTTTAATTAATAATGGACCAACTCCTTTACCCAATGCACTGCCGCTATTCAATACTACATACTTATCCAGAACCAATGGTAATACAGCGTAACTGAGCTTGGTAATGTCCAGTCTGCCTTCCAATGCCCACTGGTTAAGCGTTTCCACATCTTCCAGTACCACATCAAATGTTAACCCCCCGGTATCAATTTTTTCATTTACCAGTGCGTCAAAAATAAAGGTATCGTTGGGGCAGGGTGAGAAGGCGAGTGTAAGGTTCATTGTTAATCGTTAATCCGTAAGACCCTTTATTAATTTAGATAATTCTATGTTCAGACTTTCAAAGGCTTCTTTCATTTTCCATTTTGTTTTATTTCTTTCTCCAACGGTATTGGAAATTGCCCTTAGCTGGAGAAAGGGAATATTTTCCTGCAGGCAAACATAATGAAGGGCAGCTCCTTCCATGCTTTCTACCTGCGGGGCAAATTGATGACAGACCTGGCGCTTTTGCAGGATATCATCCGTTACTTTATTTACCGTTACTCCTTTAACAGTAAGTAAGGATGATGAATTCAATATTTCATTTTTATTGATCAGCCAGCCATCTTCAAAAGGGAATTCATTTTTATCTGCAAGGCCTGCATCAAAGATGGTTTTAAATTCTTCTTCCTGTTCCGTTCCCAGGTCAGCAAAGGCATCCTGTTTTACCAGTACTGTTTGTCCCGGCTTTATATCATTTGTAAATGTACCTGCAATGCCCGCCTGGATGATAAGGTCGTAGTCCATCTGCTGCATTCTTTTTTGAAGATGGTATAAAGTGGAAGGCACTCCTGCACCGGAGATCAAAACATCAAAACCGGGATTGGCAGCTATAAAAGGCTGTACTTCCTGTTCAGTAGCCGCGATCAGTAAAATTTGCATGGTACAAATTTCGTGTTTAGCATCCATATTTCAGGAATTTGAAGCTACCTTTGCGAAAATTTTTCGAAGTAAAATGGTTTACGTTACCAGGATAGAACATTTTAATGCCGCTCATAAATTGTATAACCCCGCCTGGAGCAGGGAAAAGAACGAGGAGGTGTTTGGTAAATGCGCCAATGAGAACTGGCACGGGCACAATTTTGAGTTGTACGTAACATTAAAAGGTGAGCCTGATCCGGGATCAGGATTTGTATTTGATGTAAAGAAACTGAGTGTTATTGTAAAAGAACATATAATAGACAGGCTTGACCATAAGAACCTGAATGTTGAAGTTGACTTTATGAAGGATAAAATATGTTCAAGTGAGAACCTCGTTATTGGTATCTGGAATGAACTTGTACCACATCTCCCCGAAGGCGTTCAGCTACACTGCCTGAAATTATATGAAACCCCGCGGATCTTTGTTGAATACTATGGTGCCTGATCACGGTTTTTTGTAAAGGCTTAACCAATCTTTTTTCAGATCGCCGGAGGCGACGAGCTTTTCAATTACGGGCTTTACTTTTTCAAAATCTTCATCACTCATGCCGGGAGGTATCACTGCCCTGTGTTCCTTATCAATTATGAAACAAAATTCATTCATAAAACGGGAAAACGCCAGCCTCAATTCTTCTTTGTGTTTATAATCTTCCTCTTCAAGCGGTATGTACATGCTTCCTGCCAATATTCCCATATTCACGCACCTGATATGCATATCGATCCAGTCAAGTTCAAGGCAGGCAGCTATGAACTTATCAATATTAAATCTCTCCAGGTCTTTTTCGGTTAGCATGGTTTGCTGTTTATACAGCCTGCATAACAGGTGTACTAATCTACGCTTTTTAATAAGAAATTGCCGGGTTTTAGCAAACAAATCCTAACTTTAATTGTTGTTAACTTTCTTACGGATGTGTTTGAACAGCAGACTTCTGTTTTAGCCATCCATGAATGTGTTCTGAATGGTTTCCCGTAAATTCTTTGGAACAAAATTTAATTTATCATTATTACAGTCATGAGTAAAAGAGTAGCCGTTTACCGCAAAGAACATTTCAACGCAGCCCACCGGCTCAATAATCCTGCGTGGGATGCAGCAACCAACGAAAAGGTATTTGGCAAATGCAACAACCCGCATTTTCACGGCCATAATTATGAGCTGATCGTTAAAATAACCGGCGAGCCTGATGCGGCAACAGGATACGTGATGGACATGAAAGTATTAAGCGATATGGTGCAGGAAAATGTGGTAGAGCGTTTTGATCATAAGAACCTTAATGAAGATACGGTTGAATTTAAAACACTGAACCCAAGTGCAGAGAACATTGCCATCGTGATCTACAATATTTTAAGAGAAAAGATCGATAAAAAATTCGGCCTGCAGGTAAGGTTGTATGAAACAGAAAGGAATTTTGTGGATTATCCTGTAGAGTAAAATGTTAATACGTTAATACGTTAATTGGTTAATCCGTAAAGCAGTTATTTTGTGTAAGAGTTTGATGCCATTGAAATCCTTACGGATTAACTAATTAACGGATTAACAAAAAAAAATAAATAATGGCGTACAAAAAAGTAGAGCAATACGATGACGAAGTAACAGCAGGGCTGATAGAAAATTACCGCAAAAGCTTAAAACTGTTAGGAGAAGACCCCGAGAGGGAGGGGCTGCAAAAGACCCCGGAGCGCCTGGCCAAAGCAATGCAGTTTCTTACCCATGGTTACGGGATCAATGCAAATGAGATACTGGAATCTGCTAAATTTCATGAAGACATAAGTGAGATGATCATTGTAAAAGATATTGAGCTTTACAGCATGTGCGAGCACCATATGTTGCCCTTTTACGGCAAGGCACACGTGGCCTATATTCCCAATGGATACATTACCGGACTCAGCAAAATTGCAAGGGTGGTGGATGTGTATAGCCGCCGCCTGCAGGTACAGGAAAGATTAACCCACCAGATATTGAATTCAATAAAGGAAACGCTAAACCCGCTTGGCGTTGCCGTGGTCATTGAAGCATCACATTTGTGCATGATGATGAGGGGCGTTGAAAAACAAAATTCAGTTACTACCACTTCGGCATTCTGGGGAGAATTTGAAAAGAATGAAACAAGAAGTGAATTTGTGAAGCTGATCAGCGCCAAACTACACTAAAACCGTTCACGTTAATTGGTTAATCCGTGGGAGCTTAATAGTAATTGGTTTATGCGTAAATTCGTTTAACGGCTTATTTAAAAAATACTTTTAAACCATTTGGCTGTTTTACGAATTAACTAGTTACGTATGAAGAAGCATGCATACATTTTCCCGGGCCAGGGATCACAATTCAGCGGCATGGGAAAGAGCCTTTACGAAACCAACAGCGTTTCAAAAGAGTTTTTTGAGCAGGCGAATGAGATATTGGGTTTTAAAATTTCCGATATCATGTTCAGTGGAAGTGATGAAGACCTCAAACAGACCAATGTTACCCAGCCTGCAGTTTTCCTCCATTCGGTAATTGCCTTTAAAACTTTACCGGATGCCAAACCCGATATGGTAGCGGGACATTCCCTCGGCGAATTCTCCGCATTGGTTGCGAATGATACATTGAGTTTTGAAAATGCACTGATGCTGGTCTCCATAAGGGCGCAGGCCATGCAAAGGGCCTGTGAAATGCACCCATCCACAATGGCGGCTGTATTGGCGCTGGCTGATGATCTGGTTGAGTCGATCTGCCAGAAAGTGAC
>Ga0193708_1000191_pt1 | contig 13432 bp, 7 predicted proteins | sample H3c1metaG_FD_160570 | JGI IMG/M metagenome (GOLD analysis project Ga0193708, IMG submission 160570) | Soil microbial communities from a riparian zone of the East river system, Colorado, United States - H3c1 | ecosystem: Environmental > Terrestrial > Soil > Riparian zone | place: USA: East River...
CATAACTATATTGTCGGTGATCTCCGCATTTTTTCCAAGGGTATCCGTCACCAGCTCCAGCAGGTTTAAAAGTTTTCTTGCATCACCACCGGAAATGGTTATTAATGCATCAGTCTCTTTCAGCAGTATATTTTTTTGCTGCAACAGTTTATCTTTTTTCAATGCGTCATTCAACAAGCCGGTCAGCTCTGCTTTGCCCAAAGGCTTTAATACATAAACCTGGCAGCGGCTGAGCAAGGCGCTGTTCACTTCAAAAGATGGGTTTTCGGTGGTGGCACCTATCAATGTAATGATCCCTTTTTCTGCCGCCCCCAGCAAAGCGTCCTGCTGGCCTTTATTGAAACGGTGGATCTCATCAATAAAAAGAATAACACCTGTTTGTGTTTTGGCTGCTTCAATTACTTCCCTCACTTCTTTTACTCCTGAAGAGATGGCGCTTAATGTATAGAACGGAACTTTTAATGTATGGGCAATGATATTGGCGATGGTCGTTTTACCAACACCCGGCGGTCCCCATAAAATGAGCGAGGGAAGCTTACCCTGTTCGATAGCAGTTCTTAAAATACTTCCTTTTCCGGTAAGGTGTTGCTGCCCGGTCAATTCATCCAGGCTGTTGGGACGCATTCTTTCGGCTAAAGGCGCTGTACTCATTCCGTAAAGATAACGTGTAAAATTATTTTTCGCCCGCTTTGAGAAAAGGAAGGATCTCTTCCAGGGTAATGGCCTGCTGCTTATCATCAAGTTCGATAACAACGCAATAGCCATTTGCGCCACCGGCCGCTTTTAAGGCATTGACCAGCTTTTGCTGATCGCTTTCAATTCTTCTTCCATCAATATCGCTCCATATTTCTTTGGTGCATAAACAGCCTTCTGTTGGAGAGATCGGGTAGTAGGGATTGTTCAAATAATAATTGGGGTTTATAGTTGTACCGTGTGCAATTATTTCGGTACGCCCCGCCTTGCTGGCATAGAAGGATTCTAAAAGCGGCATGTATTCTTTTAAATTCTCAGGCAAAATCCTTTTGTACAATTCTTCTGTCCAGGTCGTATCCGAAAAAGAATAATCTTTTAAAAAAGACTGGGGAGTTGTTTCATAAGGCATCACCAGCTGGATATTGGAGGTAGGGCCAATGGCCATGCTCTTACTTACATCAAAGCCATTCATGCGGAAAAGGCCCTGCGGTGTATTACCCCGGGTCAAATAAAAAGGCAGGTTGCTCATGCTTCTTCCCAATTGTGGAACAGAAAAAACATTACCGGTTTCATCTTTAACATAATTCCCGGATGCATCCCTGATGATGGCGAGCCCCGGATAATTCCTGTTCCTACGCTGGAAACTTATCAGCAATACCTGGCGGGGAACGAGGGTTCTTATATTCCTAATCAGCCACGGAACGCTTTCCTTATCTGAATACCCGGATATCAGGCCTGTGAGTAAACCATAATAAACAGGAACATTATCATCTTTGTCCGGTCTTTTTGAAAAATATTGTACAACTTTATTCCATGCAGCCGGATCTTTGACAGAAGCGACATAATATTCTGCGGCCATGGCAAATATCTTCGGCACCCTGGTCCTTTGCATTAATATATCTGCGGCTTGCACAAATTTCCCTTTATAATTGGCGTAGGCCAGTTCCAGTAATGAGCGTTGAAAGCCCGTACTTCTTTTTTCAATGGAATCAAAGGCCATGCTTATCCTCCCATCCACCCACATTGATTTATAATTGATCAGTTCCATGGCATAAAAAGCATCCTGCCAGAATTCTTCTGTAGAATCTGTTAATTGCAGGGAGAGATTTTTATTGATGAGGTTGTTGATAATGTTGCGATGCTGCTGTGTGCGGTTGGTTTTAATAGCATCCGGTGCATAGATTGCAACATCCTGCGCAAATATCGGGACGGAAAAAAATAACGCAATGACTAATATGGTACAGGACCTGGTTTTCATAGGTACAAAAGTAAAATAAAAAAAAGCACCTCCTGCTGATCGATGCTTATAAATTAATTTCTTAACCCTTACTGCACATTTGCCGCTAAAAAGACCTGTATCTTATTAAAGGCATCAGTAAAGGTAGCTGCGTCCCAGGCATCAACATGGCCCTGGGCCGGGTATAGAAAATATTGACTGGTCACCCCTGCCGTTGTTAATTTATTCTTCAATGCCAGCGATTGTGTATTTGCATTTACGAGAAGATCCGCCCCGCCCTGCAAAATGATCGTAGGGCAACTTGAAGCATTCGCAAAAAATATGGGGCTCGATTGCTGGTACAGGGCCAGGTTTGTTGTTGGTGTGCCGTTTAATAATAAGGCAATACCTGTTGATGAAACCGCCCCCGGATTATTATACATATCGATCATGTCTGTTGGTCCGCAAAAATCAACCACGGCTTTTATATTTACGGGTGCATGGTATTTGTATGCATGAAGTGCGGCAAGATGGCCGCCGGCACTTGCTCCTGCAAGCACGAACTTATCACTAACGAGGTAAGTCGCCCGGTTGTTATAAACAAATTCAACTGCTGCTTTCATGTCAAGCTCCTGGGCAGGAAACGTATTAGTGGCAGGTAATGCAGCCAAACGGTAATTGATATTGAAAATGGCATAATCAGGCAGGCGTTTTTTTAATGTATCTATAAAAGAAACCATTTGAGGGTCTGCTTTATCGCCGCTTATCCAGGCTCCGCCATGTACAACAATGATAACCCTGGTGCTCGTTGTAGTTCTGTCGGCCGGTAAATAAATATCCATTTTTTGTAAAGGATCTGTACCATAAGAAACATTTGGCATTGTCTTCGCGGCGACGCTATTACTTCCTCCTGAATTGTCGTCACTTTTTGAGCAGGAAGACAGTATCAATATAAAAGAAAGTGAGGCAAACAATATGTTTTTTATTTTCATAAGATTTTTTTGTACAGTAAAATAAAGATTAAAATCTCTAAAAAAGTAGTGCCCCCTGAAAATTTAACGAAAATTACCTGTTCAAATTGCTGTAACTCAGGTAATCTTATAATATGATTTTTATAATGAGCGGTATTTTTATGATTTCCGGGATTAGGATCTGCCTATGCTTTCAATTTCCTCTTTAAAAAGTATTTTATTCCTTTTTATAGACCGTATTAATAAAATAAGCCCGATGAATACGAAAATTAAAGTAAAAAAAATAATCGTTGTCAAAATATCTGTTACGACACCCATAATACCGATCTCTTCAAAATTAAAGTAGCGGGAATACCGGCTTATAGCACTGATGACGCCATAACCTACAATTAGTTGCAGAAGGAAGAGGAAAACCAGCAAGACCTGTGTTTTGTCCCTGCCTGCAAAAGAAACGGAACCGGGGTTTTTATAGCGTGAATATAATCTTAGGCCCCAGATATCTGAAATGATATAAATACCGTAACCAAGAAAAAAAATAATCAGCCCCAGTACTTCAGCACCTGAAAAGCTATAACTGTTCGTTACCATGTCAGTAATGAATAAGATAGTAATGGCAGTTACAGCAATACCATTGCAAACACATGAGATCGTATGCCACCACCATTTTTTCAATTAAGACTATTGTTTTTTCAGGTCAAGTTTTATCTGTAGTTCCTCAAACTGCTTCTCATCGATCGTTGATGGTGCATCAAGCATAACATCCCTTCCCGCATTATTCTTAGGAAAGGCAATGAAATCACGTATGCTTTCACTGCCGCCAAGAATTGCACAAAGCCTGTCAAATCCAAACGCGATACCTCCATGCGGAGGTGCGCCATATTCAAAAGCGCCGAGCAGGAAGCCAAATTTGTGCTGCTGTTCTTCCGCATCCATTCCCAATGCGGCAAACATCTTTTCCTGTAATTCCCTTTGGTAGATACGGATAGAACCGCCGCCAACTTCATTTCCGTTCAGCACCATGTCATAGGCATTGGCTTTTATATTGGCGTAAGGGTGCTCCAAATATTTTTCCGCATTTTCAATAACCGGGTTATTGCCGATCATCATTTCTATATGATCAGGCTTCGGAGAAGTAAACGGATGATGTCTTGCTACCCAGCGATTGCCTTCTTCATCATATTCAAACAATGGGAAATCAAGCACCCATAATAATTTAAATTCAGTGGCTTTGCGTAAACCGAGTTTTTCCGCCATATACATGCGCAGGTCACTTGTGGCTTTACGTGTCCTTTCTTCAGCACCCGCTAATATTAAAATAAGATCGCCGGGTTTTGCATTGGCGGCAGCGGCGATGGCTTTTAATTTCTCTTCATTATAAAATTTATCAACGCTGCTTTTAAAAGTTCCGTCTGCATTGCACTTGATGAACACCAAGCCCTTCATTCCTATTTGCGGACGCTTGACCCATTCTGCCAGTTCATCTGTCTGCTTACGGCTGTATTCGCTGCAGCCCGGAACAGCAATGGCAGCAACAGTTTCTGCCTCGTCAAATACTTTGAAGTCTGCGCCGCTAATTAATGCAGCGTTATCATTTTTATTTAAAAAAACAGTAGCAGGCTTTTTCAGGTTACAAAGCTGCAGGCCAAAACGGATATCGGGCTTGTCATTACCATATTGCCACATGGCATCTTCCCAGGTCATCCGTTCTATCTTATCTGTGTAATCAATATCCTTTACGTCTTTAAAAATTCTTTTTACCAGGCCTTCAAACATGTTTATAATATCTTCCTGCTCCACGAAAGCCATTTCGCAGTCTATCTGTGTGAACTCAGGTTGGCGGTCGGCACGAAGGTCTTCATCACGGAAACACTTTACAATTTGATAATAACGATCGTAGCCACTTACCATTAATAACTGTTTGAAGGTTTGTGGTGATTGCGGCAATGCATAGAATTGGCCGGCATTCATTCTTGATGGCACAACAAAATCTCTTGCACCTTCGGGTGTACTTTTAATTAAGAAGGGCGTTTCAATGTCCATGAAATTATTTTCATGGAGATAATTTCTTGCAGACCTGTTGACAGAATAGCGAAGTTCTAAATTTTTCTTCACCGCATTTCTTCTAAGGTCGAGGAAACGGTATTTCATTCGTATGTCATCACCGCCATCAGTATCATCCTGTATGGTAAATGGAGGAGTAGCTGACCTGTTCAGGATCTTAAAAGCGGTAACCACAATTTCGATCTCGCCGGTTGGGATATTTGCATTTTTACTGCTGCGCTCATTCACTGTTCCGTTCACCTGTAATACAAATTCCCTTCCCAAAGGGTTGGCCTCCAGGTCTGCATTCAGGCTCTCAGAAAATAATAACTGGGTGATGCCGTAACGGTCACGGAGGTCTACAAAAGTGATGCTGCCGAATTTACGAACGGTTTGTACCCATCCGGAAAGAGATACGTCTTTGTTTTTATCAGTTAGCCTTAATTCGCCACAGGTGTGAGTTCTGTACATATCGATGTAAATAATGAGCGGCAAAGATAATTTAAATGGATCACATCGTTTCCACCGCATTTTTATGCATTGGGCGCCAAACCAGGTAATAATAAGCCAGGATCAGGATGCCAATGCTGAAGGGAATAATGGCTAAGTATTTATAAGTAATATCTCCATAAAGGGTCATTGATTCGAAATGCAGGAATTCGCTTATCATCCAATAAGAATTGGCGGTTATCCAGAATATGATGGCCAGGTTATGGCAGATCTCGCTCATGTACTGCCTGTTTCGCCAGGTAATTACAATGGCAATGATCAAAGTAGGGAATATCATAAGGATCCCAAGTGGCCGCCAGAGCATACACCAGCTGATGTCTTTAAATAACCAGAAAACAATGTGCAGGTTCTCCATTTTTCGATAGCGGAGAGGAATGTTGTAAGCTTGTTCATTTGGCATGTAAAGCAGTTATAAATTATGAATGATAAGTTATGAGTTAAAAGTACAGAATTGTCCTGCAAAAAACTCATAACTCATAATTCATAGCTCATAATTTATCATTCCACATTCACCCTGATCCCCTCACTATGACTTGTAAATTCCGGGGCGTACATGCACTGTATGGTTGTAATGCCATTGCTGAAATTACCCGCGTGCGTTACAAACATGGGATATTCAAATACATAACTGCCTCTTGACAGCCAGCCAAAGAAAAAATTGGTGCTGGCATCCTTAGTGCTTTCATAATATCCAAGTCCACCCTGGTATTTATACTGGCTGATCACATTGGTTGGCTCCATACAGGCTGCCCGCATGTCTTTCATATGCACATATTCCATATCCCTGTCAACCTTTAATTCAATGCGTACTTTTATTTTATCGCCAACTTTTAATTCGGCGCCATCGGCTAAGGCAACAAGTACCGGGCCTTTATCAGAATTCTTTTCAATGAACAATTGCTTTTTCAGCTTCAATGGTGTTTCTGCTGAAGTTATTTTATCAAGGTCTTCAAAATATTGCCAGTAAACAGAACCCCAGCTGCCCCCTCCGCTTCCGCCAGCTGGCGGAGGAACCTGGGAGCCTGATGATTGCAGAGCTACTGAAATATTTCCCATCTCCGGTTTCACTTTATCGCCTTCAATTCTTTTTTTGAAATAACCGGTGCCTGCCTCGGTTGCGTTATCGGTACTTTTTATTGTTGTGTTACCTAAACTGATGACCACTTCTTTTTCTTCAGCCAGCCAGTTGCTGCCACCCAGCAATAATGCATAACATGCTTCGGCAGTTGCTTTTGTCGTTCTCCAGTTCTGTGTTTGCTTTTGCTTGAGCAGCCACGTCTTCAGGTCATCAACTGTTGATGTGTTCTTATCAATATCCATAAAAGCCTCGATCATCATCGCCTGTGATTCAATGGGAGCCTGGTGCCAGTAGTAGCTACCTGTTGTCCATTCTTTCCAGTACATGCCCAGTTCTTCTTTGTTTATCGAATTTTCTTTTAATGACCTGATGATCGCTTTGGGTGTTGCTTCATCATTAGTGCGGTGTAATGCCAGTGCGATCATTGCCTGCATGTATTTACTGTTGCTCAGCCAGAATTTTTTAGACTGTCCGTTATAATAGTTAAATGCCGTCTGAGAAACCGCCGCAATTTTATATTCAGGGAAGAAGCTGCGCATGTATAAATACTGGACCTGGATATAACCAAGATTGTTGTTGCTTAATTTGGTTTTGTATTTGACCAGGTTATCGTAATCTTCTTTTATCTTTTTATCAAGATATGGGATGGCTTTATCAACTATAACTTTTGTTGTTTGATAGTTGTCTCCTGTTAAAGCGTTCAGTTTACGCAAATGTCCAATGCCGGTTGTAATGTATTGTGTTATGTACCTGTCATCGGGGCCGCCTTTGAACCATACAAATCCACCATTGCTGCTTTGCATCTCTTTCAGCTTGTTAAAAGCATTCTCCTGTTCTTTGCTCATGCGCACCATATCGAAGAGTAGTGCAATATTTTTCTTTTGCTGGTTCTCATTCTGTGCTTCCAATACCCAGGGTGTTTCCTGCAACAGGGCTGACTTTAATTCTTCATTCTTTTGAAGATTGGAAAGCAGCGCAGTCGTATCCAGTGTCTTCCATTTTTCAAAAACAGTTTTGATCTTTGGGACAGACCTGCTGATATAAGAAGCCAAAGTATTGGCGTAATATTTATTGAAAGTTTGCTCGGCACATTCATAAGGATAATCCATTAAATAGGGAAGGGCCTGAACAGCATACCAGGCCGGGTTGCTTGTGTATTCAACGGTTAAGGCATGATTGGTAAGCGTTGTACTGCTATCGCTGTTTATCAATTTATCAAACTTAAACTCTTTTGTTGTTTGGTTGCGCAGGTTGATGGGCATCGTCTCTGTTACCAGCATCCTGTTGGTGAGAACAGGGATCGCCATTTCTTCACCATCTGAATGATTGCCTGCTTTGGCAATAATGCGATAGGTCATTGCAGAATTGAAATTGAATGGGATCTCTATCGGGAATTTAACCGCTTCACTTTGTCCTGCCGCTACCGTAAAATACTGGTTGGGAAAAACATTCTTGAACCAGCCGTCAACGGGCTTATTGCTTGCGGCATCCAGTAATTCCAGTTGTGCAGTGCCGGTTACTTCAGCCTCACCCATGTTAACGATCTTGGCGCTGAATTCCATTCTGTCACCTTCCCGCATAAAGCGTGGCGCATTGGGTTGTACCATCAACGGCTTTTGTGTTACCAGGCTTTTTGTTGAATACACGCTTGCTGCATCTTTGGTATGCGCCATGGTCATCAGCTTCCACTGCGTTAATGCTTCGGACATGGTAAATAAAAATTCTATATTGCCTTCGGCATCTGTTCTGAGATCAGGAAAGAAGAAAGCGGTTTCATTGAAATTTTTACGAACCTGGATCACATCACTTTTTGTTTGAGGCTTATTATTTGTTGTCGAGTCTACCTGAATTCCAGGTATGGTTTTCATTTTTTCTCCATAAACAAACAACTCCTCTTGTTGGACATATAGCCCTTTTTTATCAGCTTCCCTATCCTTCAGGTTATCTGAAGTTACCATTGCTGGTCGAGGAGGGGCAGCTTGTCCACGAAGTTGAATTCCTGCAACTTTCCCCGCTAATGCCTCATTAATAAAGCCATATCTTACCCCACCAGAAAAGAAATAAACAGAACCTGTAAGCCTGTCGTATGATTTTGACGGAGCGCTTACATGATCAATATCTCTTTTATTATACTCATCTGATTCCACAGCTTCAAATCCATTATCCTCCCACCTGTCCTCCCACCTAACCGTATTGTACAATACCGGCCAGACATTTAATTTGTTCCAGCTATGCGGTTTGAACTGGTCGAGGCTTGCATCATACATACCAGCCAGCATCTCTGCAGCAACCTTCTCTCCCTTATTACCGCTGATCTTCACCTTCCATTTTTCTTCGCTGCCGGGCAATAATTTATCCCTGAATGTTTCATAACTGATATTAAGTTCTTTGTTGCTCCAGGGAATGCTGAAATCCTCAGCTCCTGTGTAAACACGGTTATGCTTTACAAATACGTAACTCATGGCCATGCCGCCCCGATCAGCTTCAGTAACTTCCATAGCTGTTGCAAAAGGCAGTACCGAAGAAATATTCTTATGCCCGGGCTTACCGTTCTTACCCATCCGGCTCATGGCCTGGATGATCCATACGTTGGAATAGCCCGAACTTATGTTATAACTTATCTTCTCACCTGGTTCTGCACTCCCTTTTATTACATTTACTGTAACCGGGCCCTCGACTCCGCTCGAACCCTGACCTATATTCCCTTCGACTCCGCTCAGGATCTGTATGAATTTTTCAGCTTTTACGTCCTCGCCATATTTATCTTTTGTAGTTGCTACGATCTTATACCAGCCGGGCTGCCAGCCGCTGACCGGTAAGGACCAGCTACCATTCTCTCTTGTAGAATCGGTCTTATCAATGAATTTTTCTGCAAGCGGCCAGTTTTTAATTTCGTCTTCATCCTTATAGGCGTCATGCGGAAAGTAACCATAATACTCATCTTTACTCATCACGAACTGGTCGGGCATTTGCCAATAGCGATCACGAAATATCCTGTCGGGTGATTTTACTTTCGTAAAGGTTACGTTGATCGTTGCCTTTTCGAAAATGTCATTGAGGTTTGAACTTCTGATCTTGAAAGCTTTTAAACTGTCACCCGGTATTTTTTCAGGCATGTCAATATCAAGTTTCAGTGACTGGTATGCCACCGCAACGGAAGTATTGCCGCTTCTTGTTTCTCCATTGATGTCTGTAATGTCGGCGCTCACCTCATAATAAAATGTGGGCTGACTTTTTTTATCAATGTCTTCATCGGGCAATGCTTTAAAATTTATTTTGAATTCGCCTTTTGCATCTGTTGTGGTTATGCCATTGGTAATTTCTGTTTCTTCAGCCCTGCCAACAGGGAAGCGCTTGTAAAAACCCCATTCCCACCAAATGGGATATCTCACTTTGCGTACCACACGGTAGCTTACTTTGGCACCGTCGATATTATTTCCTGCATAGGCCTTCGCTGTGCCGGTAATATGTATGCTGTCATTCACACGGTAAGTACCTTTTGGCTTTTGTATCTCTGCAAAGAATTTGGGACGTTTGTATTCTTCTACATTAAAGAAATATTGTGCATTTGTGATAGAATCAATAATGCTGAAACTGCCATTCATCACGCCTTCAGGTAAGCGGAAAGAACCCTTATAGCTTCCGAATTCATTTGTAGTTAATGAGAGTTCTCCTGCTTTCTGGTTATTGGCATCCCGCAATAAGATCTTTGTTTTAAAGCCGCTAATTATGGTTGTTTTTGCAATATCATTATCTTTTTTTATTACGATGCCTTTAAAATAAACGGTTTGGCTGGGCCGGTAAATGGACCTGTCGGTAAACAGGAAGGTTTGTGGTTTGATCTGCGGTTCAATGTCATTATAAGTACTGTATCCCTTGCCATCGTCCATGAATAATTCATCAGCGCCATGGTTAACCTGCATTAAAACAGTACGATAATTTTTGCTTTCTTTCAGCTTAAAAAAACCGGTTTCATCCGTTGTGTATTTTTCTGCTTTCTTTTCTTCATAGGTTCTGCTGGTATAATTGTAAGATGATTCCCATAATTGTACCTGCGCATTGGCAAGCGGCTGGCCATTGTCACGGTTGAGTACATAATATTCACTGTTATAATTATTGACGTAGCTGATATTACTTACGTAGGTGAGCTGCCGGGCAATGATGTTCTTTGAGAGGGAAAAATCTTCATCAAGGCTTGCCAGTATAATGTAGATGCCATTTGGCTGTCCGTCGATCTTTATTTCTGTTGAATGCTCCTGGTAATCCTGCGGGTCGGGTAAGGATAGGCTCCAGCTTTTTACCGGCTTCATTTCGGTATAAGCCTTCCATAGTTTTTCATGATCACGCTTATCAATATTTTTTATTTCGTTTCTTGATGTTTTAATGATCCGCAGGTAAAGGGTCTTTACATTTTTATATTTCACCAGGGAACGAAAGGGCTGGAGTAGTACATTTACTTTTTCTGTTTCCAGGTTTAAGGATGGTTGTTCAATTTGCCTGGCCATATTTTTAGCATTTATTCCCCCTTCTGATTTTGGGAATTTAGCATAAGCCATTTCAAAAAGTTCCTTCGCTCTTTTTATTTCATACTGGTCCCCTGCTTTTGTGAAAGGATCATATTCTTCCCCCCGTGTATAATAGATCATGCCCCGCAGGTACATGGCCTGTGCAATAGCCGGGTTATTTGGATATTTCTCTTCTATATTTTTAAGTGCCGCCTCGTAAAGCTTTTCTTTTCCCTCCATTACGCCGTAAGTATTTGCGAAATTCAACCGGATAAGATCGGCATCGATCAATGCAGCGGGATCAGCATCGGCAATATGGAATTTTAATATATCATGGAAGATGAGTAAAGCCTTGTGTTGTAAAGACACCGTATCCTTTGTTGGAAACGAGAGTTTTATAAAATCAGCAGCAGGGACAAAAAATTTGCTGTCGCTTAACTTAAATTCATAAGCTGGTTTTGCCAGGTCGCTCTCATCATTCATGAAATACTCAAGCGCCCGGTGGGCTAAAAAGTTATATAGTGTTGGACGGAGCTGGCGTGTATTTTCTCCCTTGATGATGATGGCATCCAGGCCATCCAGCTTTGTATGCTGCAAAAGATTTTCATTTTGTAAAGAGGCGGTGTATAATTTTGTGATCGTGGCATTAAGCTTATCAATGCTCCAGGTAGTAATGTCCCTGCTTTTTTCTTCCGCCAGTTTGGTGCGGTCATAAAATCTCCAGCGGTTGTTTTGCAGGTAATGCCAGAACATTTCGGCCTGCATGCTTTGTAAGATATTCTTTGCGGGCGCTTTTGCTTTGGCAATAAGTGTGTCAACAAAAAAAATATTATTCTCACGGCTGTCTTCTTCTACCATGTTGCGATATTTTACCTGGTACATGGCACTCTTTATCTGCTGGGCATCATTATTTGCGGCGATGGCAAGATTGTAAATACCGATCACTTCCTTCAGGGCAGATTTGGTAAGGCCTTTCTTTTCAAATTCTTCAACTTTCTTCCAGTTCTTTGTATAATCCTCTTTTTTTTGCGCAAAAACAGATAAAGAAAAACCGGTTAAGCATAAAAATGACCAAAATAATTTCTTAAAAAACATGTTAACAATTTTTAGTTACAAGATACAATTTATATTATCCAGCAGTTAGATGTAAATGAAAAGCATTTTGCACATTTAAGCTTCACAATTTTCTTTAACGTTTTATTGGGCTAATAGTGGCATGGTGGCACGCCAATTGAATAATGGAGTACAGAAATAAGTTTAGCCATTATATATGCGCTGAAAACCTCTGAAGCTATTGTAGTATAATTAAAGTTAGTTTTATGGCTATACTTTTAGGGCCGGGACGAAAGTCCCGGTTCTTTTTATGCCGGGAAGAATGGAAGACGGAATAAAATAAATTTTATTTTTTGTCTTCACAAATTACTAACACAATGTTTATGCACAGGTAAAAAAAAATCCCGGGTGAACCGGGATCGATAAAAATATTTTTTAATTTTATTTTTTTAATACTTCAGCCATTGTCTTGCCAATATCTGCAGGACTTGCCACAACATGAATTCCACATTCCTGCATGATCTTCATTTTTGCAGCAGCAGTATCATCGGCGCCACCAACAATTGCACCGGCATGCCCCATTCGACGGCCGGGGGGAGCTGTTTGCCCGGCAATAAAACCAACAACCGGTTTTTTATTTTTGGTTGACTTAACATAGTTGGCTGCTTCAGCTTCCATGCCACCACCGATCTCACCGATCATAACGATGGCATCCGTCTCCGGATCATTCATAAATAATTCTACTGCTTCTTTTGTTGTTGTGCCAATGATCGGGTCGCCGCCAATACCAATGGCGGTTGAAATGCCAAGACCTGCTTTTGCAACCTGGTCAGCAGCTTCATAAGTGAGCGTTCCTGATTTGGAAACAATTCCGATCCTTCCTTTCTTAAAAATAAAACCGGGCATGATGCCCACCTTGGATTCATCGGCTGTTATAACACCGGGACAATTGGGCCCTATCAACCTTGTATTTTTACTTTGTAAATAATTTTTCACTTTCACCATATCCTGCACAGGGATACCTTCTGTGATACAAACCACCAGGCCAATTCCTGCATCAGCGGCTTCCATTATTGCATCGGCTGCAAAAGCAGGAGGCACAAAAATGATACTCACGTCTGCTCCTGTTGACTTAACAGCATCGGCAACGGTATTAAAAACAGGTTTATCCAGGTGTGTGCTGCCACCTTTGCCCGGCGTAACGCCGCCAACAACCTTGGTTCCGTATTCGATCATCTGTGTAGCATGAAAAGTGCCTTCGGTACCGGTAAAGCCCTGTACAATTATTTTGGAATCCTTATTAACGAGAACTGACATAGGTGAATGAAAAATTAAGCATGAAAAATGAAGAATTGAGGCAAAGATA
>Ga0193708_1000192_pt1 | contig 13432 bp, 12 predicted proteins | sample H3c1metaG_FD_160570 | JGI IMG/M metagenome (GOLD analysis project Ga0193708, IMG submission 160570) | Soil microbial communities from a riparian zone of the East river system, Colorado, United States - H3c1 | ecosystem: Environmental > Terrestrial > Soil > Riparian zone | place: USA: East River...
CGGCGGGCACGGCGAACGGCACGACGAGGTTGCCGTCCCAGCCGATCACGACCGGTGGCACGTACTCGGTCCAGCGCTCGCGCTCGATCTGATCGCGGGCGGTGTCGGAGTCCTCGCCGCGCTCGAACGAGATCCCGAGATCCTGGGCGAGCGCGCGCAACGTCGCCACCAGCGCCGCGTCACTCGAGCCGATCGGCTGGCCGCGCCAGCTCTTGTATTCCGGATCGATGCCGGCGACCCGTGCGAGCTGCCGGATGGCCGTCACCGGCTAGCCCACCAGGCGCAGCCAGAAGCCCGGCATGATCCCCATCTCGAGGATGATGATCGGGCACAGCGCGATCACGAACACGAGCCCCGGCGAGCGCGTCGGCGCGAACGGCTGGTTGGCCTCGCGGAAGTACATCTGCGTCACGATCCGCAGGTAGTAGTAGATGCTGATCGCCGAGTTCACGACGCCGACGATGACGAGCCACAGCAGCTGGCCGTCGTTGACCTCCATCGCCGACTTGAACAGATAGAACTTGCCGAAGAAGCCATTGGTCGGCGGCATACCGCCGAGCGAGAGCAGGCAGATCACCATCGCGAGCGCGGCGGCCGGATGCTGGCCACCGAACCCGGCCCAGTCGTCGACGAGCGTCCGCTCGCGATCGCGCGAGCCGACATATGCGACCACCGCGAACGCGCCCATCGTGGTGACGCTGTACGCGAGCAGGTAGTACACGATGCTCGCATTCGCCGTCGTCGAGCCGAGGCCGAGCGCGGCCACGCCGACGAGCAGCACACCGGCGTGCGAGATCGACGAGTACGCGAGCATGCGCTTGATGTTTTCCTGGCGCACCGCGGAGATGTTGCCGATCGTGATCGTGATCGCCGCGATCACGACGATCGGGCTCGCCCAGCCGAACGTGCCGAACGGGATGACCTCGCCACCGAGCGCGATGCCGAACATGCGCAGCATCGCCGCCACCGCGGCTGCCTTGACCGCCGCGGCCATGAACGCGGTGACCGGCGTCGGCGCACCTTCGTACGCATCGGGCGCCCACATGTGGAACGGCACTGCGGCGACCTTGAAGCCGAACGCGACGACGAGCAGGAACCCGCCGGCGATCACGAGCCCGGGATTTGCCGTCTTCGCGAGCGCGCCCTGCATCTCGGTCAGGTTCGACGTGCCGGCCGCGCCGTAGAGCAGCGCCATGCCGTACATGAGGAAGCCGGTCGCGAACGCGCCGATCAGGAAGTACTTCATCGCGGCCTCGTTGCCGCGCCGCGACCGCCGCCGCATCGCCGTCATGATGTAGACGCCGATCGACATGGTCTCGATGCCGAGGAACACGGTGACCATGTTCCCGGCGTGCGCGAGCATCACCATGCCCGACGCCGACAGCAGCATGATCCCGTAGTACTCGCCGATCTGCCAGCTGTGCTCGCGCTGGTGCCCCGGCGACATCAGGGCGGTCAGCATCGTCGTGAAGCTGAACAGCGCCGACAGCACGTACGCCGTGCGATCGGCGAGCAGCATGCCGCCGAGCAGCGGGATCCGCGTCTCGCCCTCGAGCTGGCGGTAGAGGATGATCGACGCGACCAGCGACGCCAGCGAACCCGCCACCGTCAGCGTCGCGAGCGCCGTGCGATCCTTGCCGCGATAGAACGCCTCGGCGAGCACGAGCAGCATCCCGACGACCACGAGGATCAAGTACGGGGCGAGGTACCCGAGGTGAGCCGGGTCGAAGCTGATCGGAGTCACGACGCACCTCCGCTGCCCGCGGCGCTACCGGCCGCAGGTCGTGGTCGCGGTCGTGGTCGTGGTGCGGCGCTGCCGGCACTTCCGGCCGCGGGTTGTGCCGGATTGCCGCCACTTCCGCCAGCACTGCCGGCGGCACTTCCGGCCGCACTTCCGGCCGCCGGTGGTGTCGCGCCGTCGGCACTTCCGGCTGCGGGCGGTGCCGCGCTGCCGGCACTTCCGGTTGCACTTCCGGCCGCACTTCCGGCCGCACTTCCGGCCGCACTTCCGGTGTCTGCAGGCGCCGCGCTGCCGGCACTTCCGGCCGCCGCACTTCCGGCCGCACTTCCGGCGTCACTACCGGCCGCGGGTGCCGCGCTGCCAGCACTTCCGGCGGCACCACTTCCCGCGGCACCACTTCCGGCGGCGGCACTTCCGGCGGCGCTTCCGGCGGCACTTCCGGCGGCACTTCCGGCGTCTGCAGGCGCTGCACTTCCCGCTGCGCTACCGGCCGCAGGCGGCGGCGGCGGCGGTGCGTTGGGATCCGGGCATGCTGTGATGTACTTGCGCGCGCCGCAGTCGTCGGCGTCGGCGTGCAGCTTGAACTCGCGCAGCATCCGGCGCACCGACGGCTCCATCGCCTGGAGGAACGGGCGCGGGAACACGCCCATCAGCACGATTCCGATCGCGAGCGGGATGAACGTGCCGAGCTCGCGGCCGTTCAGGTCCGGCAGCTTGCCGTTCTTCGCCTTGTCGAGCGGACCGAAGAACACCTTCTGGAACATCCACAGCAGGTAGATCGCGCCGAGGATCACGCCGGTGGTCGCCAGCGCGGCGAGCAGCCACGGCTTGGGGATGAAATCGGGATAGTTCGCCGGCCAGTCGACCGCGGCGTTCGCGGTGAACGTGCCGAGCAGCGTCAGGAACTCGCCGACGAAGCCGGACAGCCCATCACGATGATGAGATAGAGCCCCGCGAACACCGGCATCTGCTTCCAGATGCCGCCGTACTCGGCGAGCCGGCGCGTGTGGCGGCGCTCGTAGAGCACGCCGATCCCGAGGAACAGCCCGCCGGTGGTCAGGCCGTGCGACAGCATCGCGTAGATCGATCCGGTGACGCCGTACGACGTCAGCGCGAAGATGCCGAGCGCGCAGAACCCGAGGTGCGAGACCGACGAGTACGCGACCAGCTTCTTGACGTCGTCCTGGGCGAACGCGACGAACGCGCCATAGATGATGCCGATCACGGCGAGCACGGCGATCGCCGGAGCCCACGTCGCCGCGCCGTGCGGGAACAGCGGCATCGCGAAGCGCAGGAAGCCGTAGATGCCGAACTTCAGCAGCACGCCGGCCAGGATCACCGAGCCCGCCGTCGGGGCCTCGACGTGCGCGTCGGGCAACCAGGTGTGCAGCGGGAACAGCGGGATCTTGATCGCGAATGCGAGCGCGAACGCGGCGAAGCACCACACCTGCGCCGAGTGCGGGAACATGACCTGCGAGATCAACTCGAGGTCGGTCGTGGGGGCGCCGAGCACGTCCGCCGCCGTCACGTAGACGTAGAAGATCGCGACCAGCATCAAGAGCGAGCCGATCATCGTGTAGATGACGAACTTGATCGACGCGTAGAGCCGGCGCTGACCGCCCCAGATCCCGATCAGCAAGTACATCGGGATCAGCATCACTTCCCACGCGACGTAGAACAGGAACAGGTCGATCGCTAGGAACGCGCCGAGCATGCCGACCTCGAGCACCAGCATCGCGGCGATGAACTCGCGCGTGTGCTTCTCGATCGACCTCGCCGTGCCGAGCAGGGTCAGCGGCATCAGGAACGTGGTCAGGATGACGAGGAACAGCGAGATGCCGTCGATGCCGGTCTTGAAGTGCGCGCCGAGCCCGGGGATCCACTCGACATCGAACACGAGCTGAAAGCCGTCGGCGCGCGGATTGAAATAGCGCAGCGCGAGCAGCGACACGAGGAACGTCACCGTCGTGAAGAACAGGCCGATCCCGCGGTGCAGCGTGGACTCGGTCTTCGGCGTGCACATCACGAAGATGGCGCCGAGGATCGGCAGGCCGAGGATCAGCGGGAGGATGAACGAGCCGGGCATGACTACTTGCCCTCCTTGACGACCGGGATCGATCGCGAGATCGCGCGCCGCTTGCGCGTCACGCCGTCCTCGATCACGAGCGTGATCGTGCCACCGGCGATGTCACCCGCCTTGACCGTGGTCTCGAGTCCTTCGCGGTCCGGCTTCCAGTCCGCCGCGTCGACATTGCTGCCGGTGAGCTCCCAGCCGACCTTCGACGTCGCGCCGATGATGCCGGCGCCCGGGCTCGCGCGCAGCAAGAGCTCGGTCTCGTTCACCCACTCGACCGTGAACGCCGGGTCGTGCTTGCAATCGGTCACCGCGAACACCGCGGCCGCACCGACGACCAGCCCGGCGAGGTAGCGCTGGACCTGGCCGTTCTGGAACCAGCGCGAGATCCGCGAGAACAGCCCGACGATCACCGCCGCGCCGTTGACCGCGATCGTGTCGATGATGAAGCGATCGGCGATCTCGTACAGCCCGTTCGCGAGCCACTTGAATGGCTTGACGAGCACGCGGTCGTAGATCTCGTCGACCCACAGCTTGTTCTTGGAGGCCTCGTAGACCGGCTGGAGCGGACCCTCGACCAGCTTCTCGACGGTCTCCGATGGCCCGCGCTTGCCACCGTAGAACACGTAGGCGAGCCCGATGCCGAGCAAGCCAACCCCGAGCGCGACCGCGAGCAGGACGTACAGCGTCGCGCCGTGCAGGTGGTGCATGATCTCCGGGTGATGGCCCTCGGGCGGCTTGGCCCACACCGCGGCCAGGCTCGGCTCGAGCCACGTGCCGAGCCAGTGCGTGAAGCTCGGCAGGCCCGAGATGTGCGGCATGCCGATCAGGCCCGCGATCGTCGCGAGGAACGCGAGGACAATCAGCGGGCCGGTCATCGAGAACGGTGACTCGTGCGCTTCCTTGGCCGCCTCGCTGCGCGGCTCGCCGCCGAACACGAGGAAGTACAGCCGCCACATGTAGAACGCGGTACCGAGCGCCGCGATCAGGAGACCGACCCACAGCACCTTGCCGTAGCCCGCCATCCATTGCGGAGGTGTCACCGAGAACGCGCCGCCGAGGATCTCGTCCTTCGAGAAGAAGCCGGCGAACGGCACGATGCCGGCGATCGCGAGGCACGAGATCAGGAACGTCACGTGCGTGATCGTGAGCCGCTTGCGCAGGCCGCCCATCTTCATGATGTCGCCGGGCGCGTCCGAGCCGGCGTGCTCCATCGCGTGCATCACCGAGCCGGCGCCGAGGAACAGGCAGGCCTTGAAGAACGCGTGGGTGCCGAGGTGGAAGATCGCCGCGACCCAGTTGCCGGTGCCGACGGCGACGAACATGAAGCCGAGCTGGGAGACCGTCGAGTAGGCGAGCACCTTCTTCAGATCGGTCTGGGCGAACGCCATGAACGCCGCGGCGAGCGCCGTCAGCAGGCCGACCGTCGCGATGATCGCCATCGCGATCGGCGACGCCGCGTAGAGATACGACATCCGGCAGCACATGTAGACGCCGGCGGTGACCATCGTCGCCGCGTGGATCAGCGCCGAGACCGGCGTCGGGCCGGCCATCGCGTCGGGCAACCACACGTACAGCGGCAGCTGGGCCGACTTGCCGCAAGCGCCGATGAACAAGCAGATGCCGGCGGCGAGCGCGAGCCGGTCACCGAACCACGGGCCGACCGCGGTGAACTTGTCGGTCTGCGCCTCGAGCGCCTGGAAGTCGAGCGTGCTCGTGTGCTGGAACAGCAAGAACATGCCGAGCAGGAAGAAGAAGTCGCCGATGCGATTGACGACGAACGCCTTGCGGCCGGCGGTCGCGTAGTCCGAGCGCTCGAACCAGAAGCCGATCAGGAGGTACGAGCACAGGCCGACACCTTCCCAGCCGATGAACATGACGGGCATGTTCGCGCCGAGGACGAGGATCAGCATCGCGCCGGTGAACAGGTTCAGGTAGCCGAAGAACGCGGCCGGGCGCGGGTCGTGCGCCATGTAGCCGGTCGAGTAGATGTGGATCAGCGTGCCGACGAACGTGACGATCAGGATCATCACCGCCGACAGCGTGTCGAGCCGGAACCCGAGGTCGGCCTTGAACGCGCCGACTTCGATCCAGGTGTAGACGGATTGCGCGATGCCCTCGCCACCGAGCCGGGCATTGGCGCGGAACTGCGTCAACAGCGGGCCGAACACCATGTAGATCGCGATGCCGCACGACGCGGCCACCGCCGCGACGGCGATCGTGTGCACGGCCTGGCGCGACAACCGGCGGCCGATCGTCAGGTTGATCAGCGCGCCGAGCAGCGGCAGGAGCGGGATCCACGCGAGCAGCGGCAGCCCGGCGAACTTCGACGCCTGCGCTACCTGGCCGAGAGTTGGAACGGATGTGGGATCCATTAGTGCCTCAGCGTCGTCAGGCGATCGACGTCGACATTGCGCCGGCCGCGGAACACCGCGACCACGATCGCGAGCCCGACCGCGGCTTCCGCAGCGGCGACCGCGATCACGATCAGCGCGAAGGTATGCCCCGACAGATCGCCCCACATGCGCGCGAACGTCACGAGCGTCATGTTGGCGGCGTTGAGCATCAGCTCGACGCTCATCAGGATGATCAGCGCATTGCGCCGGATCAAGACGCCGGCCGTCCCGATCAGGAACAGCACCGCGGCCAGCACCAGGAAGTGCGGGTAGCCGACGTTCAGGACGATGTCCTCGATCATGCCGTTCCCCCCTTGTGCGGAGTCTCGGTCTGGTCGTCTTCGTTCAGCGGCCGCGCGATCGCGATCGCACCGACCACGGCGATCAGGAGCAGGATCGAGATCGCCTCGAACGGGAACAGGCCTTCACCGAACAGGTCGTAGCCGACGGCCTTCGTCGAGCCCCAGTCGACGACCTCGACCGGCTTGCAGGAATCGGCGGTCGCCTCGAAGTCGCGCAGCGCCTCGCCGGGTTTGCACGGCGGCAGACTGGCGATCTTCGGATCGGTCGTCGCGACCGGCAGGGTCAGCGGTGCCGGAGCGGCGATCGCGGTGGCCTCGCGCGCCGGCTCGACGTGGATCAAGATCATCACCAGCCGGCCGACCAGGTACAGGATCGCGATCCCGCCGAGCGCCTGCCCGGCTCGGCCCGATGGTGCGACCGGTTCGTCCTCCGGCCGGTTCAGGATCATGATGACGAACACGAACAGCACCATGATCGCGCCGGCGTAGACGAGCATCTGCACGACCGAGAGGAAGTGCGCGTACAGCATCATGTAGACGGCCGCGATCCCGAGGAAGCTGCCGACCATGCCCATCACCGCCGCGATCAGGTTGCGACGCGTGACGACGAACAGCGCGCCACCGACCGAGGCGGCGGCGAACGCCCAGAACAGCAGCGCGAGGCCGACGCTCTTGGACTTGACGACCGGCTTGGCCTTCGGGTTCTCCGGATCGACCTCGCCGACGAGCTTGGACTCGACGCGATCCCAGTGCTTGAGCTGCGGATCGCTCTGCGACGGCAACCCCACGGTGCCCGTGCCCGAGCCGGCGCGCGGCGGGACGACCACCGTGCTGCCGTCCTTCGGGACGTTGACGACGATGCCGCTGCCCGCACTGCCGGCTGCACTGCCGGCTGCACTGCCGGCTGCACTGCCGGCTCCAGGTGCCGGTTGCGCGCTGGCGACGGTCGCGAGCCCGAGCGCCAGCAACACGCACAAAAGAACGCGCATCAGGCAGCCTTTCTGAGCTTCGCCTCGAAGTCGGGGCGGAACTTGGTGAGGAACCCGAGCATCGGCCACGCCGCGGCATCGCCGAGCGCGCAGATCGTGTTGCCGGCGATGCCGTGCGCGATCGAGGCCAGGAGCTCGAGGTCACCCTCGCGACCTTGGCCCTCGGCGACGCGGCGCGAGACCTTCTCGAGCCAGCCGGTGCCTTCGCGGCACGGCGTGCACTGGCCACATGACTCGTGCCAGAAGAACTTCATGATGCGCCACACCGCCATCGGGATGTCGCAGGTGTCGTCGAGCACGACCACGCCACCCGAGCCGGCCATCGTGCGCAGCGGGCGGCCACCGCCGAGATCGAACTGCTTGTCGGGACGGACCATCACCGGCTTGATGCGCTCGTCGGTCTGCAGCGCGTCGAACTCGATCGGGACGTCGAGCTCCGAGTCGTCGAGCGGTGGCATCGAGACGCCGCCGGGGATCACGGCTTTGACCTTGCGGCCTTTCCACACGCCGCCGCAGACCTCGTCGATCAGCTGGCGCGTCGTGATGCCCATCGGCAGCTCGAACACGCCGGGCTTGTTGACGTGGCCCGACACGCACAGCATGCGGGTGCCGCCCGAGCGCCCCATGCCGAGCTCGGCGAACCACGCCGAGCCCTTGTCGACGATCAGCGGGACGTTCATCAGCGTCTCGACGTTGTTGACGATCGTCGGGTTGCCGAACAGGCCCTTGACCGCCGGGAACGGCGGCTTGAGCCGCGGCTGACCGCGCTCGCCTTCGAGCGAGTTGAGCAGCGCGGTCTCCTCGCCGCAGATGTACGCGCCGGCGCCGCGATGGACGGTCAGCTGGCACTCGATCCCGGTGCCGAGGATGTTCTTGCCGAGGTAGCCGCGGGCGTAGGCCTCGTCGACGGCCTTCTGCAGCACCGCGTACTCGCGCATCATCTCGCCGCGGATATAGATGTAGTTATGGACGGCGCGCAGCGCGTGGGCCGAGACGATCATGCCCTCGATCAAGAGGTGCGGATCCCAGTAGATGAGCTCGCGGTCCTTGCAGGTGCCGGGCTCGGACTCGTCGGCGTTGCAGACGAGGTGGACGGTCTTGGAGTCCTTCGGGACGAAGCCCCACTTCACGCCGGTCGCGAAGCCGGCGCCGCCGCGGCCGCGCAGGTTGGACGCCTTGACCTCGGCGGTGATGTCCTCCGGCCGCATCGCGAGCGCCTTGCGCAGCGAGCCGTAGCCGCCGGTCGCCTCGTAGCCCGCGATCGACTTCGCGTTCTCGTTGCCGAACCGCTGGGTGACGAGCTTGGTGTTCCTGTCGGCGGGCATCAGACCACCTCGGATTCGGGGTGCGGCTCGCGCTCGAGCTCGGCGATGATCGCCGGCACCTGATCGGGCGTGATGTCGAGGAAGTACCTGGTACCGACGACCGCAGCCGGCGCGTTGGCGCACACCGCGATGCACTCTTCCTCGACGAGGGTGAACTTCGCGTTCGACTGGCCCTTCTTCAAGCTCAGCTGATTCTCGAACGCGGCGAGCACCTCGTAGCCACGTCGCAACATGCACGAGATGTTCGTGCACATGCGGATGGTGGTCTTGCCGCCGGGCTCGCGGCGGTACATCGTGTAGAACGTCGCGACGCCGTAGACGTGCGCGTACGGCAGATCGAGCGTCCTCGCGACGAGCCGGAGGGCGTCATCGGAGAGATGGCCGTGCTCTTTCTGCGCGAGATGAAGCGCCGCCATCACGACCGGCTGCTTGGTCGGGTAGCGCGCGCACAGCGCGTCGATCTTGCTTCGAGCGTCGGCGGAGAATTCGAGTGACATCGAGGTGTTGCCTTGGGTAAGCGAGGCGAAAAATAGGTGGGGGCGACCCGGGCGTCAATCCAGCCGGACATCTAAAGCGAGCAAGGGATCCGTGATAAGTCGTCGCGCATGACCGAGGCACCGCTTTCTCGCATCGAGCGGCTGGCACTGCGCTTCGCGGAGGCGACCAACGAGGACCCGCGCGGCAAGTGGCTACAGACCCGATTCCTCCGTGGAGTCTCGTATCTGTGGGTGCGAGCCGGCCTCGCGAACCGGATGCTCGTCGAGGGCGTCGAGGACTTGATGGCGCTGCACCCCGACACCGGGGTGATGCTGGTCTCCAATCACCGCAGCTTCTTCGACCAGTACGCGATGCTGCTCGCTTGCTACATGGGCCCGGTTCACTGGTCCAAGCGGCTGTTTTTCCCGGTGCGCTCGAACTTCTTTTACGACCAGCCGCTCGGGATCGTCGTCAACGCGATCGTCGCCGGCGGCGCGATGTATCCGCCGATCTTTCGCCAGGCCGAGCGGCGCGCGCTCAACGACGAGGCGCTCGAGAAGATGGTCGAGCTGCTCAAGACTCCCGGCAACGTGCTCGGCATGCATCCCGAGGGCACGCGCGGCAAGGGACCCGATCCGTACGAGTTCCTGCCGGCGCAGCCCGGCGTCGGCAAGGTCGCGCTGCTCGGCAAGCCACTCGTGATCCCGGCGTTCATCCACGGGCTCGGCAACAACATCGTGCAGGACATCGCGTGGAACCTCGGCGACGAGGCCAGGAAGTCGCGCGCGGTGATCACCGTGTTCGGGCCACCGGTCGACTACGGCGATCTCATGGCCGAGAAGCCGCGACCGGCGCTCTACAAGAAGACGGCCGATCGCTTCATGACGGCGGTCGGCGAGCTGCGCGAGCGCGAGAAGCAGCTGCGCGCGCAGGTCAACGCCGGGGAAATTTCCGACGACGATCCGCGGTGGCTCAACAACCGCCCGGTCGGCAAGCTGTACGCGCGCGAGGGCTGATCTTAGCTGCTACGATGCAGCATGACCGCGGCCGGCGGTGACGACGACACGCTCGCGGCGACCGCGCCCGGCCCTGCGGGTGCCGAGTCGGATCCCGGCTCGCTGGTCGGCGGTCGCTACCGCATCATGCGCTGGCTCGGTGGCGGTGGCATGGGACGCGTCTACGAGGCGCTCGACATCGAGCTCGCCGAGCACGTCGCGCTCAAGATGTTGCGCGGCGGGTTGTCCGACGACGCGATCGAGCGGTTTCGCCGCGAGGTCCGGCTGACCCGGCGGATCCAGCACCGCAACGTCGCGCGTATGTTCGACATCGGCGACCACGGCGACGCGAAGTTCCTGACCATGGAGCTCGTTCGTGGCGAGCCGCTGACCCGCGCGTCGTGGCCGCGACTCAAGCACATCGCCCTGCAGATCTGCGCCGGGCTCGGCGCCGCGCACGCGGTCAACGTCGTACACCGCGATCTCAAGCCCGACAACGTGCTCGTCGAGCGCGACACCGACCGCGCCGTGATCACCGACTTCGGGATCGCGCGCAGCCTCGACGACGCCAGCGTGACCCATGCCGGCGCGGTGATCGGCACGCCGCGCTACATGGCGCCCGAGCAGCTCGCCGGCCGCGAGGTCGACGCCCGCGCCGATCTGTTCTCGTTCGGCGTGCTGCTCTACGAGCTCGCGACCGGCACGCGGCCGTGGACCGGCGACCACGCGATCGCGATCGCGGTCGCCCAGGCCACGCAGCCGGCGCGGCCGTTCGTCGCGCGCGATGTGCCGCCCGAGCTCGGCGCGCTGATCGAAACGTGCCTCGCGATCGATCCGGCGCGCCGGCCGGCGTCGGCCGAGGTGATCGCGGCGGCGCTCGCCGAGCTGCCCGACACCGTCGAGGGATCGCGGCAATCGCGGCCGTCGTTGCTGGCGATGCCAACCCCGACCCCGACGCCGCCGCCGCGACATCGCGACGAGACCGCGCTCGCCGTGTTGCCGTTCACCGCGGCTCCCGACGATGCCTACCTCGCGGCCGGGATCCACGAGGACCTCGTCGACACGCTCTCGAACACGCGCTCGCTCAAGGTGCGCCCGGCGGGCGCCGCGGCGACCGGTGATCCACGCGCGCTCGGGGTCGAGCTCGCCGTCGATCACGTGGTGCTCGGCTCGCTGCGCCGGATCCCGACCGGCGTCCGGATCGCCGCGCGGATGATCGGCGTCGCCGACGGCTTCCAGATCTGGGCCCAGCGCGTCGACTGCAGCGATGCCGAGGTGCTGGCGGTCAGCGAGCAGCTCGGGCGCGCGATCGCGGATGCGTTGTCGACTCGCGCCGCGGCGATCGATCGGCCGACCGACCCGCGAGCAGTCGAGCTCTATCTGCGCGCGCGCGGCGAGCTGCGCCGGTTCTGGGGCGATCACGCCGAGACCGCCGCCGAGCTCCTGACCGAGGCTGCGGCGCTGTCCCCGAATTCGGCGCCGATCGCGAGCACGCTCGCGTTCGCGCTCGTCCAGGCGTGGGTCAAGCTCAACCGGCCCGAGCTGCTCGCGCGCGCCCGGGTCGCCCTCGACCGCGCGCTCGCGACCGGTCACGCCGAGGCGCTGCTCGCGTCGGCGGTGCTGCGAATGAACCTCGACGATCTCGAGGGTAGCGCCGCGGATCTCGGGCGCGCGTTGATCCGCGCCCCGATGTCATCGCCGGCGCACGAGACCACCGCGCGCCTGCTCGCCGAGGTCTCGTCGGCGACCGATGCGCGCCGCCACTTCGCCACCGCGGTCGCGCTCGATCCGACGCGCGTCCACATGATCGCTGTCGATCTCGCGCGGCTCGATGCGCTCGCCGGAGACTACGAGTCCGCCCATCGCCGGCTCGCCGAGATCGCGAGCGATCCCGATCCGTCGGTGCGCGCGCTCGGCGCGATGTACGAGAGCCGGCTGGCGATCTGGGTCCGCGACTACCCGAAGTTCGTCGACGTGGTCTCGCGCTTCAGCGGTCGGCTTGCGGTGTCGGCGGGCGCGTCGCAGATCGTCGCCAACTGGATCCATGGCAAACCGTTCGACGAGCCGGCGTTCCGCACCGCGATCGCGCACCTCGTCGGCGAGGATCGGCCGCGCCGGATCCAGCTGGTCGCGCTCCAGCGCTCGACCGAAGCGGCCGCGCTCGTCGGCGCTCGCGACCTCGCGCTCGACAACCTCGGCCATGCCGCGCGGCTCGGGCTCGTCGATGTCGGGTGGGTCGATCTGTGCCCGCTGTTCGATGACCTGCGCGGCGATCCGCGATGGCAGGCGTCACGCGACCGGGTGGCCGCGCAGCGTTCGACGCCGCGCGCTAGATCGCCGGCCGGAACGCGGCATCGATCGCGAGCCGCACGGCGCCGATCTCCGGCGAGCCGTCATCGATGACGAGCTTGTTCTTGTCCTTCTCGACCAGCTCCCAGTTGATGCCGGCGATGATCGACGCCAGGTCGACGTCGATCCCGAGCGTCACCATGCCGCCGGGCTCGAGGCTCGTCGGCGGGTAGTTGATCGCGACGTCGAGCAGCGTCGCCTCGCCCTCGATCTCGAAGTCGTGGTCCTGGCCGTCCTGCTCGGCCTCGCCCTTGAGCTCGAACTCGGTGATCCGGATGTCGGCCATCGAGTACACACCGGTCGGCGCCTGGTCGAACGTGATCGCCATCGGCTCGGCGCCCATCTTCCACTCGAGCTCGGCGCTATCGAGCGTGCTGATCCCGCTGTCGGCGTGGGCCCGGATCACCATCGTCGTGATCTTCACCGACTCGAGCTCGACGTCGTTGCCGAGCGATAGCGGCAGGTCGGCGGCGGCAAACGCGATCGTGACCCCGTTGCTCGGCTGGGGCGTGCCGTCGATCATCGGCGGCGCGTCGAGCTTGGGGTCCACGCCGCCGACGTCGCCCGGGCATGCGCCCAGCAACAGGCTCGCGAGAACAGCACCCAAACCGCGCATCACCACCTCAATTGCAAGCAAGGTACCATCGGCACCCCAGTCACGACCAAGGGTTAACTCTGGCGCTGTGGTCGCCTGCCCTCGCGTTGTGCAGCCCTCGTACACCCATGGCGACCAGTGACCTCACGATCGACGCCGGCGCGCTGACCGCCGCCTACCACGACACCC
>Ga0193708_1000193_pt1 | contig 13423 bp, 12 predicted proteins | sample H3c1metaG_FD_160570 | JGI IMG/M metagenome (GOLD analysis project Ga0193708, IMG submission 160570) | Soil microbial communities from a riparian zone of the East river system, Colorado, United States - H3c1 | ecosystem: Environmental > Terrestrial > Soil > Riparian zone | place: USA: East River...
CATTAATTTATTAAATACTTCCTATAGACTTAATGAACCATTAATAAAAATACCAAATAATTTATTTTATGATAACAAACTAAAATCAAGCGAAACCACTGATATAGACAATAAAAATTACGAATGCCAATTTCACTCTAATATTCTAAATAATGAGCCTCATATTCTAATATTACACGATGAGTTTGATGGAATTAGTGATTCGAAATTTGAAGCAGAAATTGTAACAGACATTATTTCTGACTTAGCAAAAAATGGCGCAAAACTAAGTGAGATAGGAATTGTGACACCCTATAGAGCCCAAGTACGGACTGTCAGAAGAGTTTTAAAAAACAGATTTTCTAAATTAACAAATGAACATTTTAAAGCACTATTTATTGATACGGTAGATAGTATGCAAGGGCAACAAAGAAAATATATTATTTATACGTTGGCAAATTCCCACCCATTAGAGAGTATGAGAAGACTTGATTTTTTTTATAGCCCCAATAGGTTGAATGTGAGTATTACCAGAGCAACAAATAAGTGCTTTGTTCTAGCACATAAATTCGTATTTGACGAAATTGAAAATGAAGAAGTCAAGCAGCATTTGGAATACGAAAGCATAAAGGACAGTTTAGCAATATTTAAAAAATACTATGAACTTGCAACAAAAATTGACCTTTCACGAAATGACCAATGGTAATCCAAACTTAAATCACTTTGGAAATGACGACTGATAAATATTCTTATCACCGAGTTATTGAAAAGGAGTTTTCCAATTTTAGAGAAGTTACCATAATATTTTAAATGTATTAAGTGCCGCCATTACTATGAAAAAACCTAACCAGTTAATTGTTTCCGATAAGCCAGAACGCTTTCCCAAAGATTCATGGAACAAAAATAAATTTTTCACCAAACTGGTAATCAAAAAAGATAATCCACTACAAAACGATGGTATCACAAAGCTTAAGGATGTTATGGATGGCTTACCTTCTGGAATTGTATTTAAAGATGAAACAGGGATGGGCGCAACACATGTAGAATTATATTCAAAGCGCAATAGTATAATTGTTGAACCGATCAGGATAACAGCGTCTAGCAAAGCCTCTAAAAGTAAAGAATTCTTATATGTTGGAAGCCCTACAAAAACTTATCATCCTAACAAGATTTCAGATAAGCATATACAAGATTATTTAATTAATCCAAATATTGAGTTTAAAAAAATTGTTGTTGTAGCAGACAGCCTTTGGAGGGTAATAGGAGCAATACTTAATATCAATCCAATAAAAGGTGTAGATTCTAAAATTCAATTTATCAAAGGAATTGGGTCAGGTGGAGCTAAGGAATCAATACTTGAGAGGTTAGAAAACATCAAAAAGTATAAAATACTTAGAAAGGCAAATGATTTATCAGTAATTAATGATTATTTTCTGCTCATTGATGAAATTGATTCTTTTCAATTAGATAGTACATTCAGGCGTAGTATGGAAGATTGCCTGGATTATTATAAATTCTTTAAAGAGGATATGCGTTGTATGCTCTCAGCTACAGATATAAAGTTCAGCGATCCTGATTTGCAGGAAGAACCACAAACAAATATAGCCTATGATTCCCCCAGTAAAAGGAAGATAGATATAATCACTTCTGGCAGTAAACATTTATTGGGAAAAGCTTTTGATAGAATCAAAGGCACTTTAATAAAATATCCGGACGATAAAATTTTGGTAGCTTATAATTCCGTGAATGGTTGCTATAGCCTGGCTGAAAATTTAAAAAGAAGAAAACTTATTACTGGTGGTAGTATCGCTATATTATGCAGTAATCAAAGTGAGGATAAAGCGGGTGGATATTTTAAAGAGTTAGATAGTGATAAGCTTCCTGCAAGAGTGAATTTTATTACCTCAGCTTATTTTACTGGATTTGATTTGCATGAAAGGTTTCATTTAATATCTATTTCTGGAAATAGGAGTAACACGCAGGCGCTTTCAGAAAGGCGATTGAAGCAGATAGCTGGTAGATGCAGAAATGGCCTGTTATCAGAAACTATTATACACGATTACATAATGGGGGAAACATTTGAATATACCGAAAGTGAATTTACAACAGAGGAAGAGCTTTATAAATTATTTGATCTCCCAAAAAAGGACATTAGAAAAAGAATAAAGCAAGAAAAGACACCAACTCCTAAAAAGGAAAGGATAATCAAAAAGAATCCTACAAAGGATGAACTAATAGAAGCAGCATCCGAACAAGTGCGCTCACTCAATTGTATGAATAAACATTATAAAAGGAATAAGATACTTCATGAAATACTAGATGACGTAAATGATAAATTCCTGCGATTGTTGGATGAAAAACAAATGCGGTATGTAAGAAAAGGCAGAAATAACAATTTTAAAATATCATATCTTAATATTGATGCAAAACTGGAATCACTGAGGGTTAGAAAAGAATTGTACTTAGTAGCTTATGCACTTAACGATGAATTACAGAGGGCAGGGCATAATGTTAACTCAATTGAAATATTAAAGACTACTAAAGTATGGGATTTTAAAATTTCCAGTGAAGAAAAAGATGATCAAATACGCCAGGTGATCAAAATGCTGAAAGAAATTAAAGAACCTTCAGAAATTGATGGATATCTAGAAAGCCGTGAATTAAATCATTTTCAAAAAAGTATCGTACGGGATTATAAGAAATTTTATGGCTATTTGGAATTCGAAAGTATTTTGGATAAAATGGAACAATGTTTAATATGTCAACGAGATAACAGGAGATATAATTCTCTCCTTATTTCTGCACAAATACAAACTCTCCCGGATGGCCATATTATTATAGATAGGCTAAAATATTACTTTGGTATTGGCAAAAAATATTCACCCCAGGACATTTTAAAACGAATGACACTTTTCTTATTAGAAACGGGCAATACAAAGAAAATAAAAGATGAACGGGAAGCTATTAAAATGCTTAATAACTTTAGACAAACCTATAGGAAGATTGATAAGGGAGATAAGACTATTTATTATCATATTAAAAATGACAATCCTTTTAACATTGAGTTTAAAAGTAAAAGACTGCCTTTAGAACAAATCCAAATAGAAAATTAGTTACACTTACTCCCTATGTTATTAATTAAATGAGTGTAAATGCAATAACGGTGTAAAATGGGAAACAAAAGCATGGGGTGAAATCCTGCAGACTTTGGGCGTAAATAGTGTTTTCAGTCGTCTTAATACCTCCAGCAGGAGCCGCTCGCAAGACAAATCCATTGTACCTCTCTCCATTGTCTTTTGCTGGCGAGCAACTCTTAAAATAAATAAAATACATTATAATATTTTGTAAATTGCTTATTCGATTTCAAGGATTAAATTAATTTGAAAGAAATGTCCGACCAAGAACTCCTTAATATTTACAACACTGCTTACAAAGAAGAGTTTGATAAGCATTTTCAAATTGCCCATTCCCACTATGAGAATGCCAGAGACAAAAAGTATGCTATTAAAATAGGACTTGGCATGGTAGGACTATTATTTATTTTTAGGGATTCTTCAGAACTTGAGAAAGAAATCACAAGTACATACAAACATCATTATAAATTGGGAGGTTCAGTTGTAGATACAATTCGTTCAATTCCGAGCATAATACAGAATCATAAAGCCATTGATAAAGAATGGCACGAAACTCATAAAAATGAAATTTCAATAAAGTTTAAAAAATTTTTAGGCTTTATTCCTTACGGTAAGCCAACCATTTTGCTTAAACCAAGTATAAGAATGGGCTCTCCTTTTGAAAACTTGGATTCAGAAAATGAAATTGCTGAAGAACTTGGTAGGCAAAGGGCAATATTTGATTTACTTGATCAACTAAAAGCAAAATATATAGAGTTAGGCGGATTGGAAGAATTTGGAGCAAGCGATGCAAGTCCAATTGCTCTTGAAACTTTGATGAAATTGAAAGTTGCATTGTCACAAAATGACTTATTGATATTTTTCGAAATTATTAAATCGGTATTTGCATCAATGTCCTACGACATGAAGATAACTGAAGGTTATTTTCATAGTCATATTCATTTTCTTTTAACACTTCTTGATATAAAAATTCTGTCTGAATTGGAAACGAATAAAGGAAGAATTGATGCAGTTATTGAAACTGAAAATTATCTACACATTTTTGAGTTTAAGCAAAACGATAGTACAATTGCAATAGAACAAATAAAAAGCAAGCAATACTTCCAAAGATTCTTTACAACAAGTAAAAAAATTATTTTAGTGGGCGTTGCAGTTGATACGGATGAGCGAAATATTATTGATTTTCAATTCCAATCATATCAATAGAAAAAAAATGATTCTACTATGATAACTATTAAAAGCAATGAAGCGAATAGGTTACGAATTGAAGGCTCCATAGAACGAATAAAGAATAATTGTTCAAACGAGACCAGGGAAAAAATTGAGAGTGTTAATTTAATAATTGCTGATGAAACCACAGCATTGGAAATATATAATGACCTTAATGGGATTTTTGCTAAAACTTATGCAGTAGGATTTGGTGGCATAAAGGGGAAAATAACTTACCAAGACAATTCAGCTCATTTAGTTGTTTTAAATATCGCTAATATTGACAGGTTTCAACTCGATCAAAACGAGTTTGATGGTGTATTTTCTCATGAACTAGGGCATATTTTTAATGAAAACCCAGTGCGAGAAGTTCCTTCCGTAATGAATGGAAACAATATGACCGAAATAAAAGATGCTAGAAATAATCTCTTAAAAGAAATGGAATTTTATGCTGACTATTTTTCTAAATTAGTTGGAAGTTCATCTGGCCTTCTTAGCAGTATGCAAAAATATATAGCTTCTGAAAATTGTCTTAACAGGGAACTATTTCTGGAAAGAATTGAAATGTTAAAAGGGGATGCAATATTGTTGGGTACAATTAAAGCCACCCAGTAGTTGAGAGTATAAAAGTAAATAAAAGAAAAAAATATGGATCATCATTTAAATTTATTTCGCTTTTTTAATGAAAGCAACGAAAAGGAGTCTATTGAAAATAATCTAACTAGAGCCTTTTCAATTTGTTTGACAAATAATAGTTTCTTTTTCAACGAATATATTAAAGCAATCGTTACAACTGATGACTATGAATATCTCTTCAGTTCAATCAGTGAGGATACCAAATACTCGTTAGACATACAAATTGACACCGCAACAATTGAAAAAGAAAGTTTCAGCAAGGTTTACGCAATTGCTATGACTTCTGACAAAAATCTGGATATGGGCGACTTTTTTAATCAATCAGATCTTGGAGAAAAGAAAAACATAACAGATATATTTATTAGCATTAAGGACATTGCAATAATAATCGAAGTTAAAAAAACTGGAGAGGATTGTAAGGCACAATTATACAATCAAGTTCTGCCATTTGTAAAAGAAAGCTATAACATAGTTCCAAAAAGATTTTCGTGGCAAGAAATTATCAAGCTGATGGAGAAGGTTAAACACGTACAACATTTGATGTCTCAAAAATCAATTTTTATAAGTGACTTTTTACGACTAAGCGAAATTAAATTTCCTCACTGGTTTGAGCCCAAACCCTTTAATGTTTTGCCTTTTTCGGCTCAACAAGGCACACCTAACTACATTCAACTAACAAAAAGAATGCGTCAAGCATTGGGTTCGTCAAAATTGAATTATTAGGCTATTCAGGCAGACTTGGAATCGCTGTTCCCTTTGGTTGGGCAAGCGAGATTATTCCTGAGTTTCAGTCTTATGAAAATAATACCAATGACTGTGTAGTATTCTACATCTGGCCAGGCAATACTAAACAGCAAGGCTATCAAATCTTTAATAAACCTTTAGCATGGCAAAACAAACAAACGCTGACAATTAATGGAATGGAATATGAATTAGAAATTGCTTTCAATATCAAATTTTGCCATTTCAATCGATATGTCTCGGGAATAACATTTTATAACCAAGACGTAACTAAACCTTTGCATACTGCTGATAATTTTTACAACAAATCAGGTAAATGGGATTGGAATAATGAAAGTGAAAAGTGGTTCAAAGGAAATTGTGATGACTTTGAACAGTTTATGGACGAACATTTCAAACCAGAATTTAAATGGCGTGAGAATAGTAAATGGGCAGAAAATTTTACAAACACAGATCGAAATTACTTTACACTTTCATTAGGCTATGAGGTTGCTGTTTTTATTCCTTATTCCCACTTTAAGGCTATTGATAAAAATGAAAATGATATAGTTGCAGTTTCAGACTTTATAAACAGTATTTCAGACTCATTTCAATCTTTAATTCATTAGAAATATGGCAAATACTCGATTACTTAAAATATCTAATAATCGAATATTCTTTACCCCTGATACCTATATCGATATCAATAAAATTAATTTATCGAAAGGTGATATTCGTTTTCGTACTAATGAAGACATCTATTTAACTGTTGAAGCGAAATCTTTTAATAATATCACAAAGGTTTTAGTAGTAAAGATTATTGATTATAAGCCTAAAGATATTTCCTGTTTCGATGAACAAAAAATTAGTTCGAGGATTGATTATTTAATATTTGAGCCTGTTGAATGGAGGTATTTTGAATCTCTATTGTCTGTGTATACAAGAATGAAATTAATAAGAGAGAAACTTATAATTGACAACAAAGAAGCTATTCAACCAAGCAAACATTCAACATTTTCAAGAGATCGAACTCATTTTGAACGCATAGAATTTCAGCCTTCATTAAAATCTCTTGACCCTGTCATTGCTGAAATTAGTGAAGAATTTGATGTCTATTATAAAGATGCCTTTTTTAATTTAGGTTTTGTTTCCTTCGATTATAAATCAAAATTACTTGGAGTAGTTGTAAGTTTAAAAATTGATAATTCTTATATATTGCCTGAATTCAATAGTATTAAATCTTTTTTCCCAAAAGCTTTGGGTGGGAATAAAAAATTCAAGGTAAAAGCTAAATATGTGCTAACAAATAAAATTGTTACTTCTACACAAGCACTTTCGGAGGAAATCGATAAAATTAATGAAGCTATTATTGAGAGCATAAAAAAAGAGAGGATATTGAATCTTACTACAACCCCACTTATCGCCCAACCTAACAAAGCTCTATTTACTACTGATGATATTCTTGATAATTTTGAGACGAATTCGATCAATGGTAACGCAGCTAATCTTAATGAGCAAGATATATTAAGGACTATTCTAGATTTTGGGGAAGTAAGGAATTCAAAACATCTGCAATATTTAGCAGGTTCTGAGCATTCGACAAGACAAAAACTTAGATTTACTTTAAAACCAATATTTGGGTTTTTATTTTTTATTGAGGGACAAACAAAAAATCATTACTGTTGGGAATTATTGAATTCTCATGCAACTTACTTATGGTCATTTGATAGAATTGAATCGGAAATTAATATTCAGTATAAAAGAATTGAAGAAACAATTAATACAATCCGTGATTTAAAAAGAGAAAGATATAAGGCAGCTTATCGGGCGAATAAAATAGATGCCGATCTTAATTTTTCAACGATTGAACATTCAAAGATTAGCTCTGCGTTAATTGACGGCTTTGTAGTATGGAAACATAAGTTGAAAGAGAGACTAACATAAACTGTAATTTGGTAATAAGGAACTAAATTGTGTATAGGAATTTTCAAATAATTTACACATAAAAATCACGAGAGTGCTAAGAAGAGTAAAAATAAATTGGAATTGAATATTATTCAAAAGGAGTAAGATATTATGTTATACGCTATCGATTTAGCTGGGAAAAAAATAATGGCCTCTCCAAATGCAATTGCCATTTGTCCCAATTGTAAATCTGATTTATTAGCTAAATGTGGTCAGCTCAATATTTGGCATTGGGCTCATAAAAATTTGATTGATTGTGATAGTTGGTCTTACGAGCCTATGAGTGAGTGGCACTTGAAGTGGCAAAATAATTTTAAGGAAGAACGTAGGGAGGTATATATTAATAGATGGAATGAATGTCATATTGCCGATATTTTAACTGAAAAAGGTGTAGTAATTGAAATTCAAAATTCAAATATTTCAACGGATAATATATTTGAAAGAGAATCATTTTACTCTGATATGTTATGGGTGGTTAACACAGTGGAATTCAAGCATCACTTATTTTTCAAAGAATTTCCAACGCCCCCATTTCAACCAGTTTGGAAGCAATATATAAAAAAGCACCTTCCAGGTGATAGTATCGGTTATTCAATAACAGTTCCTATAGATAATTTGAACGGGCAAATTTTAGATGCATTAAAAAAAAGTGATTACATCATGGCATATGATGATTATGATTTAGAATACTGGTTTAATGAAAAAGTTAAATTCAATGAACAAATCGACATAAAAATTGTGAACGCCTTTGAAGCCTATTTAATTGATTGTAAATTCGGCCAAGAACTTGAAGAAAATAAGATTTACTCAACTAATTTCAAATGGACACACTTAAGAAAGACATGGAGAACTGCGAATAAGCCAATTTTCCTTGATTTGAATAACGGATTTCTGTTTCAAATAATAACATTGCATGAAAGTGGGAATGGGTTTGGAAAAATAGTCCCCAAAAAGATCTTTCTGAAGAAATATAAAGACTAATAATAAGCAATGAAACATAAAAATATGAAGCACATCAAAAAGAAATTTTTGAATGAAGTCAAAATCTCAAAAGAGATAATAGAAAAGCTGGACGCAATGACAGGAAGCGAACCTGTTACAACGGAAATGATGAATAATGTCAAAATTCCTAAAAACTTTGTCCCATATTTTCTAGCGGAAGATGCAATGTATTCAGGATTTCAAGTGACTATTAAGGGTAAGAAAAGAATAATACCCGAGCCTGATCAAATCCTTGTTTATTATCACACTGCTTATGCTAATTATAAAAGATTAGAAGAATCAAAAAATAAACTTATAGATAGGACAGAACAGACATTGGGAACGGAACCAGCAATAAATGAGCTTTACGATTATTTCGGACTTGTAAGTTGTGTTGTGATATTTCTTTTTAATGCTGTTGAAGCTGCAATGAATAGGTGTATCCCCGATGATTACATTTATACAAAGCCACTTAGTCAGAGAACAGAAACTTACTCTAAAGGGCAAATTGAAAGATATTTTACGTTTGACAACAAATTAAAAGTGTTAGAAGAAATCACAAACAAAAATTTTCATCGAGCTATGGGGATGAAGTATCAACATATAATAAATTTGAAAAATTTTCGTGATTCGATAGTGCATACTAAATCTGAAAATCAAGGGGATACTGCTGAAAATCATAATTACAAAAAAGCTTTTTCTTTTGATTTTACAGAAGCAATGATTGCTGTAAAAGAGTTTTGTAATTTTTATTTAAAAGAAGATTTTATCATCGAATGTGGATGCTCACTAGATTGGTGACCTTGTTAGAAATTAGTGATTCGAAATTAAAATAGATATATGGAGCATCTTTTTTGAGAGTTGTCTTTTTACGTTTAGCCACTTGAAATATCATTAATAACATTGAGACTTAAATGAAAGAGCTTGACCAATATTATACACCTCATCTAGAGTGGGAATTTTCAAATTTCCCTATTACTATTAGTCAACTAAATTTTGAGAGAAATAATTGGGGGTTTAATGAATTTGCCACTATCTCTATATGGAGAGACTTCGACAATGAACTAAAAGGCAAAATAAGTGGTGTCGTGAGTAATTATGAAGCTTCCCAAGAAGACAATTTTGTAGGGAAAGGGAACATTATTGTAGGACAAACAATATCAGGTTCCGATCTAGAAGGTAATATCATTGAAATAAAAGGCTGCCTTTTAACTGATTTTCATACAAGTTCTTTAAACATTAATTTTCTTGAAGCAATTTTAGATTTTGACAAACTGAAAATTAAGTTTATTGATGAATCAGGGCAACGCAATAAAATTCGACTTGACTGGTATTTTTGCAATGAAGTCCCTGCTCATTTTTGGGGAATTACATTGCGGAATTTAAAACTGGAGAATAAAAAAATTCGCAAAGGTATTGATCAGTATGACGATTCTTTAGAAAGTTATTTAGGAGGTTCACAAAGCAAGGACTACACAGAAGTGAAAATTCCTGGTATTAGATTTATAATTGCTAAAGTACCTTCTACTTTACTTCCTGATGGCCAAAAGGGATTATGTCTTGAATTTAGAGAAGCGTTAGAAAAAATAGATGGCGATCTATTAAATGGTATAGAAGATTTTTTATCGTTTTTATTTGGCAATGAATTGCATCATTTGGGCTATAGTATTATTTCTGAACAGAAGTTAGTTGAGGCGAATTTATATTCTAATACTAAGTTTAAGAAAGAATCGGTAATGCCCCCAATCAAATTTAATTTAAAGTACGAATGGGGTGATGTTTCCACCTTAATAAATCAATACTTGCCCCAATATTTGGAGCTACGAAAGAATTTACCAATAGAAAGTGCCTTGTCAAGATATTGGATTGCAAAAAATACACCCTTGGGTGCTAATCTTCCAATTTTATCTAGTGCTGTTGAAATCATTGTTGGGGCCTATATGAAGAGTAAGACCGATTATAAAGTAGAATATTTACCGCAGGGAGTTTATTTGGATTTAATAAACGATGAAATCGAATCATTAAAAATTAAACTTGCATCAATAAAAGGTGGAGATATAATCATAAAGAAAATTTTGGGAGATTTTAGAAAAGGGCCCAACGAGAAAATGAATGATTTTTTTTCATCCATAGATATTGAATTAAGTCAGACAGAAAAGGAAGCTATTAATTTAAGAAACAAGATGGCTCATGGAACCCGGAATTATTCTGATCGGAAGAATGTTCATAACGACTTAATTCTTACTAGAGTTTATGAGGTATTATTTCATAGAGTGCTTTTAAAGTTGTTGGGCTATAGTGGGTATTATATCGACTACAGCAACGTGAGATGCCCCTTGCGGCCTATTTAATAAAGCGGGAGTTGAATAATCCTCATAAATGAAATTATAAAGTAGACCTAGTTATGTTTTACAATGAAACAGGCGAAGCAATAGAAAATAGTAGAGCAATATTTCCATTAATTACCTTAAATAAAAAAGGCGTCGGAATAAAATGCTTAGGCACAGGATTTTTTATAAATCCGATGGGTTGGTTCATAACTGCACGCCACGTTTTAGTAGACAATTCAAATAATTTACATGAAGATATTATGGGTACACAAACATTGGAAGATGGTAGTTTTGTAAATAGATTTATTGACCAGTTGTGTATGGATGATAAAACCGATATAGCAATTGGTGTTTTGCGTCCTCACGGATATGACACCCAAGCAAAGCCTGCTAGAATCGAGGGAGCCCCATTCCTTCGTTTATCATTTCAAAAGCTAAATATAGATGATGAAATCTGCGCTTACGGTTACCCAAAAACAACCAAGACTGTTAACGACAATATGGAGTCGTTTCATTTTAATGGCATGTGGTCTGATGGGAAAATAACTGAATTTTATCCCAATGGTGTGGGATTATTAAAAAGCATGTGTCTTCAAACATCAATGAAAATAGATGATGGCGCAAGTGGAGGGCCAGTATTTAAAGATGACTATGTAATTGGAGTGAATTCTACTGGTTACCAGCTTGAAGAGGGAGAAATTCCTATATCTTTTATTACTCCAGTTCACCATTTATTAACTTATCAATTGGAACTGGAATCACAAGTGATTGATGTTCGAAAACTTATTGCATTGAATCATATTAATGCCATTCAATAAATATTACAATCTTACTTGAATTAGCTTTCAAAATACTATTTTCTTAAAGAGAGGTCTTCCAATAATTGGGACGGAGAAATTTCGAGGGCATATGCCAATTTAAACAAAAGATTTAGAGTCATTCCCTGGCCGTGTTCAAATAGTAATCGTAAAGTCTTTTCATCACAACCTGCAGCTTTGGCAAATTGGAGCTTATTGCCAGCAAACTTCGCCATAAAGAGCTTATATACTCTTTTGGTCACTTCCTCCTTTATTTTATCCAGTTGCTGCTGCATGGAGCAAAAATCAACAAGGAGACTATAGATTTTGCATTATTCATTCGGAGTTTACTCCGAATTTGTTATTTTTGAAGAAACAACAACATTCCCAACAATTTTAAAATTCATTATAAGACTGGAACAATTAATACCATATAGAAAAAAAGATAAATGGGGATACTGTACCCCAGATAAAAAAATTGTTATTGATTGTATTTATGACGACGCAGAAGTATTTTCAGAGGGACTGGCTCTTGTTACGATAAATGGAGAAGGATTATTTTTTATTGATAGAAATAACAAAATTGTAATTCCTAAATTCGAATTTGGCATACCTGATTCTTTTTTTGGAGGGTTAGCAAAAATTACTAGAATTAACGAAAAGGGAATATTTAGCTATACCTATATAGATATACAAGGTCGAGTTATACTCCCATTCGTAAATAAACTTAATAATTTTTCAGAAGACTTAGCTTCATTTAGTAGTAACAACAAATTTGGCTTTATTAATAGGCTAGGACAAATCGTAATACCTTGCTTATTTGAAGTTTTTTACGAAAATCAAAGGTATTGTGTCGGTAAATTCTCTGAAGGATTATGTAGTATTAAGATAAAAAATCACTGGTGTTACATAAATAAAATGGGAGGAATTGAATTAATTTGTGATTTTGATAATGTTGGAGATTTTTCTGAGGGCATTGCCATAGCTCGTAAAAATAATAAATGGGGATTTATAGATAAAAAAGGCATAGTTGTTATTCCATTCCAGTATGACATGGTTCATGGCTCTTTTTCAGAAGGATTGACGGCTGTACGTATACGTGAACGTTATGGATTTATTAATAATGTAGATGAAACTGTAATACCATTTGAATATAGACATGCAGGTCATTTTTCAGAAGGATTAGTTTACTTACAAAATGATAATGATTTATGGGGTTTTATTAATAAGACAAACGATATTGTTATCCCTTTTCAATTTGATGAGTTAAGGGCTTTTTCTGAGGGATTAGCAATCTTCAGATGTCGAGACAAGTGGGGCTATATTAATATGGATGGGGAAATTGTTATCCCTAGCAAATTTGACATTGCTAAACCTTTTTCAAATGGTTTAGCAGAAATCGAGAACAATTATGGTATTCATAATTATGACAGTTATAAATCTGGGTATATAAATAAGTCTGGGGATCAATATTGGGAAGATTAATACCACAATAATGAATTTATATCATAGTAGTATAGTTGAATTACTGGCCAGCAATATTGGTATAAGTCGTAAGGAGTTGTACAAGATTTCAGGTATTGAAAGCAAGCGTGAATTCTTAAATGAGATGAACCGCTTGATAGCAGATCATCGGATTGTGATGGAATATAGTCATGAACATTTTCGGCCC
>Ga0193708_1000194_pt1 | contig 13403 bp, 15 predicted proteins | sample H3c1metaG_FD_160570 | JGI IMG/M metagenome (GOLD analysis project Ga0193708, IMG submission 160570) | Soil microbial communities from a riparian zone of the East river system, Colorado, United States - H3c1 | ecosystem: Environmental > Terrestrial > Soil > Riparian zone | place: USA: East River...
CCTGCGCGATCTCGCGGCGCTCGCCCACGACGCGAGTCGCGCCGCGACCGGCACGCGCCGCCCGCTCGATCGACCGACGTTCGCCCGCGCGTGGCTTCGCGCCGCGCTCTACGAGGACACCGCCCGCCGCCGGCTCAGCGTCGCGAGCTGGTGACCGAGCGGCCTCGCCGATGTCCGCAAGCCGGACACGATTTCCACCGCTCGGGCCCGCACGTGACGCCGAGATTCTTGCGAGAAGGCTCAGAACTGATTGAGCACGTGATCAGAACTGCTTCGTCTCCTTCACTGAGCCGGCCTTCTTGGGCGGGCAATGCGAGAACCGTCAGACGAAGTACCTGGTGCCGTTTGCCCGGGCAAACAAGCGGCAATGCGAGCGGCTGCTCGCAGGCCTCGGCGATACGCGCGTTTCGGTTCGCGAGCTCGGCGCGCTCTACATCGCGTGGAAACAGGCTGACCGCGCCGGCAAGCAGCGTGAGCAGGAGCGTCGACGAGCCGCTGTTGTTCCTGCGAGCCTTGTCATCGACGGCGGCGGATGCCGACGACGAGTCGGCATCGCTGCACAAAGACCTGACCACGCTCGCCGCGATCGCGTGGCACGCGGGTCGCCGTGTTCGCGACGGCGGTCGCTTCACCGCCGGACTTATCCGCGCCTGGCGCGAGCGAAGCGTTCGCGGCGCTCGGCGCCACCATCGAGGAGATGCATGCTGGACCAGACCATTCGACAGACCATTCTGACCCTTCATGACGCCGGCCACGGGTCGCGCGCGACGCGCTCGGCATCTCGCGGGGCGCAGTCAAGCGCGTGCTGCGCGACGGGCGCGCCGAGCCGCCGATGTTCGTGCGCGCCGAGAGGGGCGAGCCGCACCGCGACGATATCCTCGCGCTGCACGCGAGCTGCAAGGGCAATCTCGTGCGCGTGCACGAGGAGCTGATCGCACGCGGCATCGTGACGCTGTACCCGGCGCTGACCGCGTTCTGCCGCAAGCACGGCATCGGCCACGAGCCGCCCAAGCCGAAGGGCCAGTACCACTTCAAGCCCGGCCAGGAGATGCAGCACGACACCTCGCCCCACGACGTGCACATCGGCGGCGCGCTCCGCCGCGTGCAGACCGCCTCGCTCGTGCCGTGCTTCTCGCGGCGGTTGTTCTTCCAGTTCTACCCGCGGTTCACCCGCTTCGAGTGCAAGGTGTTTCTCGACGATGCCGCCACTATTACGACGGCACGTGCGAGCACTGCATGGTCGATAACGGCCACGTCATCGTGCTGCGCGGCACCGGCAAGGAGATGGTGCCGGATCCGGAGATGGAGGCGTTCGCTCGCCGGCTCAATTTCACGTTCATCGCGCATGAGAAAGGCGACGCCAATCGCTCGGTGTGTGTTGAGGGGCCGTTCTGGTTCATCGAGCGGAATCCTCGCCGGCCGCAAGTTCACCGACTTCACCGACGCCAATCGCCAGGCGCGCGAGTGGTGCGACAAGGTCAATGCAAAGTTTCGCCGCAGCCTATCGGCCAGCTCGAACGAGCTGTTCGTCGTCGGGCGTGCCGCGATGCGCAGGCTCCCCCTATCAAGGACCTGCGGTCACGCCTCCGCCAAGAACGGCTCCGCAACGCCGCACACGCCGCGAAGTCCTACGCGCTTCGCGCCATCATCGACGACGAACTCCGAAGTCGATCACTGCGCGGGAAACTCGCTGAGCGATCCGAGATGTTCGACCGGGTCAGTCCTCGCGAGTAGACCCGGGTCAGTTCTCGCGAGCGTTGCAGCGCAGTGTCACACCGCGGTGAGATGCTGCTGACATGCGCAAGCACCTCACGAGCGGTCATTGCGCCGCACCGATCAAGTCTGTGTGGTTCGCGACGAAACCGACGCCGCGTTTTGGCGCGCTCGGGATTTGTGTGCAGCGGATGAACTAACCACTGTCGGAGGCGCATCGTGCAATCAGTCGCTACTTGCGTACGTAGGGTTCGGTTGAGTGTTCAGTATCGCGTCTCGCTTCCGTGTTTGGCCCGAACGGAAAACAAGTTGGCACGAACTTGCCTCTGCCGATTCGGATCGACGAACAGGCATTCTTACGCAGCACGATCTCAACCGGCTGCGTCAACGCGCAGAGGCGCAGCTGTGACGTGTAAGTCCGCGCGAGGTGTATGCTTGGTCACAGGAGCACGGTGTGTTAATTTCTCCGCCGTTGCGTGAGATCTTGTGGTTGCGCGGTCCGCAAGTACCTGAAGTCACGTTCAGGCAACCTGGCGCCTGGGATGCACGTCTAAGGATTGTCCAAGTCCGATTGGGGAGCTACCCCCAATGACAGAGCGTACCAAGACTGTCTATACAGCCCAGAAGGGAGTGCTGGTGAAGACGCTTGCAGAATTTGATCAGCGGATGGATGAGTTGGGTATCGAGACGATGACGCCCACGCTCTTCATGCGCGAGCGCAAGGAACTCGAGCAGAAGTTTCTCGAAGTGCATCGTGTTGCGCCTGCGATGATCAACCCCTTGATAAAGAGCGGCGAACTCGAGGGTGATCTCGTCGAGCAGTGGATCGAGCTGATGGCACTTGAACCGTACGTGTTCCCGCACAAGGCTCGAAAGCGACCGGAAAGGTCGAGCCAAGATCCGCAGCAGGGCCGCGAAAGCGGCCTTTCTCTTTTGCTCGCGTAGTTCTGCCAGTCGGCGAATAGCGCCGCCTATACTCTTAGGCGTGACGGAGGTGGAAGCTCGGCAGCTTCTCAAGTCGAAGCAGCTGTTCGACGAGTGGTTCCCTGGGGTGGTCGCCCGTCTCGAGGCGCTTCCAGGTCAATACCTACCCTGCCAAAGGGCTCCATTCGTTGCGAAGCCTGATGGTTCGGGCAAGCGCGCGATTCGCATGGCACTGGCTTATCGCACAGACCAGCGGGACTTGCGAATCGACATCCGGATCACGCTCGACGTGAGTCCGCCGGACACCCGACAGATGATCGTGCACAGCTACCACGTCGGGCCGAACTCAAGAACCGACGAGTACATCCTGCGGCTCTGCGAGAACCCTGACCAAGGGCACCACTTTCACCTCCGGGGCTGGGCCGCGGTCTACCAGGGCGGGCATATTCCGGCATCGAAGGCAGACCCTCCATTGAGCAAGGAGCCTCTCCAATTTCTCGATGCCGTCGAGCACATACTCAGGACCAACAAGAGCCCGATCGGGGTCAAAAAGTGACGGACAAGAAGACGCTATCCACGACGTACCTCAAGGGCGAGGGGCGGGCGCACGTTCTGGAGTGCATGGAGGCGACGTTCCGACACTGCCGCGACCACGACGTCAAGACGCTCGTGATCTACACGGCCTCCGGGGATGGACCGTTGCTGGCCATCGAGCGTTTTCTCAGCCAGCCGCAGTACTCTCCGATTCGCGTCATTGCCGTTACTCCGTCGGCGAACCGCACTTACGTCGAGGACCCACGCAAAAACGAACGCACTCTCGTGCAGACGGGCATCTTTGGAGATCGTCGCCAGCAGATCGAGAGAGCCGGTATTTCGATTGTTAGCGCGCGCTTACCCTTCCGCTCCATGCTGGTCGGTTCTGAACACAAGGAACCGATGCAGCTCGTCGACCTGGCATTCGGCGTCCTAGGCGGCGGTTTTTCTCTCTGTCTTCAGGCTGCGATGATGGCCTGCGATGCAGGTGCGATTATTCGATTGGAACGCGTGGCCGCGATGTCCGCTGACACCGCAATCGTGCTCGTCGCGTCGCAGTCAGAGTCGTTCTTCTCAAACAAGACGGGACTCCTCGTCGAGCACATCATCTGCCGACCCCTGCTCTACGACATCTCGAAGTCCGAGCACTTCATGACCGAGTGGGCGAAAGAGCAGGAGCAAAGCTCGGACGACCATGTACAGCTGCCACTTGAGGGGATGTCGTCGGACCCAGCGGGACTCATCGAAGCGGAACCAGGAGACGCAGCGCCAGCGGGACTCGTCGAAGCGGACCCAGGAGACTCAACGCCTCCAGGTTCCGACGAGTCAGGCGAGTCTGACGAAGACGCGGATAGCTAGCTAGCTAGTTCGCGCGTCAAATCTTGGTTTCTCGTCGAGGAGTGACCGGCCAAGCCGTGATTTCGCGCGCCTGGCGGGTCTTCGGCAGGCGCCAAGATCCGGGACGCGGACCGAAACTCACCTCGCGAACACGCCGCGACTCGTGCCCACGTGGGCACGCGCTCGATCGGGAGCCGTACGGCGATCAGCTCAGCGCGTGGCGCGCGAGCTGCAACAAGTTGGCGGTTACGACCGACGCCCAGGCATATGCAGTGAATGACCGGAGCGACCTCCACGCGCAGCGAGTCCAGCCAACGCACCGCTTGAGGAATGAGATGGTCGCCTCGATACCCGCGCGGAAACGGCGGAGCATTCGAAACGTCGCTTCGTCGCCTGCCATCTCGTCGACGGCGATCGCCTTCCCCTTGGTGAAGACGACGTCGCCAGCCTCTAGCCTCTTGATCTCGTCGAAATTGGCCCGCGACGCGAAGGCGCCATCGAAGCAGACCTGCTGTGGAGCATGGCCGTACCGCTCCATGTGTCGCTCGACCATTCCGACGGCGAGTGTGGAGTCCGCCGGGTTACCCTTCTCGACGTGACAGTCCGTGATCAATCCTGAAGATCCGGTGGCGAGGCAGAGCTTGTGGCCGTACAGCGTGTCGCGTCGATCTTTGACGATGATGTCGGTGTGGGTCTCGAAGATCGAGACCAGCTTCTCGCTCGACGGCACCGTTTCACCCAGTACGACCCGGCGGTGGGCCTGAGTCACGAGTCGCCGAGCGAGCTCGAGGTAGTGCTGCAAGGAACCAAAGAGCTCGAAGATCAGAGGGTGCCTGAGCGCCTGCGGCGAGTACGTCGACGTGAACGCCGCGATGACACGTTCGGCCGCGGACACCGTCTTGTTCGTTACCTTGAGGAGGTCCCGATACAGCGGCACACGATCCTCTTCCCTGCGTGCATGCAGGATTCCGATCGCTCGACGCTTCGCGCGACGATGATGGTTTGTGAACGGAGCCTCCACGTACTCCTGCGCTCGGTCCATGAGCCGCACCAGGACGCGAACCGAGTCCACGAGTAACGACGAGTCACTCGGGCCATGGATGTTGGTCTCCACCACGGTGCAGTCGACTCGGATCTTGTTGCCGTCTTCGATCTCGGCGGCGATCGCGTGCTCGATGAGAAGCACGTTGATCCTCTCGAGCGTGAGCGGCTCCACCTTCTTTATGTTTCGCTGGAGCGTCTTCGACGTTGGAATCTTCTGCGTGATACCGATCCGGCAAAACGCCCGGTAGGTCGTGGAGTCGGCGAGGTGGAACGCGAGCTCGTCGTAGCTGAACGAGCCGAGCTGCTTCACCACCATCGCGCGCAAGACTTGTTCGCCGCTCATTCCCTCTCGGCCCTTCGAAGAACTCCGCCGGCCGACGAGGTCCCCGAGCACCCACCTCGCGGCTTCCGGATGCGCGTCGAGGACCTGGCTCATCGCTTCGAGCTCGCGGGAGCGGACGTGCGTGTGAAATGCAGGGACGCGATCGAGCTGATCCGGTAGAGTGCGGCGCATCGGGGACCTCGGGTGATGAGGACGTTAAGCACCCGCAAAACTCGGGGGCCCCGATGCTTATTTCCGGAATCGTCGTCGGGAATTCGCCTTTCGGCTCGCGTACTTGGGCTTTTTGATCCGGGAACTAACTATGCGAGCTCGCTACGCTTCGATCCGCGGGCCTGGTGCCGGCCCTCACCTCGTGCCCACAAGCCTTCGCGGGAAGCTCGACTAGCCGGAGGCTGGCTCCCCCTCGGGGAGCGCCTCGTCGGAAGCCCACAGTCCCTCGCGCAGCTGGCCGAGTGCGCGGCGGGCCGCGACGACCTGCGCGATCTGCACCGAGGTCGAGCTGCGAAACGCGTCGACCTGGTTGCCGGCCTCGCGGCGCTCCGACAGCGTGCGATCGAGGATCTCGCTGATGCCCTTGTAGAGCGTATTGCCGGCATTCGACACGAACTCGGACAGCCGGCGCGCGAAGTCGTCGATGCACTTGTCGAAGTGCGGCTTCATCGCCTCCGCCGCGTTCATCACGGCTGCCGGGACCTTCTCCTTGGCCTGGACGCGGATGTCGCCCGCGATCTTCGACTTGAGGACGATCGCGAGGATCGGCGCGGCGAGCGTCAGGAGCCCGCCGGCGAGCGCGTTGACGAACAGCATCACCGTGGTGCCGAGCGCGCCGACCGCGTAGATGCCGACGTCGTACTTGAAGCTGTCGACGGTGATCTCGACGCGCGTGTCCTCGGGGCCGAGGCGTTCGGCGAGCGTCGCGGCCGCGGCGGCGACGTTCTCGTTCGTGATCTGGATGACCTCCTCGGCGAGGTGCTCCAGCATCGCGGCGAGCTTGGCGCCCTCGAGCTCGGCCCACTCCTTGAACTTGTCCTCGATGAACGCCGGCAAGTACGCCTTGACGTCGTTGGCGTCGACCGCGTCGATCTGCGATGGCAGGACCTGGACGAACATCTTCGCGAACGCCTCGAGATCGAGCCCGATCTGCGCCTTGATCGACTCGGCATCGGCGTCGATGCGGACGTGGAGCTCGTCGAGCTTGCGCTTCGACGTATCGAGCTGCTCGCGCACCGCGGCGATTCGCTCCTCGAGCTCGCCGAGATCCATGTCGTACGAGCGCATGCGGACACCGAGGTTGTTCTCGAGGTACGCCGCGGTGCGGCCGGCATCGGCGGCAGCATTGTCGAGGATCACCTGCGCGCGATCGCGGGCGAGGAACCGCTCGAGGTACGTCATCAGCTCGGGCATCCCGCTCTCGGGGTCCTTCGACTTCGCCCAGTCCTTCGCCGACAGCGGGAACACGACCGGATCCGGGGCGAGCTTGGCGAGGCCGCCGCGGACGTAATCGACGACGGCGAGCCGCTCGTCGGGCGACAGCATGTCCATCTTGCCGAGCACGAAGATCAGGCGATCGCGCGCGCTCTCGAACACGCGGCTGCGCAAGAACTCGCGCTCGCTGTCCTTGAGCGCCTGGCCGGCGTCGAGCAGGAACACGACCGCATCGGCGCGCGGCACGTAGCCGTAGGTGACCTCGGCGCGCTGCTCGTTGAGATCGTTCACTCCCGGCGTGTCGACGAGCACGACGTTGTTCTTCAACAGGTCGCTCGGGTACGCGAGCTCGACGTACGAGACTTCGCTCGCGTGCCCGCCGGCGACCGTGACCCACTCCTTGAGCTGGCTGGTGTCGAGGTACTTGCTCTCGCCCGTCGTCAGCACGACGCGCGCCGTTGGTTGCGCGCCGTGGATCACGTGGTTGATCGACGCCGTGGTCGGCGTGATTCCGGTCGGCAGGATGTCCGAGCCGAGCATCGCGTTCACGAACGTCGACTTGCCGTGGTTGAACTCGCCGAGGATGACGAGGTGGAACCGCTCGGCTTCGAGCTTCGGGATGCGGGTCGTGCGGATGTCGCGCGACAGCGTCTGCATGCCGACGCCTTCGGCGACGTTCGCGAGGTGCTCGAAGCGCGCGATGATCTCGCGCTTGGCTAGCTTGTGGTGCTCGAGGAGGATCATGGGTTCCTTAGAAGACCGAGATCAGGTCGCCGACCTGCTTGTCGATGTCGGGGAGGCTGGTCTTGCCGGTCGGGTCCTTGCCGGTGACCTGTGCGTAGAGCGCCGAGTCCGCGAACAGGCGCAGCGCCTGGACGCGCTTGGGCACGTACGGATGCGAGCGGAACAGCTCGGCGTAGCGACCGATGCCCTTCTTCACGTCGGGCACGGTCTTCAGGTACTCCTCGGCATTGAACGCAGAGCCCTTCTCGAGCCCGAGCTCGAGCTTGACCATCGCGGTCAGCGTCTTGTCGAGGTCGCGCAGCGCCAGCAGGGCCGCGCGGTCGCACGTCATCTCGGCGCGCCGCGACCACGCCTGTAGCGTCATGATCGCCGGCTGGACGACCCAGCGCACGAAGAACACCGCCGAGCTGGTCAGGTAGTGCAGCGCGGTCGCGTACAGGATGTGACCGTTCTGGATGTGGCCGAGCTCGTGACCGATCGCGGCGACGAGCTCGTCGTCGTCGAGCTTCTCGGCGAGCTCGAGGTTGACGATCAGGTGCGGCGAGTCCTCGGTGCCGAGCGCCTTGACCTTGATCGATGACGATGGCGCCGCGAAGATCACGGGGACGCGCACGCGCAGCGCCGCACCGGCGATCTTCGCCGCTTCCCACACCCGCGGGTACTGTTGATCGGAGACCTTGACCGCGGTGCCGAGCAGCTCGTTGCGCGCGACGTCGCGCCACAGTCGTGTCGTGGCCTCGAGTGCCATCGTCACCGGCCGCGCGATGTTGAGAGTCCGGCGAAACTTGCGCTCGCCCGAGAACGCGTAGGCCGCACCTTCGCGCGCCATCTGTTCCTGCGAGCCGCGACGATGCGCGAGCCATTTGACGAAATCGAAGTCGACGCCTACCGACATCCTCTCAGTATAGCGAGTCAGCGTTCGCGAACCTTGCGACGCGCGCTCTTTCCACGCGCGACCGCGAGGCAAACGAGGCCGAGCGCGACGGCAAACCACAGCGTCGCGATGCGCGTCAACAGCGTCGCGTCGAGTGCGGTGGCGTGATCGAGCGCGGCGCTGCCGCGTACCAGCAAGATGGTCATTCCGCCCTCGGTGACACCTAGCCCACCGGGCAGGAACGACAGCGCGCCGGCGATCGTGGTCGCCGCGTAAATGACCGTTGCCATCCCGAAGTCGACGTGCGCGCCGGGAAACGCGCGAACAATGATCGCGAAGCCGAGACACTCGAGGCCCCACGCCGGGATCGCGATCGCGGTCGCGGTGAGGAGGAGCCTGGGCCGGCACAGCCCGGCGACGCCGCTGTAGATCTCGAGCATCGGTCCACGAAATCGACCCAGGAAGCGTGGCTTGGTGACCACGTGGATCAGCCAGCGGGTCGGCCGCGGCCACGCGAGCAGCACGAGCCCGCAGACGACGACTCCGGCACCGACGAGGACGAGCGTCGTCTCGACGCCATAGAGCGCGACTCCGACGACGGCCAGCGCGAGGAGCGCGAGCAGATCCGTCACCCGCTCGGCAACCACGATCGGCGCGGTCCGCGTCGGCGGGATGTCGTGGAGCTCGCGCAACAGGTAGCTCTTGACCAGCTCGCCGAGCTTCGCCGGTGTGATCGATAGTGACAGCCCGGCACCGAACACGAGGGCGCTCGAGCGCACCGGCACCTGGACGCCCTGGATCTTCAGATACAGCTGCCAGCGCAGGAACCGGATCGCGTAGTTGCCGAGCGCCAGCATCAGCGCCAGGCCGAACGCCCACCAGCCGAAACCTGCGAGCCGGGCGCCACGTTCGCTGATATCGCCGACCATCAGGATCGCCGCGGCGCCGATCACGATCGCGATTGCAACCCAGATCCAGCGAGACACGCGCCTTGGTAGCACGCTTGACGCCGACGATGCGCGCGGCATAGCGTGTCCACATGAGCAAGGAGCAGCCAGGCGCGAGCATCCTCGTGGTCGACGACGATCCTGAGATCGTGGCCATGCTCTCCACGCGACTCGGTCACCGAGGCTACAAGGTCTCGACCGCGAGCGACGGCAATCGCGCCCTCGAGCTCGCCAAGCGCGAGCGCCCCGACCTGGTCTTGCTCGACGTGATGATGCCCGGCAAGTCAGGCTGGGAGGTCGCGCGCGCGCTCAAGCAAGATCCGGTGACCCAGGGGATCAAGATCATCATGGTCACGGCGATCGGCGAGCACGTGAACGAGATCACCTCGCCGCTCTACGGCGCCGACGCGCACATCGACAAGCCGTTCGAGTTCGAGCGCCTCGAGAAGGTGATCGCGAAGCTCCTGCCTACTGGCCGCTGAGTAGCTGGTCGGCCTTCTTCGACCACGGGCTGCTCGACGGAACGAGGCCCTTGATCTGCCTCAGCTTGGACTTCGCCTCGGCTGGGTTCGAGTCCATCTCCCTGGCCGCCTGATCGTAGAGCTCCTTGGCGCGCGCCTCGAGCTGCGTGCGCACGAGCTTGGTGCTGCTGGTCGGCCCGTTTGTTTCGGCGAGCTTCACGGCGGCCGAGGCCGACGAGTAGTCCTTGCTCGAGAGGAACGCGAGCGCGGCCTTCGCAGCGATGCTCTTCATCTTCTCGCGAATCTCGTCGCGGAACTCGCCACCGGCGCTGTTCTCCATGTTGAGCGCGAGCTGCAACGACTTGAACGCCGCATCCGCTGACGTCGACGACGCCATGCCGATGTTGTAGGCCTTGCCGAGCTGCTCGTAGACGCCCGCCAGGGTCTTGAGCTCCTTGGCGTCGCCATCGCTCACCGAGCTGACCGCCGCACGGAGCGCACCGGCTGCGTCGCTGAACCGCTTGGCGCGATACAGCGCTTCGGCCTTCGTCTTGGCCTCGGACGGATCGGCGGTGCCGACGCGCTTCTCTTTCTTTTCTTTCTTCTCGGTCTTCTCGACCTTCTTTTCGACCTTGGGCTCGGTCTTCTCGACCTTCTTCTCGACGACCTTCGGTTCCTTCTTCTCGACCTTCTTTTCGACCTTGGGCTCGGTCTTCGGCGCGGTCTTCGGCGCGATCGTCGGCTCGATCTTCTCGACCTTGGTCTCGACCTTCGGTGGGATCGTCTCGGTCTTGGGTTGTGGCGTGCCGGACTTGGCGGCGACCTTGACCGGTGGCGGCTCGGTCTTGGTTCCGGTCGTGGGCGCGGTCTTCGTCGGGTCCTTTGTGGCGATGCCGATCGGCGCGTGATCGCGGCGAGCAGCGCGAGGCCGGCACCACCGAGGATCAGCTTCGTGCGGCGCGACAGCTGCGGCGCGACGTACTGCGGCGGTGGCGGCATCGCCGTTGGAATGCCGTTGTACGGAGTCGGCTGCACGAGCGCGGTCGAGGTCGCGTCCCGACCGGGCATGTTGGTCGAGACCATCATGTGCTGCGCGTGCAGATCGCTCGGGTTCGGATAGAACGGCATCATCGGCTGCGACGGCTGCATCGGCGGTCCCTGCCCGGGGATCGTCGTCGGCATCACGTTCTGCAGCGGCGGCTCTCCGGACAGCATCGTCGGCGAATGCGGATGCGCGCGCAGCGGCGGGCCTGCCATTCCGGGGACCGGTAACGTCGAGGCCGGGGACGGCAGCTGCAGCGGCGCCATGCCCTGCCCCGAGCTCGGGTGCCTGTTGTGCTGGGCGTAGACGCCGTTTGGCGACGGCGAGTCCGAGCGGCCGAGATGTGGTGGTGGTGGATAGCTCTCGGGTGGCGCGCTCGAGTGCGTGCGAGGCCGCGGAGCCGGTGGTGGCGCACTCTTGGTGCGCAGGATCTGCGGCGGTGCGATCTCCGCCGGCGTCGCGGAGTCGTCGCGCAACGGCTTGCCTGCTACCGTCGACGGCTCCTCCTCGTCGTCGAGATCGACGTCGAACGTCTGCGGGATGCTGCGCGGCGCGCCGTTCGGATGATCGAAGCGAAACGTCGTGTTACCGATCTCGATCTGATCGCCGTTCGCGAGCGTGAATGGCTGGTCCTCGACGTTGCCGTTGACGAGCGTGCCGTTGCCGGAGCCGCGATCGACCACGACCCACGCGCCCTTCTCGTGCCGGAGGTCGAAGTGCTTGCGCGACACCGCGATATCGGTCAACACGACGTCGTTATCGATCGCGCGACCGATGGTGTAATTTTTCCCAGGAATGACCTCGATCTCCTGACCGCTGTCATTGCCGGCGATGATCACCAGCCGGGCGAGGACTGCCTGCGGCGTGATGATCGAGAGCGCTGCGTTCGCGCGCTGATCGTCGACGGTGGGCTCGTCGAGGATGCTGTTCGAGGTCGAGGTGACGTTGGTGATGTTGTTGCTGCCGCGCGGCAGCCCCAGGGCGCGAATCTTCTCCGCAACTTCACCCTGCTCGACGGTCGTACTGGCCTCTTCCTCCCAGCCCGACTCGATCGTGGTCTTCTCGTCCTCGTCGTCAAAATGCTGGGGCACCTTCGGCACCACGTGCGCAGATACGCGCTGTGGCGCCCCTGAGTTAGGAGCCCGGCCCATTCCACAAATTGTACGGGGCGTAACGCACCGGATCAATGACAGCACCTCATAGGTGTCCTACCTTTCCCGCCATGCGCATCGTCGTTGTCAGAGGTGAGTCCAGCGAGGAAATCGACCTCGTTCCCAGCAAGATCATCGGCATCGGCGTCAACTACCGTGCCCACGCGATGGAGATGGGTAAGGGATTGCCCGAGGACCCCCTGATGTTTTTGAAGCCCCGGTCCGCGCTGATCGGAGATGGCGGCACGATCGAGCGCCCGCTCGGCTACGAGCGCGTCGATTACGAGGGCGAGCTCGGCGTGGTGATCGGCCAGCGCGCCAGTCGGGTCCCGCGCGATCGCGCGCTCGATGTCGTGCTCGGATTCACCTGCGTGAACGACGTCACAGTGCGCGATCTGCAGAAGCGAGATGGCCAGTGGTCGCGCGCCAAGGGGTTCGACACGTTCTGCCCGCTCGGACCGCGGATCGTCGCCGGGCTCGATCCGGCGCGGCTTCGCATCCAGACGCGGGTCAACGGCGCGCTGCGCCAGGACTCGACCACCGGCGATCTGATCCATGACGTCCCGGCGCTGATCGCGTTCACGAGCGCGCACATGACACTCGAGGTCGGGGACGTCATCTCGACCGGGACCCCATCGGGAGTCGGCAACCTGGCACCGGGGGATGAGGTCGAGGTCGAGATCGAGGGCATCGGGATCCTGCGAAACACCGTGATCGCACGCCCGTGACCGCGGACGTCGTCATTGGATTCGGCGGCAACGTCGGCAGCGATGACGAGATCATCGAGCGGTTCCGGCGTGCGCGCGACGCACTGACCCAGCTCGGGACGCTGCGCTCGGCACCGCTGTTCCGCTCGCAGCCGGTCGGTCCGGCGCAGCCGGCGTACCTGAACTCGGCGGTGCGGATCCGGATCGCCGAGCTCCAGCCGGCAGAGCTGATCGCGACCGTGCTCGAGCTCGAGCGCTTGCTCGGGCGCATGCGACCGCACGCCCGCTGGGGGCCGCGCGCGATCGATCTCGACGTGCTCGTGTGGGGCGACCGGATCGTCAAGACGCCCGAGCTCGAGGTCCCGCACCCGCGTCTCGCCGAGCGGCGGTTCGCGCTCGAGCCCCTCGTCGCGCTGTGCGGCGAGGACTTCGCGATTCCGGATCAGGGGCGCGCCGGGGAGCTGCTCGCCCGCGTCCGGACCCAGGGCGTCGAGCAGATCGCCGAGACCTGGTAGTCAGCGCGCGCGCAGCTTCGCGAGGTTCGTGCGATGCGTGTAGACGAGCAGCGCGGTCGTCGCGATCGCGAGCGTCGCGGACGGCACATCGCCGCGATGCACGTGAAGCACCGCGAGGGCGGCGACTCCGGCGAGCGAGCCG
>Ga0193708_1000195_pt1 | contig 13398 bp, 14 predicted proteins | sample H3c1metaG_FD_160570 | JGI IMG/M metagenome (GOLD analysis project Ga0193708, IMG submission 160570) | Soil microbial communities from a riparian zone of the East river system, Colorado, United States - H3c1 | ecosystem: Environmental > Terrestrial > Soil > Riparian zone | place: USA: East River...
GCGCCCCACCCGCTCGGCCACCGTGTGGTGATCGCCGGTCACCATCACCACCCGCTCGATGCCCAGCCCGCGGAGCTTGCCGAGAGTGGCGGCCGAATCCTCGCGGATCGGATCGGCCAGGATGATCGCCCCGGCGGGATGGCCGTCCACCGCCACGAAGACGTTGACCTGGCCTTCCGAGGAAACAGTGCGGCGCAGCTCCTCCAGGCGCGAGGCCAGCGGACCGCCACCCCCCGTCCGCTCCTTGACCCAGCTCGCCTTCCCGAGCGCCACCCGGCGGCCGTCCACCGACCCCTCGATCCCGGAGCCGAGCTGTTCCGCGACGCCGGTGGGAAAGGTGAGCGGCAGGCCGCGGTCGCGGGCGGCGGTCACGATGGCAGCGGCGAGCACATGAGGAGAGACCTGGTCGAGGGAGGCCGCCAGGCGCACCAGCTCCTCTGGCGGCAGGCTGTCGGGCAGATTGTCGAACGTTTCGACGCGGGCGATCGTGGGGATGCCGGTGGTCAGGGTGCCCGTCTTGTCCAGCAGCAGGGTGCGGGCGCGGGCGAGCCCCTCGATCGCCGCGCCCCCTTTGATGATGATCCCCCGCTGGGCCGCCCGGGAGATGCCGGCGATGAAGGCCACCGGCGCCGCCAGGATCAGCGGGCAGGGGGTCGCCACCACCAGCACGGCGAGGGCGCGGACCGGATGGCCCGAGAGCTTCCAGGCCAGCCCGGCGATCACCAGCGTCAGCGGGAGGAAGACCAGCGAGTAGCGGTCGGCCATGCGCACGAAGGGGGGGCGCGAGGCCTCCGCTTCCTGCACCAGCCGCACGATGGCCGCATAGGTGCTCCGCTCGGCCGTGGCCACCGCCCGCAGATCGAACGGGCCGCCGTCGTTGAGGCTGCCGCTGGGCACCCGGTCGCCGGGCCGCCGGTCCACCGGCGTGGACTCGCCGGTGAGGGCGGATTCGTCCAGCACCGCGTCCGGACCGAGGAGCACGCCGTCCACCGGCACGATCTCTCCCGGCTTGACCAGCAGCCGGTCCCCCGGCCGCACCTCCTCGATCGGGGGATCGGCGAGCCGGTCGTCCTCATAGCGGTGGACCACCCGCGGCGCGCGCTCCACCAGGCTCGACAGCTCCTTGCGGGCGCGGGCGCCGGCGTAGATCTCCAGCATCTCGCCGCCCGAGAGCATCAGCGCCACCACGGCCCCGGCCAGATACTGGCCGAAGGCGAGGGCGCCGGCCATCGCCAGCAGCGCGATGGCGTCCACCCCCAACTCGCGCCGGCGCAGGCTGGCGATGATGTCGAGCGCCAGCGGGACCAGGACGATCGTCGCCTGCCAGAGATGATCGGCGGCGCGCTGGAACCCCGCCAGCCAGGCGGCGCCCCCGGCGAGCAGTCCGAGGACCGTCAGCGCGAACGCCACCCAGGCGAAGCGCGTGGAGGACCACCAGGAGGTAGGGTGCGCGGGTTGCGGGGAGGCGCTCATCGGCGGCCACTTTAGCCGAAGAGGGGCGGGGGACGACCAGGGACAGATGGATATTAGGAACGCCTCGCCGCCCGGGATTGAAATCCCGGGCTACCCACGGCCGTCCCGTACGGGACTCCTCTAAAAATTCTTTGGAGAGCCCCGGGAAGGGGCGACTGTCGGTAGCCCGGGATTTCAATCCCGGGCGGCGAGGCACCCTGCCCCCCTACGCCGCCGCTTCCTCCTTGACCCCCGAGATGAACTCGCGCAGCGTCTTCTTGGCGTCGCCGAGCACCATCATCGTGTTCGGCTGCACGAACAGGTCGTTCTCGATCCCCGCGAAGCCGGTGTTCATGCTGCGTTTGAGCACGATCACCGCGCGGGACTCCTCGACGTTGAACACCGGCATGCCGTGGATCGGGCTCCCCGGGTTGTTCTTCGCCGCCGGGTTGACCACGTCGTTGGCGCCGACCACCAGGGCGACATCGGTGCGGGAGAACTCGTCGTTGATGTCGTCGAGATCGAAGAGCTGGTCGTAGGGGACATTGGCCTCGGCGAGCAGCACGTTCATGTGCCCCGGCATGCGGCCGGCGACGGGATGGATGGCATATTTCACCGTCGCGCCGTTGGCCTCCAGCGCCTGGGCCAACTCGCGGACGGCGTGCTGGGCCTGCGACACCGCCATGCCGTAGCCGGGGACCACGATCACCGACTGCGAGGCCGTCAGCACGCCGACCGCGTCCTCCACGGTCGCCAGGTTGTAATTCGCGGCGGGACCTGCGGCGCCGTCGGCGGCGGGGGCCACCTGCCCGAAGGCGCCGAACAGCACGTTGGCGAACGAGCGGTTCATCGCCTTGCTCATCTTCATCGAGAGCAGGAAGCCCGAGGTGCCGTCGAGGGCGCCGGCGATGATCAGCACGTTGTTGCCGAGGGCGAAGCCGGTGGCGGCCGAGGCCAGGCCGGCGTAGGAGTTGAGCAGCGAGATCACCACCGGCATGTCGGCGCCGCCGATCGGCAGCACCGCCAGCACGCCCACCAGCAGGCCGAGCGCCCCCATCGCATAGAAGAGGACGCTGCGGCTGGGGTCGATCACCAGCAGCACCAGCAGCACCAGGGCGGCGCAGAACATGGTGATGTTCGAGGCGTTCTGCCCCTTCCAGGTCACCGGCGCGCCGGTGATCAGCCCTTGCAGCTTGCCGAACGCCATCAGGCTGCCGGTGAAGGTGAGGAAGCCGAGGAAGACCTCGAGCCCGAGGGCGCCCATGGTGAAGCGGTCGATCGCCGCGCCCCGGTGGTGATACTCGACCACGCCGACGAGGGCCGCCGCGAGGCCGCCGAAGCAGTGCGAGAGCGCGATCCGCTCCGGCATCTTGGTCATCGGGATCCAGATCGACATCGCGGCGCCGATCACCGAACCGATGATCAGGCCGGCGGCGATCCACTTGTAGTCGATGATGCCGGCCAGGATCAGCGTGCCGACCACGGCGACCAGCATGCCGAAGGCCCCGATGGCGTTGCCCCGCCGGGCGTTGGTGGGGGACGACAGCCCCTGCAGCGCCAGGATGAAGCAGACCGAGGCGATGAGATAGGCGAACGTCAGGTACGGGGAGACGATGTGGGCGTTCATCCCTTGCCTCCCCGCCGCTTGAACATCTTCAGCATCCGGTCGGTGATCAGGAAGCCGCCCACGGTGTTGATGGTGGCGCAGGTGACGGCGATGAAGCCGAGCAGGGTGGCGGTCCACCCCCAGCCGGAGCCGGCGGCCACCAGCGAGCCCACGAGCGAGATGCCGGAGATGGCGTTGGTGCCCGCCATCAGGGGGGTGTGCAGCAGGGGTGGCACCTTCTCGATGACGTAGTGGCCGAGGAAGCCCGCCAGCACGAAGATGAAGAGGCCGAAGAGGAGCTCGTTCGCCATGGCCCTCCCTTTCAAAGTCCTGAAATTCTCGCGGGAATCCTAGCATGGGGTGGATGCGGAGGCGCTCCGGACGCAGACGGAGGCGCTCCGTCCGCGTCCGGAGAGCTTCCGTCCCGATCCGGAGCGGCTCCGTCCCGATCCGGAGAGCCGCCGTTTCGGGACGGAGAGGCTCCGTCCGCGTCCGGAGGCCGCCATCCCGGGACGGAGAGGCTCCGTCCGTGTCCGGAGAGCCGCCATCCCGGGACGGAGAGGCTCCGTCCGTGTCCGGAGAGCCGCCGTCCCCGTCCAGAGCGCCTCCATCCCGGGACGGAGCGGCTCCGTCTGCGTCCGGAGCGGCTCCGTCCCGATCCGGAGCGCCTCCGTCCGCGTCCGGAGCACCGCCGTCCCGGAACAGAGCCGCTCCATCCCGGTCCGGAGAGCCGCCATCCCGGGACGGAGCGGCTCCGTCCGCGTCTGGAGAGCCGCCGTCCCGGGACGGAGCCGTTCCGCCGGGTCACTTTTCAAGCCGGATTGAAGACCAATCCTGTTCATCAGGCGTTCTGAACGTAGGGGAGGGGCTTGTCCCCTCCCTCGCCCTGAAAGGGCGGAATTTGATTAGCTTGGCGCTTTAGCGCCAGGTGGGCAGTCCCACTCCCCATCTCCGCCCCGAGGGGGCGGTGCCGTCATCAACGGTCCGTCAGTACCAGGAAGTTGGGTTCAGCCCCTTCAGGGCGAGGGAGGGGACAAGCCCCTCCCCTACGTACAGAGCCAAGTTTTGTTAGGTGCTCTAAATAAACCGTATTGGGGATGGAAGACAAAAAAAGAGGGAGCGTGCCGGGCACGCTCCCTCGCGATCGAACGACGAGCTACGAATTACGACTGAGGATCGGCGGCAGCCGCCGGGGTGGAGGGGTGCTGCGGGGTTCCGGGGGTGCCGGAGACCTCCGGGCCGCCGGGCGTCTCGGGAGAGCCCGGGGTGATCGCCTTCCTGGGGCGGCCGCGGAACGGCTGCAACCCGAACTCGGCGAGCTTCTGGGCGCGGACGCCGTAGTGCTCCTTGAGCATCACGCGGAGCACGTTGCCCAGCCGATTCCCCTCGACGACCATCGTCTGGAGCTGCTCGCTCGCCTCCTGCTTGACCGCCGCGGCGGCCGCCTGCTGCTTGGTGACCTCCTGCGCCTGGGCGAGCAGCCTCTCGAGCTTGAGCCGAGGCGTCTCCAGGTGGGGGAGGTCGGCGCTGTTCGCCGTCAGCGACGTCAACAGCCGCTGCAGATCGCCCAGCATTCCCGCGTACGTGGTCTCCTTCTTTCTAGCCATGGTCTTTCTCCTTTTTTGAGCCTCCCTTTCGAGGCTCGAAATCCGCGCCTTCGTGGCGACGGAAACCCGATCGCTTGGAAATCCCCGGCCGGCTTCCGATTCCCGTTCGGAGCCTGCATGCCGCCGAGGAGTGTGCTGCCGAGGACTGACCCAGATGCCGATCTATGCTTCAGCTATGCCAATAGACTGCATGAAGAAGAATCGCCTGTCAAGCGGTATCCGCTGCCAAAGTTCATCCAGCGCCGTTTCAGGCCATCTATGCGCCAAGTATCCGAAAATGGCAACCAGGGTTATCCCATACGAAGTACTGAGGAAGTGAGGGAGCGCGGCCCCTCCGCGAGACCTGGATTTTTCCTCCACCCGGAACGGGGGGAGGTCAGGAGGGGGGCTTCCCGGAGTCCGGGACGGCTCCTGGTCTGGGGCGGCCCTCCTGGCCTCCCCTCCTGAGGAACAAGGCCGCGGTGCCCCGCCGCCCGGGATTGAAATCCCGGTCTACCGACAGGCGCCCCTCGCCGGGGCTCTACAAAAGGATTGCGGGAGTCCCGGATGGGACGGGCCGTGGGTAGCCCGGGATTTCAATCCCGGGCGGCGACTGAGCAGGTGCTCGCATACCTGGCGCGCTATACCCACCGGGTGGCGATCTCCAACCAGCGACTGGTGCGCCTGGAAGGCGAGGACGTGGTCTTCACCTGGAAGGACTACGCCGCGGGGGACCGAAGCCGAGAGATGACGCTCTCGGGCCAGGAGTTTCTCCGCCGGTTCCTCTTGCACGTCCTGCCGGACCGCTTCGTGAGGATCCGCTACTTCGGCCTCTTTGCCAACCGCCACCGGGAGCCGTCTCTGGCTCTCTGCCGCGAGGTTCTGCCGGGCCGGCCCGTGCAACCGAAGCTCACGAAGTCCGATTGGCAGTCCCTGCTCCAAAGCCTCACCGGCGTGGATCCGTTGAGGTGCGAGGTCTGCGGACAAAAGGCCCTTCGCCTCGTCGAGGAACTGGTACCAGCTCAGACGCCGAGGGCTCCGCCACGATGATTCATCTGTCCATGGCTCGATTTCAATGTTTATCTGCTCAGCCGTGGAGTCGGGCCGTTGTGTATCTCGTCGGGTCTCTACGGTATAATCGTCTCCACGAAATCGCGGATCAGGAGATTGAGCATGCGGCAGATCCCTTCGCTGGACGGTCCTCTGAAGCCACACGGCGGCTCTCGGGGCTTGTGTGGGTGCCGGCAGGGTGGTGCGCGAAGGGCCTGCGAAGGATTGAATCTCCATAGGACCGCTCCGGACTGGCCCGCGGCTTCGTTCAACCTGCGTCTATCTGAAATCCTCCCCGGATCGGTGGCGGACTTCGGGCAATCGGTGTGGGGAGGACTTCAGATAGACGCTTAATGGTTAGGCGCAGATAGCTCGTATAAAAGTGGCGGGAGATGATATGGCGTTCGATTTTACCGAGTTACCTACCGCAATTCGAAAGACATGGGATGCAGTTGTTCCACCCTTATCGGAACTCGCGCTTGCTGCTGCGGTCATCATCTACTTAGTTGGCTGGAGATCTGCGAATGATGCTGTTGCAGCTGCGCTTACGCCAAGCAGGCTTCTGCCCTCAGCAAGCATGCGACCAATCCTAAATTTCTACGGTGTCGCTTCGCTTATCCCCTTAGCGGTACTAATTGGCTTTCTTGTTCTTGCCCATGCTGTAGGGAGGCTCGTTCGTTGGACAGGCAGGTTAGTGCCCGGCTATCTGGTGCCGAACACTACGGAGCAGATTTATGGAGTAATTGATGAATGGGATCTGCGAAGAATCTGGGCGTGTCATCCAGACCTGGATGATGTTGATGGTCTTAATGCGTTAAATATCATCATCGATGAAGAAGTAGCTCGGGCTGCAACAAATCCAAAAGGACATCACCGTCTAAAAAGTGTTGCCGAATCGCAGCAGTTTGCAAGGCGATTTAAAGAGCGAGTAGACTTCGCAAAGGGGCTCTTCATTATTGCCGGCCTATCGTGGCTTCTTACGCCAGCCATCATCAATGGAAGTCCTCGGCCGACGGATCGCGTTGGGATTACCTTGGTCATCCTCATGGCGTGGATATTCTGGAATGCAGTTCGCTACATCTCCGCCGAGCAGGAGCTGGCACGCTTTAAGGTCTATGCCTATTTGGGAGCCAAGGGCTCAAGTTTAAGGGGCGGTGGTGAACCGAATCCCGATGACTGGGAACGTGATCGTGAGCGAATAGAAATTCTAAAGCAGAGCCAGCTGAAAGGGGAAGTCTGGTCGTTTCATCTACTGAGGCCGGGGCGACGCACTAGTGCCACACGCCAACTCCTTGTAGCGTTCTGGCGCTTTGCTAGCCGAAGCATATTCGGATTAACCAAGATGGTCTCTGCCCGAAGTAAGTCATTTCTTGGTAAAAGGAAGATTACTTGATAATACGAGGTGAACGGCTAACACCGGGCATCAAGCGGACAGCTACGCTGCCGCTTATGCCCATCGCGTTGGCCGGCACATTAAGGGTGAGCTATACTGGTAGTCCAAGATGAGTAAACGCAGGACTATTCCTAAGGCGACTCGCGAGCAGGTTCTTTCGGAATTCAACCATCGATGTGCAATCTGTGGGGGAGAGCGTCCACAGGTCCATCATATAGATGAAGATCCTTCGAACAATGATCCACTTAACCTGTTGCCTCTCTGCCCCAACTGTCACCTGACTGATCAGCACAACCCTACTAAACCAATAGATCCTTTGCAGCTAAGCCTTTTTAGAAAGCACAAGGATCCGGTCATTCTGAAGACACAATTTGAACCGTTGTTCCAGAGGGCACGCTTTCTCTATGAGGTAAGCGAGAATGTCGGCTCCGAAGCGCTGGATTCTCGGGTATCTGAACTGGTGGCGTTTGTGGCTTCGCTAGAGATGGGCGCATTCTATTCGGAACGGCTGTTTCAACTACTCGACTCGCCGTCTGGTAGATTATACGTTGACCTTTATGAGTCCGAAGAGGTGACCAAGCACTGGCATAATGAGTGGGAGCGAGAATACCGCGGGAAGCTTTTGGCCAATAGGGATAACGCTTTGGCTTTGGTAGTGGAACTCCTGAGGTATCAGAAGTGGTAGCCTAATGGATAAAAGCAAGTTTGGAAGCGCCCAACCCAAGCGGTCGAGCGGACGGATACCGCACTGTCGGGCGGCCCCGCCGCTCACCGCCAATCGCGTTGGGCGCGAGATGATGTGATCGGAAGGAGATAAGTATGGCGGACGATGTTGAGGTGACGATGTTCCTGTACACGGGGCTCCTCCCTGTCGAGGAGGCTGTCTTAAAGTCAATGGAGCCCGCAGTGGTCGAAGCCCTCCACTCAAAGTCCATCACTACCCGCCTTTTCTGGATAAGCGATGCTGAATCTGGCGCACGTGTTGTACGGCTCCTTCTTCCGGGTCAACCGAAACTACGGATACTTCTCGAACTTCAACCAAGCGAAGTTCCCGACATTACAGAGAATGAATTAGTTTCACAGTTGAGCCGAAGCATCACGAACGGCTGAGGGAGGTAAGCATGACACCGTGCACCCGTCAGGTTGTAATTATAGTGACTCTGATCATAGCTTTTTGTTCTGTTTCTCTTCGGGCGCAAGGCTTGGACACAAACTTTCCCGATCGGAAAGCAATAATCGTCAATTCCTGTCCTCACGTGGAACTCAGCGGCTTTTCATTTCAAAATCGCTATGCCGACCGCCAAACCCGTTTTGAGACGCACATGGTGTGGAAAAACATAGGCTCTCAACCACTGGTCGCATTCGAGATTGTTATTCTTAAGTACAATGCCTTCAACCGACGCCTCATAGGCGAGCGCTGGACTGTTACAGGAACAAACAGCGCAAATTGGAAGCCGCTTTGGCCAGGTAACTCCAGCCAAGATGGCACCATCGGCTACGGAAGCGAGGATGTATTTACGGCAATCGCTTATGTCCGAGCAGCTCGGCTAGATGACGGAACAGTGTGGGAAGTAAATGATTCACAATTGCTCAGTGAATTGCGTAAGATCGTGCCGGGCTTGAAGGACTTTGGCGAAATTAAGCCTGACCCTAAGGTGAAATCGCCATCATGAAGGCGCCCAACTCTAGCGGTCGAGCGGGCGGAAACCGCAAACAGCGCGGTTTCCGCGCGCTCACCTTCTGCGCGTTCGGCGTCAAAGAAATGGAGATGCCAGGTACTATGAGCACTCTAAATGCCCAGGAAGTCGCAGCATTTGTTGGTGAAAAGGCAGGCTATTACCTCCAGAAATGGCGGCCTGTTCTTGATGGCACAGGGAACGCAGGGAATGCTACTGGCTTCAATTGGGCAGCATTTTTCTTATCTGGGCTGTGGCTTCCCTACCGGAAGATGTATCGAGCCACAGCGATTTTCTTTGGGGTCATCTTACTTGAGACTCTTTTTGAAGAGATTATCTACGTTGGGATCTTGGGTAAGCCCGAGGCGCCAGGATTTTAAGGTAGAGCTGTTAGCTTGATTGCGGCCATGGTTTGCGGCGGGTTCGGCAATGCCTGGTATCTGTCCCATACGCAGGAGGCGATCACTCAGGTGCGCGGACAAGAGTTGACAGGTGATGTCTACTTACAGGCATTAGCCAAACGTGGTGGTACCAGCATCGTGGCTTCAATATGCTTCTTGATTGCATTCTTTTTTATGGCGGGCGTAGTCGTTATTTTTTCTGACCTGCTGCTGAAAAGACCATGATGGTTGATGATATTGATGCTTGAGATAACACGCCGAACCCTGCCGAGCGGACGGCAGAGCCGCCGCTCATCGGCAACCCCCGTTATACGCCACGTGCGGCAAGTACGGGGCATCATCAGTGAAACGAGGAGAGGAAGGATATGACGCTTAAACGGATGGACAATGTGCTCATTGTTGTCGACGATCTCGAAGCCGCCAAGGCGTTCTTCATCGAACTGGGCCTCAAGCTCGAGGGCGAGTCGACAGTCGAGGGGCCTTTGGTCGGGAGCCTGATCGGGCTCAAGGATGTCCGGGCCACCCTCGCGATGATGCGGACTCCCGATGGGCAGGGCATTGAGCTGGACAAGTTCCACACGCCCGACGCGATCAGATTTGGGCCCGTGGACGCGCCGGTGAACACGCTGGGCATCCGCCGCATCATGTTCGCCGTCGACGACATCGACGGCATCGTCGCACGCTTGCGCGCCCACGAGGCCGAGCTCATTGGCGAAATGCAGTACGAGGACACTTACCGGCTAGCCTACATCCGCGGGCCTGAGGGCATCATTGTCGCGCTTGCCGAGCAGCTCGGCGACCCTCAGAAACTCCAGCCCCAGAACACGGAGACTCAATGAGAAAGCTCAAAATCATCGAACACATCTCGCTGGACGGCGTGATCCAGCACTCCGCCGATGACGGCGATTTCCCCTACAGCAACTGGACCGCCCCCTATCGGACCCCCGCTGGCCGGGATGCAATCCTCGCCGCGTATGGCGAGAGCTTCGATCTGCTGCTGGGCCGTCGCACCTACGATATCTGGTCGGGCTTCTGGCCAAAGGCGCCGAGCAGTCCGATGGCGGACCGCCTCAATGCGGCAACCAAATATATCGCTACCCACCGCCCGGAAAGCCTTGAATGGGGCCCGTTCGAGGGCCTTGGACCGCACATCGTCGAGGGCGTTCGCCGCATCAAGTCGCAGGACGGCCCGGACCTTATCCTCTGGGGTAGCTCCACGCTGACATCGACGCTGCTCGAACATGGGCTTGCGGATGAAGTCCTGCTGGTCGTCTATCCGGTCCTGTTGGGCACGGGAAAGCGCTTCTTTGCGGAGGGAACCCCGCCACGCTCATTCGAGCTCGTCAGCACGAAAGCAATGCCGTCCGGCATCATCCTCAGTACTTATAAGGTCGCCGGGCCTTTGAAGACCGGATAGTTCGACGACGCGACATCGTCAGTGAATGCCGGAACACAGCCAAAAAGGTGTCAGACGATTCTATAGCATCAAACCCGTCTTCGACTTGTGGTATTGACGACCTTGATGAAAGGGTGTAAGATGCAAGGACCATGGGATCAATGACATACTTTTTCACCATGCCACCTCCTTTAAGCTCAGAAGCTAGCAATATGAATTCCGGGAGCGGGGCGGTGAAACGTTAATACATAGGTTGCCGTCCTGCTTGGCGTAAGTACTGGAAGTAGATAGAAAGCTGTCGAGCGCCACGCGTGCGAGGTACTCAATTAACTGCCTCGTCTCTTCGAGCCTGGAAACACAAAGCCGTCCTGGGTTAAAGAGCTGAGGCCAAAGGGAGAGTCGAATGAAACCACCTCTTAGATTGTTGATCTTGGTGCTAGTAGTGGCAATCTCGTCAATGCTTGCGGAGCCTGCCAAAGCGCTGCCCACCTACTGTGACTATCGGTGTACCGACTTCACTCCTGACATAAACTGCACCTGTCCGCCGGGAACCTTAGCTTTTCCTCTGGTTGTAACCTGTCAGGGCTATTTCGCCGGCGCCTGTGAATCCCAAGACTCTGCGTCCATGAGCGAAGCAGGAAGAGCGGGGGCCATTTAGAGCGATTGATCTCCCTCCAGGCTTTTGCAGGAGGCGGAGGCGGCCAACCAAGCGGTTCGAGCGGACGGCTGAAGCCGCCGCTCAGCCGCGATCTCGTTGGCCGCAGTCTCGGCTACCATCCGGAGGAGGCCGGACTCCGCGTCACAGCTTCGCGTCTGCGCCTTATAGTCTCCATTCCAAGCACTGTAGATCAGCCACGCGCCGAAACTCTCGGAAATTGGCGGTCACGAGGGTCGCCCCAAGCCGGAGAGCATGGGCCGCGATGAGCATGTCGAGCGGACCGATGACGCGGACCGATGACGATGCCTCGCTTCTCCAGATCAACGCGCAGGTCACCGTAGTAGCTCGTGGCCTGTAGATCCCAACTCAGCACTTCAAAGATTTCGGTGAAGGCGTCTACAGCCTTTCGCTGCGCAGCCGGACGGACGGAACGGCGAACCCCAACTTCGAGCTCTGCGACGGTGATCGTGGAGAGAACGCACTCTGAGGCCTCGGGCAGGCGCGCCGCCGACGCTCGCCCCCGGATTAGCGATACGCAGACAGAAGTCTCCAGCATGTACTTCACAGTCAATCCTGATCCAGATCAAGGTCTCGAATCTGAGGACTCGGCGGCTGCTCGCGATCCGGAAAGTCTTGGCCCTCGGGGAAGTTGTCGTGCATGAAGCGCGCGACATCCGCCAGGGTCTTCAACCGAGGCTTCGGCCTGGGCCTTAAGACCACCTCATCGCCGCGCTTCTCGATCTCCACTTCCGTGCCTTCGAAGCGGAAGTTCTTGGGCAGCCGAACGGCCTGACTGCCACCGTGCTGGAAGAGCTTTGCAGTTGCCATAGCTATAGGGTGTAGATACTTTTCGGGTTTGTCAAGAGACGCCAGGTCGGCAGCTGTGGGACTGCGGCTGAAAGGCACCGCCCGACGCCCCGTGGGGCGTCTCTACAGCGGGACGGCACCGCGTAGAGAAACAGGTTTTGTTAGGTGCGCTAAAGCGCCGGGCTGATCAAATTCCGCCCTTTCAGGGCGGGGGAGGGGACAAGCCCCTCCCCTACGTACCGAACCGAGTTTGTCAGGTGCTCTAATGGGCGCGGGGCGCCGGGACGCCATGGCGGGGACTCTACTCCGACATTCGCGCCACCGGTATCGTCGCCGGCCGGAGAGGTGCGCCGGCGATCGTGCGCTCCTGGGGGCGCAGCGCCCACGAGGCAGGGCGGCGGCCGAAACCGCTATGGCGTCGCGCGAGGTGCGCGGCGCGCAGGACGTGATCGGCCTGGGGTTCCGGTTCTCGGCGGAGGGGTGGATCGCTCAGCCCGCGCGGGTGAACGGCGACGCGGGGATCGTGATCCGCCACGCGGGACGGGTGTTCTCCGTCATCGGCTTCACGGTCCGGCAGGGAAGTCGCGGTCGTATCCTCGTTCAAACCGCGCAGGCAGGCCTTCTCTTGACGCGTGCGCTGCGGGTAGAATCCAGGATCAGGCCGCAGAAACACACTCTACCACTACCCGTCCCTGGAGGTTCTATGAAGCGAGTCACTGGAATTGGCGGCATCTTCTTCAAAGCCAAAGACGCTCCGGCACTACAGGCCTGGTACAAGCGGCACCTCGGCGTCGATGTTCAAGCATGGGGTGGCGCGGCTTTTACCTGGACCGACGGTGAAGGTAAGCCGTTTGCCGGAACAACCGCCTGGTCCATCGTCTCGGCGCAGAGTGACCAGTTTGCGCCCGGCACTGCCACTTTCATGGTCAATTACCGGGTCGAGGACCTCCACGCCCTCGTTGAAGCCTTACGCGAAGAAGGCTGCAACGTTCTCGAGAAGGTTGAAGATTCCGAGTACGGGAAGTTTGCCTGGGTCATCGATCCAGAAGGAAACAAGGTCGAACTTTGGCAACCGCTTGCCGGCCAATGATCTGCCCGGTGTGGCACAGCGCATATCGTTCGCGGTCTATTTCGCGTGGTTTTGTATCATGTCAATTCATCTGCTCCGGGTTCAGAGATTGGCGCTTCGTGCAGCGGCCTAGCCCAGCCGATCGAGCGGACGGCAAAACCAAACGTATAAACACTCCGCTTCCGGAATCGTCTGGCCCTCATTCTGGTCGCCATGATCCGAGCCTTCCTGGAACAGCTCTTCCAAGATCCCGCGGTCACCAGAGTGCAAACGGATGCATCGCCGGCGAACCGTCGCGCCATTC
>Ga0193708_1000196_pt1 | contig 13382 bp, 14 predicted proteins | sample H3c1metaG_FD_160570 | JGI IMG/M metagenome (GOLD analysis project Ga0193708, IMG submission 160570) | Soil microbial communities from a riparian zone of the East river system, Colorado, United States - H3c1 | ecosystem: Environmental > Terrestrial > Soil > Riparian zone | place: USA: East River...
GCGGAGAGCCTGAGACTGTTAACATCCTTACGGATATGACAGGTCAGTATAACCGCGTTATTATTGTCAGCAAGTTCAATGATCTGACGACCTATCAAAAGAGCTGGGAAACTGCGGACCCCGAAAAAATGAAGCGGATGCAGGAGGCGATGAAAGGATATACCGAGATGTATCAGACCGGGTCGAGGGAGATATTCCAGGTGTGGTGATGTTAAAAAGACGTTACCTTGTTGATCACTATTTCCCGTGACTGACGAAGTTAGTTGCCAGGCAATCCTTATCCGACTGTGTTATCGTTGATACACCGCCCGCAACATTCTTCACGTTGTTGAAGCCGCTGGTCGACAGGAGATAGCTGGCCCGTGGACTACGATGGCTGTGACTGCAATAGACGAGCACTTCCTGATTTTTATGCTTCGCGATTTCGTCAAGCCGGCGTGGGAGCTCTTCCACGTTGATATTGACGGCATTCTTGAAATGACCGAAGCTTGGAACCTCACCCGACCCTTTGAACTCTGCCGGTGTACGAACGTCCAGCAACACCGCTTTGGGGTTTGCTTTTAGTCTGGCACAGACTTCCTCGAAGGAAAGATTTTTAAATTTTATTGTGGACTTTTCAACGAGCGCCATCCCGCAAGCACTGCAGGTGCCTGGCTTGTCGTGGACCGTGCCGTCACAATCGAGTCCGCACGGTGTGCATACGTATTCACTCTTCTGTTTTATAATGAATGAGCTTGCGATAACGGCCAGTGTCAGGATAACTAATGTTTTCATTTTGCTTGAATGCTAATTGCTTATCTCCTTATAGTAAGCACAAACCTCTTTCATGACACACTCGGAATGTTTGGGATTCGTTGGGCGGCACGTCTCGCGTCCGAGAAACGAGATAGCCATGCCGGCTTCGCCCCAATCCTTTGGGTCGAGCACTTCCATCATCTGCTTTTCGATCTTCTTAGGGTCGGTGCCGGTGGCGATGCCGAGGCGCGGCGCTACCCGTACCACGTGGAGGTCAACGATGATACCTTCGGCTTTCACACCCGACTCCCGCATAATGACATTGGCGGATTTCCGGCCGATGCCAGGAAGAGCGGTCAGCTCGTCCATAGTAAGAGGAATATTTTTGTCCTCCTTCAGTTCCGCGGCAAGGCTCATCAACCACTTTGTCTTGTTGCCGAAGTTGCGGACCTGGTTGAGGAGAGGGAATAGCGTGTCCTGAGTTGCTTTGGACAGGGACTTTAGGTCGGGGAAGGCGTTGAAGAGGTCGGGTGCGACTTTATTGATGTGAGCGTCGGAGTCCTGGGCGGCGAGGATGACCATCACCATGAGCTCGTATGTGTTGCGGTAGTTGAGAGGGACTTTTTTGCCGCGATATTTATTGATGAGGGGCTGAATGGAGGTTTGCCAGTTTGGAGTTGCCATATTATGATCCTTTGTCGTGGATGAAAGGTAAAATATTCGTTGGACTTCGAAGTTAGAATGCCCTTCAAAAGTAATCCCGGCCAGCCAATTATCGAACCCTTTTCTTTTAGATTTTCCCAGATTCCGAGATTTCATCCGGCCGGCGTTTCGCCGTACCTTTCCATAACTGCTGACGCGAAGTCACACTAACCGTTACAAATATGAAGCATGCTCTTTTCACAATTGCATTGTTGGCTATTCAATTAGAAGTTGCCGGACAGCTAATCGATCCAGGAGCGCCAAAAACTAAAATTGATGAATTTCAAAACAGGAGTGGCGCCCTGATTCTGAAGGAATACATTGATGTTGCAGGAACCAGGACAGTGAATATCCAGGTTGTGAAGATGACCTTAATGCCCGAAAAAAAAGAGGCGATATCCGGAGTGCTGATTTCATGGGGATCAACGTCCATTGGGATCTTCCAGCAAACCGGGCAGGCGTATTTAGATGCCGACGAAATTGACAGCGTCATTAAGGGCATCGATGCCATGGGGAAAATGATCGCCGGCACCATTCCAAATAATTATACCGAGCTCGAATTATCAACCCGAACGGGTTTCAAACTAACCTTGTTTCCGAGTAAGACTGCATGGAATATAGCGCTTGAATGTCAGGGCCACCGGCAATATATTTATCAGGAAGATCTTGCGAAGATCCAGGAATCTCTGTTGTCGGCTAAGAGCAAACTTTAGATGTAAGTGGCTTACCGGCTACTCACTCCTCAATGAATTAACCGGGTTCGACCTTGCTGCTTTGATCGCCTGGAAACTGATCGTCAACGCGGCAACTGAAATCGCCATCAGTCCCGACAGGATGAAGACCCAGAATTGGATCTGCACGCGGTAGGCAAATCCTTCCAGCCACAGGTTCATACTATACCATGCCACCGGTATCGCGATGAGCATTGCTATAATAATGAGAACGATGAAGTCCTTCGACAACATCGTTACGACGCTCCTGACGTCGGCGCCCAACACTTTTCGGATACCGATCTCCTTGGTGCGAAGCTCGGTGGTATACGTTGCCAGGCCGAGTAGTCCCAGGCAGGCGACAAAAATCGCAAGCGACGAAAATATAGAAAACAATGTTTTGAAGTTCATGTCTTTGAGATATTGCCTGCCGAAGTCATCGTCCAGGAAACTATAAAGGAACGGCCGGTGTGGTGCCAGCTGCATCCATGTCTCGCGCACGGCGGCGATGGTGGCAGGCATATCCTCCGATTTTACTTTTATCGACATGTAACGGCTTGCATATGGCTCGTAAGGCAGTGTCAAAGGTTCGATGATCCGGTGAAGCGAGATATAATTGAAATCTTTTAAGACGCCGATCACCTCCCCTTCGCGGCCCCATTGCTTGTATTTCTTGCCTATGATGTCACCCGGATTCGAATAGCCGTATTGCCTTGCCGCCGCTTCATTGATGACAAGCCCTCCGATGGTATCCGAGGGATGATCTCTTGAATATGACCGGCCCGCCACAAGCTCCAGCCCATAGTGGTTGATGAAATCCACTCCTACCTGGAAGACAGGCTGTGCCATTCCCAATAGCTCTCCGTCCTTTCCAATAATCTCAGTGTAGGCATTGGGAAAATAGCTTCCCGGAACACTCCTCGAAAATGCCACCGACAAAATAGATGGAATGGATTCCATTTCCGTCTTCAATGCCTCGCGTTTGTTGTTAACGCCCTGATCGTAATTGTAGTCCAGAATAAGCATGTGCTCTTTGTCGAAACCCATGCTCTTGTTCAGGATTTGAAGGTTCACTACCATCGTTCCGGCAACCAGCGCGATAGAGAGACTGAACTGGAAAATAACGAGGCCTTTCCGGAGATTCACGCCCGTCCTCCCGCCTTTGCTCATACCCTTTAATATAGTGGCCGGACTGAACGACGACAGGACGAAAGCCGGATACGAGCCGGCGACGAGCCCGATCACGACTGTGGCAACAACGAGCATAGCAATGCTCTGTATCGATGTCAGATAATCCATACTCAAAGACCTTCCGGTGATGTTATTCATTCCAGGCAAGGTGAGTGCGACGACGATCAGGGCGACTACCATTGAGAAGGTAACGATCACAAACGATTCGCTCATGAATTGAGACACAAGGCTCACGCGCTGAGCCCCGATAGATTTTCGGATCCCGACTTCCTTTCCGCGCTCCATCGACCGCGCGGTGGAGAGGTTCATAAAGTTTATGATGGCGATGGTAAGGACAAACAGACCAATGATGGAAAAGATATAGAGGTTGGCGATACTTCCTGTTTCTCCGGGTTGTCTTTGCGCGACGGTTCCGAGATACATTTCTTTGAGCGGCTCGATCACGATATTGTACTTGCTCTTGGGATCATTTATTTGCCGGGCCAGGAAGTCCGGTATTTTCGCGCTAAACCCGGCGGGATCAAACTGATCGTTGGTGAGGAAGTAGGTATAGAAATCCACGTATCCCCAGTTTGTAAATATGTCCGGGATCGAATTCCGGAAGGTGCTCATCGAAAGAAGTGCATTAAAACGAAAATGTGAATTCGCGGGAACATCCTCCATGACGCCTGTTACGGTGTACTCGCCTGCGTTGGATCTTCCGGCCGATTCGCTGCCCGTTATTGATTTGCCCAGAGGGTCTTCGTTGCCGAAATACTTCTTGGCAGTAGATTCCGTGAGCACGATGCTGAACGGTGCGGCCAGCGCTGTTTTCGGATTCCCTTTCAGCAGCTTCCAGCTGAAGACGTCGAATGCAGTTGAGTCTGCGAAGAAGACGTCACCTTCCTGGTGGGTGACGTCGCCATTGGTAAGGAGAATATCGGCACGCCCGGAAAACTGGACCACCTTGTCGATCTCGGGAAAGTTGTCGTGGAGTGCCTGACCGATTGGCGCGTTGCCCCACACCCAATAACTCTCCATTGAATTCTTGTCCTCATTCCGCCCATGAACGACACGGTAAATCCGGTCGCCATTTGTATGATAGCCGTCGAACGATCGTTCGTAGTCGACATACATGAAAATCAGAAGGCAGCAGGCGATGCCGAGGGCCAAACCTAAGATGTTGATAGCGGAGTACCCTTTCTTTTTGAGAAGGTTTCTCCAGGCGATGTTTAGGTAGTTTTGGAACATGGTGGTTGGGAATTGTAGGGAATATCGGAATTGCGTTGGATATGGGCTACTCGGGAAATTGGGGATAGTTACAAGATATTCATTTTGAGTAACCGGTTAGCTTCAATTTTAACGGCTCCGCGCGGCTTCGTCCGGCTTTGGAATCCGGATCAAGATCTATGGCCAGGTCGAGATATTTCAGGGCTTGGGGCCGGTACTTTCTTTCCTGATGCTGTTTTGCCCATGCCCAATATGTGAAGCTCATTATCTTCCAGTTTGCATACTCACTATTTTGAGCCTGCCTGGTTATGATAGATTGAAAGTCGCGTTTTGCAAACTTTTTTTTCTTGTAAAAAATCCAGGGCAGGTTCTCGGCTACACTTCCTCTCAAAAACTCCGGCAAATAACTAACGTCACTATAATTAGCTGCGGCGTCATTAAATAACGTAAAGGCATCACTCAACAAGCTCAACTTTTTGGTCTCCGCACTCACCAACGATAATGCTGACGCTCTATAGGAAGCCACGAAAGGCATCAGCTCTTTGGATGTTGAGGGGAAACTAAACAGCTCACTCAGTTGATCAAAACTTTTCTTTGCGTAGCCTTTGTACCCGGTCTTCGAAAGGAACGAAAGGTTTAAGGCCACTTCGTGGTAGATAATACCAATCCGTGCTTTGTTGATCTCAGTGGGGGTATTTTGAAATTGGGCCTCAACCTCTCTGAGCTTACTCTTTAACTCAATGGTGTCTATCATTTCCATGACATCATCTAACTGGTGTTCAAAAGCCTTTAATTTCGAAAAATCCAATTGCTGGGCCTGTAGGCTGGTGGTCATCGCGGTTGCCATAAAAATCAGTGATTTTAGTTTGTGTCTCATTTTTTGTCGTTTGAATGAGATACAAATGTGCGGTGGCGGCGCGGGCGGGGACGATGACTTAAGTTAAGACCTTTGCTTGCTCAAGACCCGTTTTCGGATCCGGCTTAGGCTTTCAGGACTGATGCCTAAAAAATTGGCGATGTACTTCTGAGGAACCCGCTGAAACAGGTCTGGCTTGCTATCGATCAATTTCAGAAACCTTTCTTCTGGCTTGTCAGATGAAAGAGACATGGCGATCTCAGTCGCTCGTTGGGCTACCCTTTCAGCCATGATACGCCCGAAGGTTTCGTATTGTTTACACTCGTTGTAGAGGTTGAATAAATCCTGTTTGCCGATGACCAATAACCTGGTTTCTTCCATAGCCTGAAGGTTCATCCTGCCTACGGTACCATTGGTAAAGCTCTGAAAATCTGTTACCCATGAATTCTCAAACGAAATATCGCATGTTTTTTCCACGCCGTCCTTTATGTGAAAGTGTCTGATGGTGCCCGCTGTGATGAAGGCGATGAAATCACAGACGCTGTTGTCTTGAAGCAGGAACTCCTTGTTCTTTAATGTTTTAATGGAAAAGTGTGTGTCGATAAGCCCAAGCTCCGCATCGGAAAGGGCAACGGTTTGTTGGCAGTATTTTTTTAATGCTTCATGCATGATCCTTTTAAAGGAACGACATTTTGTCGAGCTACGATAAGGATAATATACTTTAAAGCATCTGCTCCGACAACATTACCGTCAGGTCAATTCCGCATCCAGCTTCCGGGTCACATATCCCTGCTCCGTCTGCGGCAGCCCGCCCGTGCGCTTCTTAACTTCGGCCGTTTCAATTGCAATGGCTTCTACTTCGTTGCACCGGTACTTGTGTTCGGTGACATGCAACAAAGAATCATACGGACCACTTCGGGAAATCAGTTTTACCAGGATCGGTGCTGATTCAATGATCAGGAAAAGGATCATGATAAAAATATGTGCCCACCACATGGCCGGACTTTGTTCCGTCAACCGGCTTAATGCTTCGAGTCGCGCCGCCGGTCCATTCAGCCTCGTTCGAGCTAGTGATCCAATTTCTCCGCTCACTTCATGTTGCGTCGCATCGATCCTTGTTTCCAGCTCTGCTATCCTTCGTGAATTTGTCTGGATCAGGCTTTGTACTTCCTTCTCTGCCTCGTCGGCGTCTGTTTTCTTTACTTTATAGATCGGTCCCAGGTTCCTTCTCTTGCTTCCCCCCGTTCCGTCGGCTTCCTGCTGGGCGGCGAGAACCAGCGCATCACGCTGTGACGACTTTTGTGCTATCTCCGATTTAAGGGTTTCCACTTCCTGTCTGAGTTGGACTAACGTTGCATATCTGCCTTTCAATTCATTTTCCTGCCTGGCATAGACCTGCTGTTCCATCACGATCAGTTCCGACTCTATCTCCTTGCCGAAGATCTTCAACTCCAATGGTCTTGCGATGACGATGGAAATCAGCACAGCCAACACTATTCTAGGAAGTGCTGTCAGTAGCTCCCGGTATCGACGAGAGTCTTTGCGCATACTGGAAACGATGTACCTGTCGAGGTTGAATATCATCGAACCCCACAGTAAACCCAGCAAAATGGCGATCCAATAACTATCGAACACAGTGAACAAGGCATAGGCAGCAGCCATCGCGGCAAATAAGCCGGTGAAAAATATAGTGGCGCCAATGCCGGCATACTTATTTCTGTCGGATGGGCATTGCTCCAATATCTTCAGGTCGGCGCCTGAAGCCAGTAAAAACAGTCGGGTAATTTTTTGCATACAGAATTAACGTATGGTGCGCTAAGGAAAATGTATTCCTGGAGCAATAAATATGCGATACTCGTTCATCGGTCTTTAGCCGCATAAATAATGTGACGAACGCGGTAAAAAAAGTGATAAGTGAATTTCGGGATGCCGGCGTATCCGCTGCGGTCAGAGAAAAGTGGACGATTGTGTGCGGTGATGTGCAAAAGTGAACAGTTGCTTGTACGCTTTATAGTCTTTCGATTAGCCTTTGACAGAATTCCTTATGCGGCGATGAGCCCTTGGGGTCCGCAAACGAACATTATAAAGGTGACGATGGTTGACGATTCATATCAAAGTCTGGATCTGGCAATCTATAGAGAAGATCACGTACGTTTTTGCTGTTCAGTTAAAAGTCGGAAAGTCCAACAGATGATTAAGAAAGGGGCGCAAAGAACTGGGAATACCAGAAAGTACCGTGAAAGCGTTCTTTTCTGGCTCGAGGACATAAGCCAATTGGACTAAGTTCTGTTCAGATCTGTATATCGTAACAAGATCGAATTTTTGAAAAGTCTTGTCAAGAAGTCTCAATCCAGAATCGAACCTTGTCTTTATTGTGGCCTCGTCTACGAAATGACCGCCTTTCAGCACCCTTTGCTTTACCCGTTCGATTGCTAGCTCTGGCGTCTCGAGACAAATGAATATCAATTCTGTCCTATACCCCTTCGATTTGAACAAATCAATTACGCGCAGTAGGTCATCCGTATGATAGTTTGTTTCAAACGCAAAACTTTTGTCTTGGTCTAGCGCTTCCGTTCGACGCTCAAGGTATCGTTCTTGAGCGCGATTGTAAGCTCCCTGCTCGATCGCGGGATCAAAACTGAATTGTCCCCAGATAGCATAAAACTCCTTATCGAAGTCAAACGCTTCAATTCCGGATTCAGATAAAAGTTCTTTGCTGTGAGTTGATTTACCTGCACCGTTCGGTCCAGCTATAATCGTTAGAACCGGCAATCGAGATTTTTCTTAGAATGCTTAACGGGCGGCGAGGATAAGGAGATTTTATCCAGCTCTGCCTTCGCAGGAATTTTGATATGGCGAGCAGTCTCCTGCATACGCTGGAGTCGTTTCTTTGCAAGCTCTAGATAAGTCATGCCCAAAGATACAAAACTGTCAAAGATTTGCATACAGTGAATACCATTTCTCTTTCCTCATGATATCCAGCGTGGGTCGACATGTTGGTGACTTTCCGTGTCTTTATATCTATGCTCATCGCGAATGTAGGTCGCCAGTCCCTTAAATTAATAATCATAAAGCAGCAAGCTATTTTGAGAAGAATTCAATTGCCAGTTTGGATACAAGTTCAGGCCTCTCTGCAAAGACTTCGTGAGTTGTGTTCGGTAAAACACAATATTGACTGTTCTTAATTAGTCGGTGCATTTCCAGTCCATGTTCGATTGAAATATCATCGTGGTCCCCGAGCACGATCATCACTGGAATGTTTATGCTATCATAGGCACTAGCCGGAAAATACTCCTTCTCGTACCACATCCGGTTCAAATTGTCAGCCATTTTTCTCCAGTCCTTTTTCGGGGTCAGTTTCTCGTACCACTCGATATCCTCCTTGTGAAAAACTGCCCAATTGTCTACGGTGGGAGTCCTTACAGAGTCCAGTGGAAATCCAGCTGGGAGAAAGAAACCTCTAGTGCCGTTGTTTGCACCGACTGCGATGACTTTTTTTATCTTGTCCGCTCGTTTATCGGCTAGCAGCAGGGAAACGATCGCACCGTCACTCCATCCCATCACATATGCGCTGTCAATCTTTAATGAATCAATTAGCTGAGACCAGAAGTCAGTCAGCAAGGCGTAACTTAAGCTGTCGGTTTGCTCCGATTTACCTTGCCCCGGTGTATCGGGTACAATAACTCTATACTTTTGTGATAAGTCTGGAATACATTTTCCAAAGTCGCTTATGCTTCTATGGAGTCCGCCGCCAGAAAGCAGCAACAACGGGGGGCCTTGTCCGTATTCCTCGAAGTATATTTTTTTATTATTAATGCTTACTTGTTGACCGTCATTAGAGCCATAGTCAAATTCTCTTGTCTCTGTATTGCTATTTGTGCAACTGATTGAAAATAGAATGAGTCCTAATATTTTTTTCATGCCTCCAGGAAAAATCAAAGATATCAGGAAATTTCAGCTATCAGCTCCCCATAATGCATAATCGTAACTAGAAAAAGGGCTTCCATAGACTGCTAAATCTATGAAAACCCCTTAACTGTTTAACGCTTACTTCTTTTCTACTCGCACTGTTTCCGACACGGTTTTGCCGACAATAACCTCGAGCAGATAATATCCCGCATGAAATTTCGAGATGTCGAGGGTTACTGAGGTGTCGCCGATATCGGTCTTCGTTAATTGAATGGAACCGTTCATGTCTGTTAACCGAACCGCATCAATTTTATAAGACGATGTGATAGAGAGAAAACCTTCTGTTGGATTAGTGTAAACCATAACATGATCTTTATCGGGCTGCCCGGGATCGCATGGTATTACGCTTGCATGCAGAATACTTCCGGGTAATGCCTTAAAACCATAATTCAACTCTATCCTTTTAGCCGCGCTTAATGTCGCGTTACCATTGCTTTCAACAACAAACTGCTTGCCCGGTTGATTGATGATCGATCCCCCGGCGAACGATACAACATCTCCTGACTTAACAGTTTGTGATTCGAGGTATACCAATGTCGAGCAATCTTGTGCTTTCAATAAAGAAGAAGACACAAGTAGCAATAACAATGGCATCAATCTCTTAAATGAATGACTCTTCATATACTAAAGTTTAATTGGATCTTACTTATTTTCTTCAATTGTAGAGATACGTTTCTCTAACTCGATGATGTATAAAGTAAGCTCCTCTATTTTCTCCAGCAGCTTGGCATCCATTGCTCCGACGTTGATACCATTCTTGGCAACTTCAGTTGCTGAAGGAACATTAGGTAAGTGATGATTTAATTTCACAAACTTCGCAACATCACTGAGTGGTGTGAGCTTATACTCAGGCGCAAAAACATAGTCGGCCCAATCAGCAGTGTTTTGAAGAGCAATAACAACTTTTTCAGTTAAGATACCGGTCTCGACATAAAGTTTGTAAGAACCGGGAGTTGTGAGAGAAGGACTTCCGATCTTGGCCTTACCCGTGTTATCGATAATAAGTCTTTGATTCCCGGCACCGTCTGCTAAAATAATGGTGTTGCTCAGGTTTGCAGCCAGGCCGCTAACTCGTGCTCCGATAATCGTGTTATTGCTTCCGGATGAAATGCCAGAACCGGTTCCGTAACCTACGGCTGTATTATAGCTTCCGCCCTGATTTCCTGAAAGAGCCGAGCTACCAATACCGGTATTGCCGCTTGATGACGTGTTATAGAGCGCGTACATTCCTACAGCAACGTTGTCTCCACCGGTACTATTTGCATACAGTGAATAAGTACCTAACGCTGTATTGTAGTTTCCATTGCTATTGCCGTACCCCGCATAGTTACCATTCACAACGTTGAAAAACCCGCTGTTGTTATTTCTCAAAGCATTCATCCCGGTAGCTACGTTATAGCTTCCGATTCCGTTTTGCTGCATGGCGCCTGTACCCAGGGCTGTGTTCTCGACACCAAATGAGTTCAGGTACAACGACATCGCGCCGACGCTGGTGTTATTGGAAGCGCTGGTCGCCGAGTATTGCGACCATCTCCCGACGGCCGTGTTGCTGCTACCTGACGTATTTTTGTACAGGGCGGTGGTTCCGATGGCTGTATTGTAATTACCGGTCGAGTTTGCATTGAGCGTATAAGCCCCGAATGCCGAATTACCGCCGCCCGTGAAAGACGGGTATGCACTGGTGCCATACCTTGTGTTCCCGATCTGGGCGTTAGCCGCGAGGGTTGCAACCGCAAAGATTGCTGTGAAGAAAAGATGTTTGAACGTAAATTTTTTCATGACTGTAATTGTTTTTTTGTGTTATCAATACAGCCAACCAAGACTTTCAAATATTGTGGTTTGGGGAAGGAAAATACGTGTCTCAGCGTTGCAAAAACTTGTGTAATGGTGTCAGAGAACGAGGATCAGGTAGCTCGATTGAGGGAGTTTGCGTAAGTTATCAGTGAAACGCGATGGTGGACTGAGCGTGCTGCGAATTATGGTTGATTTTGGTTCGTGAATCGTTGGACCAAATCCCGAAAAGTGTAGAAGGCCTCTTTTGGTGCGTAGTTGTCGCGCATGATACCAAACTGGTGGAAAGAATCGTCGACACTGGAATTTGCATCGCGAAGTGAGAACAATTCAAATGTATGAATATCTCACAGTGACCCGAGAAATTACTTTTTCGAGGCGATAGAGCACCGGGCGGGGTTGGGGAAGATTCCTGGCACGGGCAGCCATTTATCGAACGTTCTTCCGGAAGATTTCGCCAAATTCAGCGAATTCGCACGAATAGGCGGCAGTCATGGAAACGTCTGGCTCGGTGTGGCCCGCGATAAACTTTTTGATCTGACCTTGTACCTTCATGCAATCCAATCTCCACCAATTTCAAAAGCTCCTGTCGCATTCCACCACCTATATTGTCGCACTAACACCCGCAGTCTCACCGCCACGCCTTGCGTAATTTGTACAAATTCAACAACGTGCCCATACCCACAATACAATGAGAAAAATAATCGCCGCCATCAACGTCACCATCGACGGATACTGCGACCACACCGCCGGGGTCGCCGATGAAGAAATTCACGACTACTATACCAACTTGCTCCGAGGCGCCGGAGATCTCCTGTACGGCCGGACAACTTACCAGCTTATGGAAAACTTCTGGCCCACCCTCGTAAAGAACCCCTCCGGCACTAAACACCTTGACGACTTTGCGCACGCAATACAAAACGTCTCGAAAGTCGTCTTCTCACGCACTCTTAAGAACGTCACCTGGGAAAATTCGCGACTGGCAAAAATAGGTCTCAAGGAAGAAGCCCTGGCACTCAAACAACAGTCCGGTAAGGAAATCTTCGTCGGCAGTCCAAGCTTGATCTCAGAACTAACCCAGCTCAACCTGATCGATCAGTTCCAGCTCTGCGTCCACCCCGTTATTCTTGGAAAAGGCTTACCACTATTTAAAAACGTAAGCGATAGAATTGTTCTGAAGGCAATAAAGTCAAAGGCCTTCAGCTCGTCTGGTGCAATGCTGCTTTACTTCGAGCCAACGCCGGCCGGATCCTGAACTCCGGCCGGAGTCGGGTGAAAAAATAGTCCCGAGCAGACGAATCAGGTTTCGCCGCAGGTTAGCGTGCAGTCAAGTTTGGTAGGAATTCCACGGAAAGATGCGAAACGGCTGTTATCTTCATAGAAATTCCCATCAGCCATGATATACAACTACGTCAAAGTCGCTGTGCGCAATATTCTCAAAAGAAAGCTGTATTCATTCGTTAACTCGGTAGGTCTAAGTATTGGCATCGGGTTCAGTTTGTGCGTATATCTTTTTATTCAGGATGAGAAAAGCTTCGATCAATTCCATCGCAATCGCGATAACATTCACCTGATCCTTAACAAAAGATTTGAGTTCATGAGATTTAAGAATGGTGAAGCACAACCATTCGGGGAAACAGTAACACAGAATGGAAAACTCGGGGATGTGATGCTCGACGAATTGCCAGCAGTTCAATCCATGACAAGATATGTCGCCCCTGTAAATGGACAGTTTCGATATCGTGAAAAAGTTTTCAATGAGAAATTCACTGGTGTTGATAGTGGATTCTTCAAGATGTTCTCATTCAAACTCCTTGCTGGCAATTCTGACAAATTATTTGATGAGAACACCGACATTGTCATTACTCCTGCGATAGCAGAAAAGTATTTTGGGACAGATGATCCGATCGGAAAAACTGTAACACTTAACCTCGCTGAAGAGAAATCCTACACGGTGGTCGGAGTGATTTCAGCTCCACCTGCCAATTCGAGTATCTCATACACTGTACTCATTCCAATAAAAGAAGTTCCCTGGTTCAGGAGCGATTGGGACAGTCATTCCTATCCAACATTTATCCAGGTTCAGGACGGGACAGACATTGCATCATTCGAGGACAATCTCAATAAACTGAACAAAAAATATACAGGCGATGCCGCAAAGGTGTACAGGGAGCGTGAAAAAATTCCGGAAGAATTTGAAATGGAAGAGCTGTCCACTG
>Ga0193708_1000198_pt1 | contig 13355 bp, 8 predicted proteins | sample H3c1metaG_FD_160570 | JGI IMG/M metagenome (GOLD analysis project Ga0193708, IMG submission 160570) | Soil microbial communities from a riparian zone of the East river system, Colorado, United States - H3c1 | ecosystem: Environmental > Terrestrial > Soil > Riparian zone | place: USA: East River...
AGGTCTGCCAGTCCGACGACGCGGTGGACGGCCTCTACAAGCAGATCTTCCGCGAGCTGCTGACCTACATGATCGAGGACCCGAAGACGGTCAGCCGCGCCCTCCACCTGCTCCTGATCTCGCGCAACATGGAGCGCATCGCCGACCACGCCACCAACATCGCCGAGGACGTCATCTACTACGTCGAGGGGCGCGACATCCGCCACTCCTACGGCAGCGACGTGCTCAAGGTGGGCTGATCTCCGCAGCGCGGCTCGCTTTTTCGCATGTGCGGCACCACACTCCTAGAAGCCCCTCTTTCAGGAGCCAAACATGCGAGCCAAGCTTTCGCGGTTGCAAATCCTTGCCCGAGTCGCCGTCGCCCTGTCGGCCGGCGCCCTGGCATTGCTGGTAGTCCTCTCCCTGCCTCTCCTTGAAGACCCCCGTCTCGAGCCGCTCGTCGAAGGGGCCATAGGCCTCCTGCTGATCCTCGGCGCGGCCCTGCTCTCCCGAGCCTGCGGCAGCTTCCTCGCCGCGCGAGGGGCCGGGCGCGCGGCAAGAACCTGAAAGGACGAAAAGGACCTCCAGGACATAAAGGGCTCTCTCCGGTGTCCTTGTCGTCCTTGCAGTCCTTTACGTCCTTTGTCTTGGCTCCCCTCTACCGCCAATGCCAGGCGACCTGCACCGTATACGCCCGGTCGATCCCGGGGTGGCTGAGCTTTTCGAAGATCGGGTAGAACAGCGTGCTCCCGAGATCCACCTCCAACCCCGAGCGGAGGTGGATCAGCCCGGCGCTCACGCCCAGGAAGGCGTCACCGATTTTCCCCGGCTTGCCGTCCCCGCGAGTGGTCGAGAGGTCGAACCCCGGACCGGTCAGCCGCACGTCGAAATCGGCCGGCGGGATCGGCGCTCCGGCCACGAAGCGGGGGGTCAGCGCGAAGCGCGAGCCGAGCGGCAGGCTGTACTGGACGCCGACGATCGGGGTGATGAAGGTCGCCGAGCTGCTGTGGTCGAGCACGCCTTGGGCGCCGGCGTTCGCGCCGGAGAGCAGCCGGTAGTCGAGCTGGTAGTTCTTGATCTCCAGCCGGTCGGCGAGCAGGCCGAATTCGAACGTGAAGCGCCGGTCGTCCCCGTGGGGCACGTCGAGGGGCACGTTCCGGAAGAAGAACGGCCGCAGCACCGCCGTCCCGCGGCCGCCTGAGACCTTCGCCTGGTCGTAGAAGGCGAGGATCTCGATCCCCCACTGGTCCGAGAAGCCATACACCGAGTTGCCGGCGAACATCGGCCCCCTGAGCTTGAGGAAGCCGGCGCCGGTGTCGACATAGCCCGGCTGCAGCGTGCCCTGCCACTTCCCCGCCTCCAGCCGGAACGCCGGCCAGGGCAGGAACAGATACCGGGCGTCCTGCGCGCTCTCCGGCAGGTGCTCGGCGATGAAGTGGATGTCCTCGTGAGGCGCGTTCGAGAGCGCCGCCTGGGCGGCGGGGGCGGTCAGGAGGAGAGGGAGGAGCAGGAGGAAGGGTGCTGCGGTACGTCTCATGGCAGGGCTATGGTATCGCTTCCGGGATCGACGTTTCAGATCGCCCATCCCGGCATCGCCGTCCAGCACCGCCGTTCCAGGAACCCAGGGCGTTGCCCTGGGCTGAGGGAGATCGGCCCGATGAGCCTCAAGCCATGGCTCTTCAGAGCTGAAGGCCCGGGCTCCCTCAGCCCAGTCCATCGGGCTGGGCTAGAATTCAGTCATCGTGCAAGAAAATCTGCGAGAGGCGGAGCGGCGGATCGAGAAGGCTAGGAGAACTCAGGCCGAGAGCCTGGACCTCGGCGATCTAGCTCTGCGCGAGCTGCCGGCCAGCCTGGGAGACCTTCTAGATCTCAAGGTGCTCTATCTGGGCGCCTACAGACTCAATGAGGAAGGGGAGCTTGAATGGGATAAGGATCGCGTAAACCCTAAGCTCCAGGATCTGGCCGCGCTGGCGGGACTCCAAAGGCTTCAGAGCCTCGATCTCTCATACACGGGCGTGGCCGACCTCGCACCCCTGGCGAAACTCCAAGCGCTTCAGAGACTCGACCTCAGAGATTGCACGGACGTGGCCAACCTCACACCCTTAGCCGGACTCCAAGCGCTTCAGAGACTCGACCTCAGAGATTGCACGGGCGTGGCCAACCTCACACCCTTAGCCGGCCTCCAAGCGCTTCAGACCCTCAACCTCTCACGCACGGGCGTGGCCGACCTCGCACTCCTGGCGAAACTCCAAGCACTTCAGAGCCTCGACCTCAGCTACTGCACGGGCGTGGCGGACCTCGCACCCCTGGCGAAACTCCAAGCGCTTCAGAGCCTCTACCTCAGCTACTGCACGGGCGTGGCCGACCTCGCACCCTTAGCCGGACTCCAAGCGCTTCAGACCTTCAACCTCTCACGCACGGGCGTGGCCGACCTCGCACCCCTGGCGAAACTCCAAGCGCTTCAGAGACTCGACCTCAGAGATTGCACGGGCGTGGCCGACCTCGCACCCTTGGCCGGACTCCAAGCGCTTCAGATCCTCAACCTCTCAGGCACGGGCGTGGCCGACCTCACACCCTTAGCCGGACTCCAAGCGCTTCAGACCCTCAACCTCTCAGGCACGGGCGTGGCCGACCTCACACCCCTGGCCGGGCTCCAAGGACTTCAGAGCCTCGACTTCCACTCCTGCCCAGGGGCGGCTGACCTCTCACCCCTGGCTGGGCTCCAAAGGCTTCAGAGCCTACGCCTGTGGAGCACAGGCGTAATTGACCTGACACCACTGGCTGAGCTCCAATGCCTTCGGAGCCTCGATCTTGACTTTTGCACAAGCGTGGCCGACCTCTCGCCACTGGGAGGACTCCAAGAGCTTCGGACGCTTAACCTCTACGGCTGCCGGCCCGCAGTACCGACCATGCTCCTTCAACTCTTCGCGAACCATCCTTGCCTGAGTGATTTAAAGGCCGACGAAGCCGTCGGCGTTCCGCAGGAGGTGCTCTCTCATCGTCTCGACGACAACTGCCTCCCACGGCTGCGTACCTATCTTTCCGAGTTGGACCTTGGGGCCGAGGCCGAGAACGAAGTGAAGGTGATCCTCCTCGGCAACGGCCGCGCCGGGAAAACTCAACTCTGCCGGCGCTTCCGGGATCAGCCCTTCGACGATTCCGTCGAATCCACCCATGGTGTCCAGATCTGGCGGAAAGAGCTGCGAATCCAAACCGGAGGTCAGGAACAGGTCTTCCAGGTCAACTGGTGGGACTTCGGTGGACAGGACATCTACCACGGCACCCATGCGCTCTTTCTACGCAGCCGCGCCGTCTTCTTGATCCTCTGGACTCCGGATCTCGAAAACCGGAACGAATTCTCCGAAAACGGCATCACGCTACGCAACCAGCCGCTCGCCTACTGGCTCGACTACGTGCGGACTCTCGCCGGCGCGGATAGTCCGGTGATCGTCGTACAGAGCCAGTGCGACCGCTTCGCGGATCAACGCGACCCTCCACCAAGGCCGGAAGGTTTCAGATTTTTCAGAGGCTGTTCCTACAGCGCTAAGGAAGATCTGGGGCGAGAAACCCTCGAAGGGCAACTCCGCGACGCCATGCGCTACCTGCTCGAACGGAACGGTGCGCTGGAGATTGGCAAAGGACGCGCCGAGGTACGCCGCCGGCTCTATGACTGGCGAAGCGAGGACCAAGAAAGCGCGCCTGAGGAGCGGCAGCATAGGACTCTCAACCTCGAAGAATTTCGATCGCTCTGCGACGAAGCTGGAGGCATCCTCTCCTGGGAGCATGCCCTCGACTACTTCCACCACACCGGCGTGGTGTTCTACCGGCCGGACCTCTTCGCAAGTCGCATCGTCCTCGACCAGAACTGGGCGCTCGACGCCGTCTATACCGTCTTTCACCGCGGCCGGACAGCACCCTGGCTGAGAGACTCGGGCCGCTTTACGCGCGAAGACCTTGCACTGCTGGCTTGGCAAACGCACTCACTGGAGGAGCAAAGTCTTTTCCTCGGCCTGATGGAAAGCTGCGGCGTATGTTTCCCCTGCGGCAAGACCGATCAGGGAGAGACTCGCTATGTCGCTCCAGACCTGCTGCCGAGGTTCGAGGCCATCGCAGGCCGGCTTTATGCCTGGAAGGAAACGCCTGACACACCTACGCTGCGGTTGGAGTACCAGTTTTTCCATCAGGCTGTCATCCGGGGCCTGATGAGCAGAATCGGCCGGCAGGCCGGGGATGTTGCCGAGTACTGGAAGTATGGCTTCTGGTTCAAAGACGGCCCCCGGGACACCCAACTCCTGCTCCAGTTTGTGGATACCAGCACGGACGACGGCCCGGGCGCCGGAGCGCTGGAGATGAAAGCTCAAGGCCGTGAACCCCTGGGTCTCTTGCGCGAGATTCGTAAGGCGATCTTCCAGCAGCGGATCGGTGAGAAACCCGAAGAATTCTTGACTCTCGATGGCATTACTGTAGCCCGGAGCGCGCTCGATCAGGGATTTGATGGACGCGCGCTCGACGCTCAAGGTAATCCGGTCTCCTCCGCCGCCTTCACCGCTTTCTTCGAGGGCCGGGAGTACGATCCCGATGGGGCCCGCGCTACCGGAGAGGCCTCAGCAATCGACATCACTCCTGTAGCGGACATGCCGGGCAAGAAGCTGCCAGAAGTCTTCATTTCCTATGCCTGGGGGGATGACACGCCCGAGGGAAAGATCCGCACGGAAGCTGTGGAGGGCCTCCAATTGGCTCTCAACGGGGACGGCTTCGAAACGATTCGAGACCGCGACCAGATCCGGCCCGGTGAGCGGATCTCGGTCTTCATCGACCGTCTCACCCACGCCGATCTCGTCGTGGCCGTGATCAGCGACAAATACCTGCGCTCCCCCTACTGCATGTACGAGATCTACAAGCTCTGGCAGAAGCACCAGGGCGATGGCGACCGATTCGTCGAGCACGTTGTTCCGATCGTGCTGCCGGAGGTGAGGATCGGGAACTTCCGGGAGAGGGCGTCCTACCTGAAGCATTGGGCTGCCGAAGCCAAGAGCCTGGAGGCGCTGATCCGCGACCCGGACCTCAGCCCCAGCCGTGAATCTTGGGAGGAGATTCGCCTGGTCCGGGAGTTCGCCCATCACGTGGACGGCATCCTCGTCTTCGTTCAGGACGTTCTCATGCCGCGCAGGCTCGAGGCTCACCTCGACGATAATTTTCAAGCGGTGCGGGAGGCGTTGCAGCGTCGAATGGGAATCGGTGAATAACCCATCTCTGAGCCCCGCAGGGGCGGCAGGAACCGGCGTGGCGATTGACCTGCCGCCCTGTGGGGCTTCTTCAACCATCGCCGGCTGTGGATCCCGGGGCTCACGCCACCGGGCTAATTCATGCCGCCCCTGCGGGGCTCAGACGGATGGCGGAGCCGCTTACCCGAACCGCCCAGTAATGTAATCCTCGGTCTGCTTCTTCATCGGGTTCATGAAGATCTTCTTCGTCGGCCCGTACTCGATCAGCTCGCCCAGGTAGAGGAAGGCCGTGTAGTCCGACACCCGCGAGGCCTGCTGCATGTTGTGGGTGACGATCACCTGCGTGTACTGGCTCTTCAGATCCTGCATCAGCTCCTCGATGCGGGCGGTGGCGATGGGGTCGAGGGCCGAGCAGGGCTCGTCGAGCAGGATCACCTCGGGCTCGACGGCGATCGCCCGCGCGATGCAGAGGCGCTGCTGCTGGCCTCCCGACATCCCCAGCGCGCTCTCATCGAGCCGGTCCTTGACCTCGTCCCAGAGCGCCGCGCCGCGCAGGCTGCGCTCGACGATCTCGTCGAGGTCCCGCTTCTTGTTGATCCCCTGGATGCGGCAGCCGTAGGCGACGTTCTCGTAGATCGACTTCGGGAACGGGTTCGACTTCTGGAACACCATCCCAATCCGCTTGCGCAGCGCGTTGATGTCGATCCGCGGGTCGTAGATGCTGCCGTCCTCGAAACGGATGTCGCCTTCAATCCTCACGTTGTCGACCAGATCGTTCAGCCGGTTGATGCAGCGCAGCAGCGTCGACTTGCCACACCCCGAGGGGCCGATGAAGGCGGTGATCTGCTTGTCCGGGATCTTCATCGAGATCTCGTTGAGCGCCTTCTTCTCGCCGTACCAGAGCGAGAGGTCCTCGATGCGCAGGATCGGGTTGTCGATCCGCGGCTCGAGCGCCGGATCGCGGTCGGGCTTCGCCTGGGGCGGCGCCGGCTTGGCAAGAATTTCGGTCATCAGACAGCGCTCCCGGCGTACTTGCGGCGCAGGTGGTTGCGCAGCATGATCGCCACCAGGTTCATCAACGTCACCACCAGGATCAGCAGCAGGGCGGTGGCGAAGACCAGCGGCGTGGTGGCTTCCACGTTGGGGCTCTGGAAGCCGACGTCGAAGATGTGAAAGCCGAGGTGCATGAATTTCCGTTCCAGGTGCAGGAACGGCGGCCGGCCGTCGAGCGGCAGGGTGGGCGCGAGCTTCACCATGCCGACGATCATCAGCGGCGCCACCTCGCCGGCGGCGCGCGCCATGGCGAGGATCATGCCGGTGAGGATGCCCGGCGCCGCGGCCGGGAGGACCACCCGCCGGATGGTCTCGAATTTGGTGGCGCCGAGGGCGAGCGACCCCTCGCGCACGATTCGCGGCACCGCCGCCAGCCCCTCCTCCGCCGCCACGATGACGACCGGGACGGTGAGCAGCGCCAGCGTCAGCGCCGCCCAGAGGATGCCGCCGGTGCCGAAGGTCGGCGCCGGCAGCGACTCGGGGAAGAAAACGCGATCGATGGTGCCGCCGACCAGGTAGACGAAGAAGGCGAGGCCGAACATGCCGAAGACGATCGACGGCACGCCCGCCAGGTTGTTGACCGCGATCCGCACCATCCGTACCAGCGGCCCTTGCCTGGCGTACTCGCGCAGGTAGAGCGCGGCGAGCACGCCCATCGGAGCCACCGCGAAGGACATCAGGAAGACCATCAGCACGGTGCCGAAGATGGCCGGGAAGATCCCCCCCTCGGTGTTCGACTCGCGCGGATCGCCGGCGACGAACTCGACGCCCCGCTCGCCGTAGAGCCGCAGCTTCGACAGGCTCCCCATCTCGTTCGGCCGGATCGCCCGCACCACTGTGCCGACGGGCATCTCCTTGGTCTCGCCGTCGATGGTCTTCATCACCAGCGTCTCGGCCTGGTAGCGGTCGCGCATCTGGGAGAGGCGGGCGGCGAGCTGGTCGTAGCGCGCTTGCGCCACGGCGACCTCTCGCTCGAGCGCCGCCTTGCGGCGGGCGCGCTCGGCTTCAGAAATCTTTTCGATGTCGAGCTTCTTCTCGTCGAGGCGCAGGCGCTCGATCGTGTAATTGACGTCGCCGATCTCCCCCTTCTCCAGCTTCCCGATCTTGTGGAGATCATGGAGCTTGCGCTCGTGCAGCGGCCCGAACGCCTTCCAGACCGCCTCGGGGCCGGCGGCCAGCACCTGCCCGCCCTGCCGCAGCTCGGCCATGGTGCCGTAGAAGTTCCCCCATTCGAGCCGCTCGAGCATCACCACGTCGGCGGGACGGCTCCGGCGGGCGATGTCCTTGGCGTCGATCCAGACGAAGTCAAGGCCCGAGACGTCGCGGTTGCCGGTCTTCAAGCGGATGCGATCGATGGCGGCGGCCGCCCGCGTGCCGGTCTCGGCGGCCGATTTCTCCTCGCTCCAGAGCTCGCCGAGGATCTTGCGGCCGCCCTTCAGCGTGAGCTCCATCAGATCCTTCTGCCAGAAGTAGCTGAGGCCGTTGTAGGCGAGCAGCCCCATGATGAGGATCACCAGCAGGAGGTTGAGCGCGAGGGCGCCGCCACAGAGCCAGGTCAGCGCCTGTCCGACGGCGCCGGAGCGCCGGCGGTAGTCGGCGAAGAACGTCATGGGGGTGGCGCGGGTTTTTCGCCGCACCCTTCGATCGATCACTTTGATCAAAGCTGGGTATACCTCTCGCGCAGCCGCTGCCGCACGATCTCCGCCACGGTGTTGACGAGGAACGTCATGACGAACAGCAGCAGGCCGGCCAGGAAAAGGATGCGGTAAAGAGTGCCGCCGTGCGGGGCCTCGGGAATCTCCACCGCGATGTTCGCCGACAACGTGCGAAAGCCGTTGAACGGATTCCAGTCCATGATCGGTGTGTTACCGGTGGCCATCAGCACGATCATCGTCTCGCCCACCGCGCGGCCGAAGCCGATCATGACGCCTGAGAAGATGCCCGGCGACGCTGAGGGGAGCACCACGCGGGTCACCGTCTGCCAGCGGTCGGCGCCGAGGGCGAGCGAGCCGGCCACCAGGTTCGGCGGCACGTTCGAGAAGGCGTCCTCGGCGATCGAGAAGATGATAGGGATCACCGCGAACCCCATCGCCAGCCCCACCACCACGGCGTTGCGCTGATCGAAGCCGAGCCCCGTGACCTGGAACAGCCAGGTCTTGAAGTCGCCGGCGAAGGCGAAGCGCTCGAAGCCCGCCGACAGGCGGAGGCAGAGGGCGGCGCCGGCGGCCAGCACGAAGACGAAGAGCAGCGCCTCGGTGCCGGCCGGGAAACGGCCGCGGAACCCGCGCGGCAGGCGGCTCCAGAGGAACCCCGCGAGCAGGATGCAGAGCGGCAGGCCGATCGCCATCAGCACCAGGGCCGGCACCACCCGCTCGATCCGCGGCGCCAGCCAGAGGCCGGCGAGGAAGCCGAGCACCACGCTGGGCAGCGAGGCCATGATCTCGACCATCGGCTTGACGTACCGCTTGTACGCCGGGTGCATGAACTGCGAGATGTACATGGCGCCGAAGACGCCGAGCGGGATCGCCAGCAGCAGCGAGTAGAACGTCCCCTTGAGCGTGCCCACCAGCAGCGGCGTGAGCGACAGCTTGGGCTCGAAGTCGTCCGATCCGCCGCTCGACTGCCAGACCCAGGCGGGCCGGGCATAGCCTTCGTACCAGATCTTTCCGAACAGCGACCGCGCGGTGATTTCCGGATGCGGGTTGTGAATGTCGATCTCCGCCACCTCCCCGCCACTGGCGGCGTAGGCGCCGTCCGCCTTCGGAGTGTAGAAGAGGGCCGCGACGTCGCGCACCGGCGCGGCGCCGGTCCACAGGGTGCGGTCGGCGGTCGAGAAGTAGAGGCCGAGCTTCCCCGCGCTCGCGGCGAGGAAGCTGCGATCGCGCTGCGAGGGGGCGATCCGGCGGATCGCTCCCGGGTGGCGCGGAAACTCGTGCGTGCGCGCCAGCCGCACGGTGTCGCCGGTCTCGTTCACCGGGAACCAGACGGAGAGCGCGCCGTTCTCCTGCCCCACGGCCAGCGAGCGGCCGCCGAGCAGGAGGTTCAAGGCGGTGATCGGCGCGCCCGCGTTGGCCGAGTGCAGATCGCCCGGCTGGCCGTCCTGGAGGGTCCACCAGAGCAGGTCGCCCCCAGCCGTGCCGGCGTAGAGGTTCTTCTGCGCGGGATCGATCACCAGGGCGGTGATCCGTCCCGGCGCGTCCAGCTCGGCGCGGCCGAGCGCCTCGGTGACCTTATCCGTAATCTCGTTCTTCTCGATGCTACGGCGCGCCACCGCCAGCCGTCCATCCGCCAGCGCCGCCGCGGCCAGGGCGTTGCCGTCCGCGTCGAGCTGCGCGGCGAAGGCGCCGAGCGGACGCTTTTGCGGATCGAGATCGAGGAAGACGGGCGGCGTCTCATCCGGCGTCACCACCCGGTCCTGGCCATTGAAAGAGATCCCGAAACCCATGCTCTTCAGCAGCACCCGGCCGTCGGACGTCGAGGCGGCAAAAGCGTGCGTCTGTGGCGGCACGGTGGCAGCGAGCAGAGCGGGGGCCATGGCCTCCGAGGTATAGACAACCTTGCCGTCCTGCATCCGAACCACCCGCACCACGCCACGCTCATCGAGCGTGGCCACGTGGCTGCGGTAGTCGTCCGAGAGCACGGCTTCGATCTTGCCAACGCCGGGGACGGCCACCTTCCGCCCCGCCTCGACCCGGGCCGAGAACAAGAGCGGCGCCACCTCGGCCAGGATGAAAATCAGAATGCCCAGGATGCTCGCGATGACGCCGATACCGCCCGCTGAGACGACCCAGCGGGCAGCATGATCGGCCATCAGACGCTTGCGTGAGGTTACGGCTCTCACCGGAGCTTCGCCAGTTCCTCATTGACGATCTTGCCCGGCAGCGGAATGAAGCCGTCCTTGACCACAGTCGTCTGCCCCTGCTGCGACAGCACATACTTCAGATACTCGCGGACCAGCGGATCGAGCGGCTTGTTGGGCGCCTTGTTGACGTAGACGTAGAGGAAGCGCGACAGCGGGTACTTGCCCGAGATCACGTTTTCCGGGCTGTCGTCGATGCACTGGCCCCCCTGGGTCGCGACCGGGACGGTGCGCACGCCGGAGGTCTTGTAGCCGATGCCGCTGTAGCCGATGGCGAACTTGTCCTCGGTCACGCCCTGGACCACCGATGCCGAGCCCGGCTGCTCCTTGACGGTGTCGCGATAATCGCCCTTGCAGAGCGCGTGCTCCTTGAAGTAGCCATAGGTACCGGAGGCCGAGTTACGGCCGTAGAGACTGATCGGCTGATTGCCCCAGCCGCCGTCGGCGACGCCGGCCGCGCCCCAGGCATTGATCGACTTGCCGCCGCAGGCGTGACCCTTGGAAAAGATGCCGTCGATCTGCTGCAGGGTCAGACATTTGACTGGGTTGTCCTTGTTGACGAAAATTCCGATGCCGTCCACCGCCACCCGGAACGCTGTCGGCTTGTAGCCGTACTTCTTCTCGAACGCGTCGATCTCCTCCGCCTTCATCGTGCGGCTCATCGGACCGAGCTGCGAGGTGCCCTGGATCAGCGACGGCGGCGCCGTCGAGGAGCCCTTGCCTTCGATCTGGATGCGGATGTTCGGATACTCCCGCTTGTAACCCTCGGCCCACAGCGTCATCAGGTTGTTCAGGGTGTCTGAACCGACCGACGTGAGGTTGCCGGAGACGCCGCTGGTCTTGCTGTAGCCGGGAATCCCGGCGTCCACCTTCGTCGCCTGCGCGGACAGAACGGCGCTCCCGCAAAGGGTCACGGCCAGTGCGAGCGGAGCTGCCATGAGATTACGCTTCATTCGATCTCTCCTTATGGGTCATGAGTGGACCGGTTTCCCGGCCGGCAGCAAGACTTTCGCAGAAGGGTTTGGCAGCCAACCAACCGCGCTGTGACAGCGGCGTGACAGAAATCCCTGTCGCAGGCCTGTCACCGGGACGTCGCAGCGTCGCTTGGAGAGGTTTCTATCCTCCCTTCATTGATCGAATCCAAAGGAGAGCAGGATGCACAGAAAAGCTTTATTCAAGGCAGGCCTCCTGGCGCTCGCCCTGGCGCTGTCGACGGCCGCCGTCACCCGCGCCCAAGTGACGGGCTTGTATTATCAGGAGATCGAGAAGGACGAACGCGTCTACGTCTTCAACACCCCGGAGAAGTACCAGTCCTGGCAGCAGACCAACGACATGGGAATCGCCATCACCCTGGTCGGCCGCGGCCCCAACGGTGAGACGATCGTGGCCGAGAACGAGACGGCGCTCGACCTCTATCTCTTCAAGCACAACCTGCCGGCCTACGACCGCCCGACGCCAAAGCCGGCCGCCGCCTCCAAATACCCGTCCAACAAGTTCGGCATCCGCGTCTACGCGGACGCCAGCACGAAAAGCAACAAGGATGAGGCCACCGGCATCAAGAGCGCCGACAGCGGCGTGGGCGTCGACGTGAAGCGCACCTACTTCACCTTCACTCATGAGTTCGACAGCCGCTTCTCGGCCGTCTTCCAGTCCGACATCGGCGACCAGGGCGCCCGGCGCTACGACGTCTTCGTGAAGAAGGCCTACGTGCAGGCGCAGATCACCCCGCTGGCCACCTTCCGCCTTGGCTCCGCCGACACTCCCTGGATCCCCTACGTCGAGGGTCTCTACGGCCTGCGCTATATCGAGCAGACGATCACCGACCATCTGAGCTTCGGCGCCTCGGCCGACTGGGGCTTCCACATCACCGGCTCGAGCCCCCTGTGGGGGTACCAGATCTCCGCCGAGAACGGCCGCGGCTTTAGCAACCCGACCCGCAGCAAGTCGGTCGATTTCGAAGGCCGGGTCTCCTTCACCCCGGTCAAGGGCCTGAACCTCGCCGTCGGCGGCTACAGCGGCAAGCGCGGCCTGGAGACCGACGCCGCTCCGGCCAGGCACACCGCTACCCGTCAGGACGCCTTGATCGCCTACAACACCGACTTCTTCCGGGTCGGCGGCGAGTATTTCCAGGCCAAGAACTGGAACACCGTCACCTCCGCCACCACCGACAAGTCGGACGGCTTTTCCGTCTGGGGGCAGGTCAACGTCAACCCGAAGTGGGCGGTCTTCGCCCGCTACGACAACGCCAGCCCCAGCAAGGATCTCAAGCCGAACCTCGACTTCACCTACTACAACGCGGGGCTCCAGTGGACGCTCAACAAGGCTTTCTCCGCCTCGCTGGTCTATAAGTTCGCCGAGGTCGAGGGAGGCACGCAGGGCACCGGCAACGGCACCATCGGCTCGACCAACGCGAATTCCAAGGGCAAGTACAACGAGATCGGCATCTTCACGGTCTACAACTTCTAGGCCCGCGAGTCTCCCGTTGGATCAAAGGCCGCCGCGAGGCGGCCCTTCTTTTTTCCACTCTTGTTTCCATGCGGCGCACAGATCGCGGGCAGCCTCCGGCCAGTCGGGGAACTTGAACGAAAAACCTTCCTGCAGCAGCCGGCCCGGGATCACCCGGCGGCTCTTCAGGACCAGCTCGGTTTCCGTCCGCATGGCCAGCGCGCCGATCTCGAGCATCCACTTCGCCGCCGGGAGACCGACGGGAGTACCCCACGCCTTGCGAAGCGCCCGCATGAAATCCTTGTTGGGCAATGGATTGGGCGCGGCGATGTTCACCGGCCCCGCGATGGAATCGTGACCGATCAGCCAGCGGACCGCCCGCGCGAAGTCCTCATGATGGACCCACGAGACGTACTGCCGGCCGTCTCCCGAGGTGCCTCCCAGGCCGCGGCGCACCAGCCCCAACAGAGTGTCGAAAATGCCTCCCCGGTCCGGGCTCATGATCACTGCGGCGCGCAGCTTCACTTTTCGCGTATGCGGAGCCGGAGCCTCGTCGAGAGCGCGCTCCCAGGAGGTTGCGACGTCGATGCTGAACCGCCACGTTTCCGGAACGTCCGGTTCCGCTCCGCCGATGATTCCGGTCGCCTCGTCGTTCGCCGCGTCATAGCGATGGGCATAGATCGTGGCCGTGCTCGCCTGCAGCCAGACCCGCGGCGGGCGCGCCGCGGCGGCCACGGCCTCGCCGACCGCGCGCGTGGAGTTGACTCGCGACTCCAAGATCTCGCGCCGGTTCT
>Ga0193708_1000199_pt1 | contig 13339 bp, 10 predicted proteins | sample H3c1metaG_FD_160570 | JGI IMG/M metagenome (GOLD analysis project Ga0193708, IMG submission 160570) | Soil microbial communities from a riparian zone of the East river system, Colorado, United States - H3c1 | ecosystem: Environmental > Terrestrial > Soil > Riparian zone | place: USA: East River...
ACTTTGCTTTACAATATTACGCTTGATCCAACTCCAGCATAAGGGCCTTAAAATCAACCCAATAAAACTTAGAATGTCTCCGGTATTGTGTATAAATTTGTAATAATTACCATTTTCTTAATGACACAGCTACAATTTAAGGTTTCTGCTAGAACAGCCAGGCTAATTGGTCGGGAGAACATTGCTTCCTCGAAAGGAGCAATTATTGAGCTTGTAAAGAATGGCTATGATGCAGATAGTAAAATAAGTTTAGTTTATTTTGACAATCAATACGCTCTTATTCAAAATGATATTGCACAAGAATTTTACAATTCGCTTATTTCAAAAGGTGTTCCCAAAGAACTATTGGATAAGGTATATATAGCAAATGACGACTCATTTGCTATTAAGCTAAATGTTTCGGAGGAAGACAAATTAGAATTGCGTAAGGCTTTAAGGCCTTTAAATTCTTTATACATAATTGATGCAGGTGATGGAATGACTCAAAACGTTATCCGGGATTATTGGATGACTATTGGCACTGATAATAAAGAAACAGATGTGTTTACTAAATCAGGAAGAATTAGAGCTGGTGCAAAGGGTATAGGAAGATTTGCACTTGATAAGTTAGGGAACAATTGTGAGATGATTACAGTATTTAATCCTGAAAAGCATGATCCCGATACTGATGAAGAAGGGAATGTTTCCAATAATAAGGGTTATTTATGGAAAGTCAATTGGGAGGATTTCGAAGGTCCCACTAAAACCATTGATAAAGTTACTGCAGAGTTGTCGCCTTTGCAGTCAAATTCTTTGAAGGAAGAATTAAAAAAGCAAATTCCTGATTTTAATTACAAATTATTAAATCCAAAAGTTGACTTTAAATATGGTACGATTTTACATATATCTGCATTAAGAGAAGATTGGGAGGATTATTTTGTAAATGAGATTTATTCCGACTTGGAAGTACTAGTCCCACCAAAAGAAGTAAGTGAATTTAAAATTTATCTTTTTAGCACTTTAAAATCGAACAATACATATGGAGAAGTTAGGGGATCTGTTTGTGACGACTTTGATTACAAAATGAAAGTTATAGCAAATGATGATAAAAATATAGAAATCACGATTTATAGAAATGAATATGACATCGAATTAATTGACCCCAATTTATTTAAACGAGATGCATTTCAAGCTTATCCCTATACGAAAGAAGATTTCAAAAATGGATATTGGAAAACTGAAAAGACTTTTGGCCAATTAATCCCAGGATTTGCCGCAATTGATGAAAAAAAGGTCCTTGATAATATAGGAAAATTTGATTTTACTTTTTATTTCATGAAAAGGACCTTTTCAACTCCCGATGGAGAAAAGTATTTTTATCGAAAGTTTGCATCGAATCTAAGAAAAGACTGGTTAAAAAAATATGGAGGAATAAAGTTATTTAGAGATAATTTCAGGGTAAGGCCATATGGAGAAGTAAATAATTCTTCTTTTGATTGGCTCGGTTTAGGGGCTAGAAAGTCAAAAAATCCTGCTGCAGTATCTAAACTGGAAGGAGGATATGTAGTAGAAACAGATAATGTTGCGGGGGCTATAAATATCTCGAGGATAGCAAATATTAATTTTGATGATAAATCAAGTAGAGAAGGTCTTCAGGAGAACGATGAGTTCCAGATTTTTAAACAATTAATTATCGGCATAATTAAAATCTTTGAGGAAGATAGAGCACTTATCGCAAGAGAAATGTTACTGTTCTACAATGATAAGAATTTTGAAAAAATTAATAGACAAGCCGCAGAAAAGCTTGCAGCTTCTATTAGAGAAAGAAGAGAAAAAGATAAGGAAGAAGGAAAAGAAAGTGAAGACAATGACGAACTATACATCTTAGCTGAACTAAACAAGGATAAGGATGTACAAATTGAAAAGCTTGAAGATGAACAGAAGGTTTTGAGAGGCCTGGCAAGTAGTGGAATCGTGTTAGCCTCATTTAGCCATGACTTGAGTAAACTAAATAACGTTTTAGATTCTCGAATTGACAAGATAAAGGAGTTGATTTCACAGAAACTCAATGAAAAAGATTATGTAAATACTGAAAACCGGATAAACCCATTCGCTCAGTTAGAGAAGATGCGGAAACAAGACATTAAGTTGCAAAACTGGCTTAATTTTTCTTTGGGTGCTGCAAGAAAAGATAAAAGGACTAGAAAGCAATTGTATTTTGAAACCTATTTTAAAGATTTTAAAACTGATTGGGCTACTACTCTAATTAATAGGGGAATTGATCTTGACATTACCGGGGTTACAGCAATTGATATGCGAGTGTTTGAAATCGACATAGACAGCATCTTCAATAATTTATTAGTTAACTCAGTTGATGCTTTTAATTTATCTAAAATCAACAGAAATAGAATCATCAAAATAAATGTTTTTAATACAGAAAAAGAAATCATCGCAGAATATTATGACAGTGGCCCGGGGTTATCCCCTGATATCGATAAGCCTGAAAGAATATTTGAACCTTTATATACTACAAAAAGAAACAAGCACACGGGTGAGGAAGAGGGAACAGGTTTGGGTATGTGGTTGGTCAAGTCTATTATTACTGAATATGATGGCTCGGTAAAATTATTATTTCCAGAGCATGGTTTTGGATTACGTATGAATTTTCCCGTAAAATATAAAACAACACAAGATGTATAAAATTCTCTTTATCGATGAACAGGAGGATGATATAGACGACTTCAAAGACTACATCCAAAAAACGAATACAAAGCAAACGTTTGAGTTAGTCATTGAGCTTCCCTTAGATAGCTTGGATAGTATGCTGGATAGAATTCTTGATATAAATCCAGACGCAGTGATTGTGGATTTTATGCTTAACGAGTATAAAGAATTGGTACAATATAATGTACCGTACAATGGCGTTGATTTGATTGAAGCATTACTTTCAATACGTCAGGATTTTCCTTGCTTTGTTATGACATCTTTTGATGACGACGCCATTAAAATAATTGATGATGTAAATAAAGTCTATATAAAAGACATTTTGCATGGCAAGGAGAAAGAAACTAATGCAAAGGCTAATTTTTTAGAAAGAATTGAAAGTCAAATAGGCCATTATAAAACTCGAATTGGAAATGCTGAACAAAGATTGGAAGAACTCATTGAAATGCGTAAAGCCGGTAAGGTAACGATGGAAGATGAAAAAGAAATAATTGATTTGGACGATTTTCTTGAGAAATCACTTGACAAAAAAAGTTCTATCCCTGAGGAATACAAAACATTGTCTAACACAAAAAAGCTAGAGGAGATACTTACCAAGGTCGATGAGCTTTTGGAAAAAGTAAATAAAGATGGCAAATAAGTTTCGGGAGGTTGCACCGGTTCGAAATTGTAAAAAGACCTACGTTGATTATACAAGCTTTAAGCCACATCTGGCAAAGGATTTTAATGCCAGGTGTGGTTATACTGATTGTTCACACCTATGGTTTGGTGGCCGAAATAATTTTCACATAGATCACTTTATTCCCTGGAAAAACTATCCAGCCAAGCCCAATTTAAAAACTGATTACTCGAATCTGGTTTATTCTTGTTCCTATGTGAATATTCTGAAATCAAATGATGAAGGTGATTATATTGACCCCTGTGACATCGATTTTAATCTTCATTTTGAAAGGGATAAGTCCGGAAACATTTTGCCCCTAGCTACCTCTAAGGAAGCCAATTACATGTATAAAAAACTCAAGTTATACATGAAAAGATATCAGATTATCTGGATGCTGGATAATTTGCTGGAGAAAATGGGGAAAGTCAAACTGCTTATAGAAGCTGAAAAAGACCCTGATTTAAAGAATGATCTTTTAATTACTCAAGGTGAATTAGGCAATCACATGGTTGAATACTTTGCATATTTAAAAATGGAACAATAGTTAAGTAGTCAAGGACTTATTCAATCATGAACCAAAGTATCTATAAATATATCCAGGAACATTTCTCCCAGGCCCCGAAAGATGTCGATAGGCTCATTGTGTCTTCATTTTTTAGGATCAATAATATTGAGGTAAAAAACAATCGGTTAATTAAATCATATATAATTGGCCAATCAGATTCGGAGGCATCAAAAAAGATTGATACTTTCATTGATCTTATAAAGCAGCATTTCAGTGTTGTAAACATTGAAGCAATGATAGAACTTTTTGAATTTGTCATTTCCCCCTCTGATAGAATTGTTACAGGAGCCGTTTATACTCCACTTAAGGTAAGAGATTTTATAATTGCTGATATTTTCAGCAAAACAAGCGAAATATCCAGATCATGGAAAGCTAGTGACATAGCATGTGGTTGTGGTGGTTTTTTATATACAATCGTAAAAAAATTAAGAGATCGAACAAAGTCTTCATTTGCCGATATTTATAAGCATCATATTTTTGGATTAGATATTAAATCCTATTCAATAGATCGGACAAAAATTTTGTTAAGCACTTATGCAATTTCAGAAGGTGAGGATATCGAACAGTTTGAATTCAATTTATATGAGGGAGATGCACTAGAATTTGATTGGAAATCAAAAATAAAAGGTTTCGAAGGATTTAATTGCATAGCTGGAAATCCTCCCTACGTTTGTTCCCGAAGTATTCCGGAAGCTACAAAAAAATATATAGACAAATGGGTGGTCTGCAAATCTGGCCATCCCGATTTGTACATTCCTTTTTTTCAAATTGGCATCGAAAATCTAATAGAAGGAGGTATTCTTGGATATATAACCATGAACACTTTCTTTAAAAGTGTTAATGGACGGGCACTGCGAAAATATTTTGAAGAAAAATCCTATTCCTTGAAAATAATTGATTTTGGATCATTACAAATTTTTAAAACCAGATCAACTTATACTTGCATTTGTATAATCGAGAAGAAACACTCTAGTAGTTTGAAATTTTTTAAATGTGAATCTATTGAAGATTTTAAGGCTTCTAAAATTCTATTTCATTCATTAGAGTATAGTAATCTAAATTCGCTGGAGGGCTGGAATTTAAGTGTTAATAGCAAAATTATTGCACAAATTGAATCTGCAGGCACTCCGCTTAGCAAGAAATTCAAATCTAGAAATGGAATAGCTACTCTCAAAAATAATATTTATATTTTTAACCCTGCAGCCGAAGATCGTCATTATTACTACATACAATCAGGTGACTTTCTTTACCCAATTGAGAAAGCAATTTGTAGAGATATTGTAAACCCGAATATGCTTACTAATGAAACAAGTCTTGCAAACATAACTGAAAAAATTATTTTCCCATATGAGTTTATCAAATCTGATATTTCATTATTAAAAGAATCCATTTTTCGTGCTAATTATCCAAGTGCTTACGCATATCTGTTTACAAAAAAAACAATTCTTGCTACAAGGGACAAGGGAAAAGGTATAGATTATAAACCATGGTACAAATTTGGACGTAACCAATCATTAGAAAAATTAAAGTTTAAATTGCTTTTCCCTCATATAACACCCAAAATTCCTAATTATATCATTGATTCAAACGAGTTTTTATTTTTTTACAATGGCATAGCCATAATCGGTAAAGATAAAAATGAGCTGGTGGTATTAAAAAAGATTTTAGCATCAAGTGTTTTTTGGTTTTATATAAAGAATACTAGTAAGCCTTACGGGGATAGTTATTACTCGTTAAGTAAGAACTATTTTAAAAATTTTGCTATCCCTAAATTCTCTTCCGAAGAAGAGGCTTTTCTTACTACCGAAAATGATCAAAAAGTAATAGATTCATTTCTTGAAAAGAAGTATGGAGTTGAACTTTCGACGTTATGATATTGAGAGCCTAAATTTAGAAATATGGCATATGAACAAATTGAATCGAAAATACGGGATTGGCTTGCTGAGAATTTGAATTTTCTGGAAAAAGGTTTACAATTAATTGGTAAAGAATATCAGCTATCAGACAATATAGGATCGAAAGGGTTTATTGATCTTTTATGTAAAGACATTTACAACAATTTTGTTATAGTTGAGATCAAGAGAGCTCAGGCATCTTCACGTCAGACCATAAATGAGATCCTAAAATATTATTCACTCATTAAGCATAATTTAAAAGCCAGGGAAAGCGAAATTAGAATTGTAATAATTTCTACCCACTGGAGTGAACTAATTAGAGCATATTCAGAAACCTGTCACAAAACAAACATAGCATTAAAAGGGTATCAAATTGAAATAGACGAAAATACAGGTATCCCAAATTCTATTAATCCTGTGGCCCCTTTGGAGCAGTCTTTAATAGGCAGAAAGTTTGCTTATTGGTACGGCTTATATCTATTTGAGACAACCACTAAAAGAGCTCTCTTTCATGAAAAGCTAGCAGAACGACTAGGAATTGCAAAGGTTAGTGACTATGTGACTGTTGACTTAGATGGTCCCGGGGAAAATAAAAAAATAGTTACACCATACGCACTTGTGGCAGCATTTCAAAAGCAATCCGCTGAAGATCTATTAACACAGATAGAAACTCTATACACGTTTGAAGAAAAAGATGTGATGGAAAGAGAAGAGTTTGATGATGAACCTTCATATCAAAGACATCTTGAGGGAGCTTTTATCGATTCTCTGGAAATGTTTAGTTATGATGATAGTGCAGATAATGGTTATGCAGAAAAACTGGATAGCATGATAAACAGCCAAAATTGGGTTGTAAAGAAAATTAATCGATTTGGCATTTTTAAATCAGATCCAAGATATACAGATGATTTGTTAATTAAAGAGCTCCAGGGACATGATGGCACTAGTAGTAACAAGTATGTTGGTTTTACTGAATCATCACAATTTGAACGTGTAAAGGAGATTAAGGAAGAATGCATGAATAGCTTAATGCATACACCTCAATGGGCTTATTTTATTGAACACATTTTTAACAATCTTCAAAAGGAAGGTAATAGTGTAAGAATATTGATTGACATTTATAATCCCGATTCCGTAATTACAACATTTTATTTTACAATGGTTAAGGCTAATCCAGCTTACCTTCCGTTATATACAATTGTTGTAGATTACATGGATATCCCTAAGACTGAGTTGTATGTAGGAGAATTACTTTGGAACGGGAAAATACCTACTAGTAAACTTTTCAATTCAGAAAATACCAAAGAAATTTCAGATGAGGTATTCAGACTTCAATTATTACCTGATAATGAAATTGATTCAGCTAAAATTGGGTTAATTTATACTAATAGAAAAGTTGTCATAGCTGATAATAAAGAAGTATCTAACGAATTCTTTATGCAACAAAATGATAATTGGGTGATTGATAAAACAAAATATAAATTAGTTGAAGATTTCATTATTGCTAACCAGGCTAAGATTAAATTGTTCATTGATAATTACAACCAAGTGTATAAAATAATGTAGAACCCAAACTTTTTACTAGCACAATTACCTACTCATAGTGTCAAGTATTTGGCACTAAATACTTGACATTTAAGCCTTATTATTTAGGTCTTAATGCCAGGTAGTGTTACAAATATGATTAACAATACTTGAATCGCTTCCGGTGTAAATAGAGATTTGTTTGGGCGGGATAATGATCCTTAGCTAATGGGAGCAATATTGGTTTCCTTTCAAATTGCTTAATGGAATAGGCAGTGCTGTCTTCTGTAAAGACTTTTATTATTACCTTATAGCTTTCATCAATTGCGATCAAACCACGATCAAAAGCCCGGTGAAGATTAGGGCAGAGTGAAAGACCATTGCAAATTGTATCATCATGAGATTCAGAAAATGGAATTATATGGCAGGCATCAATCATTTGGGTTGAATCACTGGTTATTATCCGCATCCCTGAAATGCAACAGGTATGATTATAGATTCGAGGAATTTCTTTTTTAAAAACCCCTCCTCTTACAAACACTTCTTCCTCATCAAAGTACGCAGCTCTAGTTTTATAAACAGCAGCTGAGTCATGTAGTATTTGGTTAGAGATATCAGCAATTATTTTATTGTTTTCAGAAATTCTGGCATTATTAAAGTAAACATCAAGTAAAGCATTTCGCAATAACTCTCTTGTATCAGCCGTAATCAATAACTGGTAGAGCATTTCATTAAATGAAGCAAAATCTATTACATCTTTCAGTTGCCCAAAGCTTTTGATTGATTGAGATGATGTTAACAGAATTTCTTTTCCAACAAAAGTATTTAAGAACCAGAATCCATCATTTTTCAAATGATAAAAGGGAAGTGAAAAATTAGAAGAGAATGTAGGGTTGCAAACGAGCTGGTGCCAATAGTCTTTAAACTGTGCTACTAATTCTGGAGTAATATAAATTTTGTTTTCAACTATATTGCCTTTTTCAATCTCTGAAATAATTGATAATAAAAGAATCGGTTTATGCGGGGCAGGCGCACCCTTCGTTCTGTCAACTCGAAGCTGGGAGAATTTTCCTATGTACTTTTCTAAAGCTGTCATGAAACTATTTAAACTTAAAATACTATTTCTCATTAGGCAACTCATCCATCTCAAATATCTTTCTGAAAGCGACCTGCATTCTTTGTATTTCTTCGTCTGTCAGCTTACCAAAATACTCACGCCTTCTCTTTGGAAATACCCCACTATTTTGATGAAGAAACATGATCATAAGATTAATATCCTTATCAGGCATATCTACTATATGCTGTAATGCTTTTTTCACTTCATCATACCTTTGAATAAATGCCAGCTCATTGGGCATATCCTCTTTAAGGGTTGCATGAATGGTTTCAGCCAGGTAAATGCAATGATCTGTCAAATCAGGGTATCGAAAATAACCTTCCACGTCGTTTCGATTGGTTACTTCAATTTCTCCTGCATCTTTTTGGTTATATTTTATCCTTTGCATTAAAGGCTTTGAATAATTTTCCAGGATGTTATCATAATCCTTAATGTTATTCAACATATGTGCAGATACTGGAATTATCAATCCTTGTGGCACTATGCCATCATGTACCAGAATATCGTGTATCAGGAATCTATGTAGCCTGCCATTTCCATCCTCGAAAGGGTGAATAAACACAAAACCAAATGCAATGATGGCTGCCCGGATTTCTGGGTAAATGCCGGTAGTTTTTTCGGCTGTCACTTTTAATCCATCCATTAACGTCCGTAGTATTTGTGGCGGCGGACAGATATAATGAAGCGTTTCTTTGAAGCCTGGTACTGACTGTCCAATATAATTTTGGAAATCCCTGAACGCCGCCGCCGCATATCTTGGATCCACAATAGCATTTTGTAATTGTACTAAACGTGGTTCATCAAGCAATTCTGTTGTTTGCTCTGTCCCTGCTTTCATTAACAGCGCTACAAATTTTTCCATTCTGTCAGCCGAGGGTTGTTCTTTCTCTATTTCATATGACGAACGGGTTTCTTTGTTATAGAGGTAATTAGTGGCTCTTTGAAAAATATCCGGGGGAAATCCGTTTTTTAACTGCTCAATTTTTTGAGGAATATCTTGGTTTAGGAGCTCATCCAGGATCTTGGTTCTTCTCACTATTGGGCAAAAAGAAGCTGTACCCAATAAATTGTTATTGATTCTCCAGCGGGTATCTTTAATAGTATTTCCCGTTATATACTTGCCTTCTTCTAAAATGTCAACATAATTGCCCGTAATTGTTTTGGTTAATTCCAATTGTAGGCCCATCAAAAATTCATATAAGAAGCCAATTTTCCGTGCATACCTCCCTGATGGTGATGCCTCAATAAAAGCCACAATATCGGCAACAGGTATTTTCTGAAACACAGCTTTTAAAAAATCAAGATCCAGATGATCATATTTCAGGGAAAACTCCAGGTGTAGTAAAGGGCTGTCATCGGCCAGGGCATATTTTATTCCATATACCTGTTCTATATTCCCTTTTGCTGTAAGTTCAATAGATTCATTATTACCTATATAGGAACTATGGGTTAACGAATACCTTTCTAAATGATAGTATTCCTTCAGCCAAAGGCTTCCTGCGGATTTTATTGCCATATTCTTTGTCTTTACGGTAAAACGATTATCTACTACTGTAAAATGATTATTTAAGGCATATTTTACGGTAAAACGATTATCTGATACTGTAAAATAGTTATTTTAATCGGATTTTACGGTAAAATGATTATCTGGTACTGTAAACTAGTTACTTGAGCCCGGTTTTACGGTAAAATAATTATCGTGTACTGTAAAATAGTTATTTAGGCCAATTTTTACGGTAAAACGATTTTGTAGTAAGATAAAACAGTGATTTAGCTCTTAATGACACCAGTTATTTTCATTTTAGAGACACACTCTGGTGAAAAAACTATAAGGGGGGGTAAGGTAGTCAATATGTGATAATAAATTCTTTTGAAATACAATGCTGGTAAGCATTAGAGCCAGTTTTATACCTGCTTTTTGAAAGCTTCCTAAGGTTAATTTGCTTACATTTTGGGTTAATTTTACTTGTATTTTCAGCCATAAACTTCCCTTTTAGTTCAATTCTAGGTATAGATATCATCAATAAGCCTCATAAGGGTTGATGAATCGTAATAATTGTGTTACCAGCTCCAGCCTTTCATAGCATCATCGTACAGCATTTTCTGCAGTTTCAACAGAATTTGGACATTTTGTTGATAAAAAATCCTGTAAGTTTACAGGACTTTTGTTATATTGTGCTTAATTCCATGAAAATCAATACTTATATGCATGTAAAGCTACAGGACTTTTGAAATGAATATTGACAATTTAATAAACGATGCAATGAAATCGGGGGAAGGTAAAACTCTCCTCCGGCAGCATTTTGAATCCCGACTAGAATTTTTGGGCTTATCCTTCAATCAATTTATAGACGGGTACGGAATTCCTTTTCGCACAATAAATGCAATTCTTGATGGTAATTTCAAATACCTTGATCCTATTAGTTTATTAAAATTAGCAAACTTTTTAAATGTCAGTTCAGATGAAATTCTGAAAGAATGTATATCATACATGCCTGGCAACACGCAAGTACAACTTGATGACTCCAAAAAAAGAACATACATCCTGGACAATTTTAATCTTTTAGGATTAAAGAAAGATGGAGTAATAAGTAACGTTAAAGATTTTGGGCATATTGAAAAAAGTCTTTTGAGGGCTTTGGGATTAAGCGATATCTATGAATATAACGAGTTAGATAAAAATACAGGATTATTTAGTAGTATAAAAGCAACTTTAAAGGATGCACGTCCGAAGAAACTTTTTAAAAATAAAGCAATCCAAATATGTAAACCCATTTTTAATAAAAATTCTTTTAGTTTGGATAATTTGAAAGAATTTTTTCCTAGGATTAGAGCATACTCTTTAGATACAGAAACAGGGTTATTGAAATTAATTAGGGAGTTATATCAACTAGGTATAACGGTGATTATACATCCTTCCCTTTCTTTTTCTGGAGCCCGGGGGATAACTATTGAATCAAATGGGAAGCCTGCCATTGTACTAACTAATATCGGGAAAAAGTATGCGACACTATGGTTTACATTGATACATGAACTATATCATGTAATCTTTGATTGGGAAGATATTAAATTAGGCCGGTTACATGTAACCGATGAAGATGATTTTATGAATGATAAAGAGTTGCATGCAAATAACTTTGCAAGGGAATACATGTTTCCAGCAACTAGAATGGAAACTATTATTCCCAAGATAAATGATCCATTTTCGGTTAAGAGTTTTGCATTAGAAAGCAAAGTACATTATAGTATTATTTACGATAATTATTGTTATGACAATCCAGATAAATATTCATTGTATTCCAAATTTATTCGAGTTCCCTGGCTTAGATTGGAAAACTCAATAATGGGTACATTGTCTCATGCAAACTCACCGGAAGAGTTTGCGAAACATTATGAAAGTAAAGTTTTTAGTGAAATAAAAAATAATAAAGAATGAAATATCAAAGTACAAAAAGCACAAGACAGCTGAAAGAACTTGAAATTGAACGTAAAAAAGAGCAGGAGCAAGAGCTGTTGTTTGGACCAGAGATCGAACTATTAAAATATCAGTCTGACACATTTCTTGAAAGGCTGTGGCTTGAAATTGAACTTCGTGATGGAAAATCGAAAATATCTGACGTTGTGATGACTGATCCACGGCCATATGAAGCCATATTTCATAGATCGTGGTTTTATAGATTAGCAGATATGCTAGGTGTAAGCCGTAGCGTTATGATACCTTATGTAAAGCCTAAATATGTAAGAGAATTTTTTATAAAATTTGTTTACGCCAGGTTAAGCTACAAAGTGTTTCGGGAGCTAAAAGCAGCACGAAGGATTGCCAAGGCTCACGATGCAAAACTTTTTCAGTTTCTAAAAGATGAATATTATAAACTCATTGAAACAATTGCTTTGCAGATATACGATGAAATGGAAGGCAAAAATTATAAAGACTTTGTTCAGTCTTATTCTACCAAAAATAAATTACCAATTCAGCAAACGCTTTCTTTTTAGTTATTTTTTTATCTTTTTTTCAAGCGAGTATCTGCCCGCCCAACTGGCATAAGTCTGTGAGGCAGGTGTTCTACCAACTCTCTTAAGTATTTGCCAAGATTGGGAATATTCACATTCTGTCGATAAATGTTTGGATAATTTGACACTAAATAAGTTAGTTTTGTTATTTATATTAATTTATAACAATTGAATTAAGATAATTATGGCTATTAAACCAGGTCCAAAAAAAATTACAGAATCAACAGGAAAACCGGATAGGCGTCAGAGGGATAATAAGACTACTCCGGGAAACACGCCAACGTTGAAGCCGCATATACACAAGAAAGGGAAATAATCACATAGATTCATTACCGATCTTACTATCCTAACCTGAATGGGAGGATAGCATAATGACAACTATTACCACTACTATACCCCAAACTGTCTTAAATGTTTGGCGCAGGTATTTTTTTGTTTAAAGGCATTGAATCTTAAAGGCTGGATAATTTAGATAAGCGATTTTGATTCTATTGAATGCTTCTTTGTAATTTAAACCTAGGGCAGGATTTTGTATGGCTGCGCCACTTTCTTTTTTTTGCTGCGCCCATTCCATTCTGCAGCAAAAGTCCGGTAAAAAAGTCTCACTCCAGCAGTCGTCGGCAAGTACCACGCCAGCCCGGTGTAGTCACTGCAGGAGATCTGTTATTAAAATAAATAAGCCCTGCAGTCACTACACCGCCAAAGGTTGCTTCGCAAGGCTGTCATGGTCCTTGCAGCTCCTCCTGCCTGCGTTCGGGCAGCTTCTGTGTCCTTCACCAAGCTTCATTCAACCGCTCCTCATATACGTTTCATTGCACCATGTTCGCAGTAATCATTTCGTTTCAATTAAATAAGCTGCTCAT
>Ga0193708_1000200_pt1 | contig 13328 bp, 11 predicted proteins | sample H3c1metaG_FD_160570 | JGI IMG/M metagenome (GOLD analysis project Ga0193708, IMG submission 160570) | Soil microbial communities from a riparian zone of the East river system, Colorado, United States - H3c1 | ecosystem: Environmental > Terrestrial > Soil > Riparian zone | place: USA: East River...
TCTGTGATCGGTATGATCTACGCAAGTTTAATTGCCATAAAGCAGGATGACCTGAAGCGCTTTGTTGCTTATTCTTCCATTGCGCATATTGGTTTGATGTGTGCAACCATTTTTGCAACAAATGAAATTGGCATGCAGGGGGTGATGATACAAATGTTCAGCCATGGTATCAATATCATTGGCATGTGGATAGTGGTTGACCTGATAGAAAAACAAACCGGCACAAGAAAGATATCCGAACTGGGAGGCATTGCGCACAAGGTACCAGCCTTAACCATTTTTCTCGTAGTGATAGCATTGGCAAATATTGCGTTACCGCTAACGAATGCGTTTGTGGGAGAGTTCATGATGTTCAGCGGCTTATTTAAATTCAGCATATTGTACACAGTGATCGCCGGGTTAAGCATCATACTCGCTGCTGTATATACACTGAATATGGTGCAGAAGGTTTTTTATGGTGAGGCTAATCCTGTAACAGAAAAAATGCAGGAAATTTCATTCAATCAAAAAATGGTCTTAAGTGTTTTGGTAATATTCATTTTTCTTTTTGGAATATTCCCACAACCGCTTTTTGACCTCACAAAAGATACGGTAACAGCTATTGTAACAAGATTTAAATAACAAGATCAATTTCCGCCGGATGGCGAACAGGATATGAACGCAATAATATTTACAGGATTATGGGGTGTGGTGATGATGCTGGGCGGAGCTTTTATCAAAAGTAAGCGCACTGCCAGGTATATGGCAATTTTCGGGTTGTTGGTAAGTCTTATTGCCAATTGCATTGAACTGAAAACAGGCAGCCCCCTCTTTAATATTGACGTGAAAGAAATGCTGGTAGCAACCAGTTTCAACCTCACCTTTATAACAGTAGCACTTGGCTGTACCCTGCTGTTCTTTTTATTGAACGGAAGAGACTTTGAAAAAGTGGGCGAGAATGTGTCTGAATATTTTGCTTTGATATTTTTTGTGTTGTGTGGTGTTTGTATTGCCGCAACCTTCAATACCTTGTTGATGCTGTTCATCGGGATCGAGATCATTTCTATCCCGCTGTATATTTTAACGGGCAGTGATAAGAAAAACCTTAAAAGCAATGAAGCCGCCCTGAAATATTTTTTAATGGGCGCTTTTTCCACCGGCATCATGCTGATGGGTATTGCTTTTATTTACGGCGGTAACGAGACCGGTTCATTCTATATCAATAATATCAGGCTGGGTAACGATACAATGCCAACAATGATAGCGGCAGGATTGGTAATGCTGCTGATATCGATGGCATTCAAAGTATCCGCTGCACCATTTCATTTCTGGACACCTGATGTGTATGATGGCGCACCCACTGTTTTTACCTCATTCATGGCAACCATTGTAAAAGTATCGGCATTCTTTGCATTTGCCAGGTTATTTGAAAATGCATTCGGCAGCATACAGGACCAATGGCAAAAATTAATAGTTATACTTATTGCCGCCACTTTATTAATTGGAAATCTTACGGCTGTATTCCAGCAAAGCGTAAAACGGATGCTTGCTTACTCCAGTATTGCACAGGCCGGCTTTATGCTGTTCGCCTTATTTTCATTGAACAACCTTGCCAAGGAAGGTCTCGTTCTTTATGCCGCGGCCTACAGCCTGGCAAGCATTGGCATCTTTGCCATCTTAATTAAAATGAGTGATCACACGATCGATGGGTTTAATGGCCTTGCTAAGCAACAACCGGTATTGGCAATTACGGCAACTGTTTTTCTTTTATCACTTACGGGTATTCCTTTGACCGCGGGCTTCCAGAGTAAGTTCTATATGTTGCTGGCTGCTGTACACAATGGCCATCATACCTGGCTGGTAATAGTAGCGGTTCTTTGTGCTGCGATCAGCGCCTATTATTATTTCAGGGTGATACAGGCCATGTATTTCAAGGAAGGCCCGGAAAATAAAACACAGGCATGGGATATAACTCCGGCATTTAAGATATTACTGGTGATTACAGCTATACTGATCATCGTGCTGGGTATGTTCCCCAATTTCCTCACAGACTGGATATATTTTTAGAAATGCTCCACCGGGGTTGGTAAGGCACCAATCGCGGTCATTGCCATGTCCGGTGGGCCGCCGGCCGCCATCTTATTACAAAAATAATTTCAATAGCACAACACGTTAATAGTAGTAGTTTTATTAATAAAATTTACCGGGCAAAGCTATAGAACACACTACCACCCGCCCGCCAGCCCATTACAGCTGGTTACCCCCTGCACAGTCCCTTTTATACTACCTGACTCTTATAAGGCAGGTACTCTGCGTAAAGTAGCAATACATCATTACCACATTATTACCACATCATTTATACATAATATGTGTAAATATTGTGTTTTTATCGTATGTTTAGTGTGGGGATATTTACTGTCAAACAATAGTCTGACGCAGGTTTGGCATACCTGCAGGAGGACTATTATTATAAACCATTAAAAGATCAAATACTATGGCAAGAAGAACGGCTAATGGTATCAGCGGATCGGCTGGTAACCTGGTATTTTATATTATGGACGGCGGGGAATATGTGCGTATGAAGCCCGGTAAGCGTAAGAAAAAAAGGGGCCATGTTCCCCATCCCGGGCAGGCGGCATTTGGAGCGGTATCAAAGTATGGTTCAGCAATGGCCAGGTTTATAAACAGGGATATTCTTTTTCCCTTTGGCCGTTATGGTTATAACCAGCTGAGGGGCTGGATGTGGAACCAGTACATGGCTTTTGCACATGAGCCGGATTGGGGATTGGCTGCAAAGGGAGGCATTACCTGTGGCCTTAACAGGGAAGCTGATCTCCGGGATTTTTTTGTACCTGCCCTGCAGATCACTGATAATGGAGGGGGCGTGGTGGATATCCATATACCTTCCTTCAACCCAAAAAAGGAAATTGCAGCGCCGCGGCATACCATTAGAGTAAATATGAAACTGCTGATGTCAAGTTCGCCATTCGCGGAGAATGCGGGTAGCATTGATAATGTATGGATGGAGCAATATGGGTTTGAGCATGCAGATACGGTATTGCCTGCAAAGACCATCAGCATCAATAGCTCAACTCCACATCTGCCAACAGGCGGGCATATCGCCATCATTGTTATGGCCCTTGAATTTGAAGGCCCTGAAAAAGGCAGGAGGACCTATCATACCGAAAAGCAATGGCTGCCCGCATCGGTTATTGCTATGGGAAGGCTGAAAGCATAGCTGCAATTCCTAATTTGGATTTAAGCGGATCCCCGATAAAGAAAACAAATAGCGATGACGTCAAAGATCATTTTAAAATGATAAAGCACAATCATGCAGGTACTGTAAACGCATTATACGCAACATTCGATAGCTTTGAAGATGTACAAAGTTTTGAAATCACCTATAAAATTACCGCTCCCAATATGGTTGACATGGTTGAAGGGGATTTATAATTAACCTTATTTTGAAGAATTAAAAAAATACCTTCACCACTTGTAATAAAAGATCGTTTAGATATTGTAACTCTGTATAACTTTATACAGAAAGTAAAGATAAATGACCTTTAAAGATACATTGGCGCTCTCCTGGCGTAATATCGCCGGAAATAAATTACGCACCGCGATCACTGTTGCTATAATCGCACTTGGCATTTTTGCTTTGATACTTATTATCACTGCGATCACCGCAGCCAGTAATAGTCTTGTTACCAGCTTTTCTTCAATGGGTGCAAATTCATTCAGCATGCGTTTCAAGGAGCGGAATATCCGTATCGGGGGGGGAAATCAGGACAATACGGTTAAAAAAAGCAAGTCATCCTTAAAGCAAAAAAAATCCAATACCGGTAAGGTCATTACTTATGAGGAAGCCCGCGCTTTTAAGGAACGCTATCTTTTCCCGGCAAAGGTTAGCCTGGCAATGGGGGGGCCAAGGAATATCGTGGTCAATAATGACAGGAAGAAAACCAATCCTGATGTGACCATCATAAGCGGCGATGAAAATTATCTTGAGCTGAACGGTTATAAAATTTCCTATGGCCGCAACATTACGCCAACAGATGTGGAGACGGGCAGGAGCATTTGTTTATTGGGAAGTGGCGTTGCAAATAAACTATACCCGGATAACCCCGGGAAAGCAATAGATAAAGTGGTGAGTGTTAACCATGTTCCTTACCGCGTTATTGGTGTATTGGAAGAAAAGAGTTCAAGTGCTTTCTTTAATACCAGTAAAATAGTATTTACTTCCTACAATAATGTAAGGCGGTTATACGCCTCTCCAAATACTTCCTTTAATATTGGGGTAATGGTAAGCGATCTTAAAATGATGGATGCGGCGATCGGGGAAGCAAAGGGAGCATTCAGGCCCATACGCAAGCTTGATGTAAAAGAAGAGGACAATTTTTATGTTGATAAAAGCGACAGCATCGCAGAAGCATTATTGACCAACCTTGGTTTTTTGGAAAAGGGTACAATAGGTATCGCTTTTATTACCCTCATAGGAGCCGCGATCGGGTTAATGAATATTATGCTTGTGGCTGTTAATGAACGCACTAAAGAAATTGGCCTGGCGAAGGCTCTCGGCAGCAGGAGCAGGGATATCCGGGCCCAGTTTTTATGGGAGTCGATCATGATCAGTTTACTGGGTGCCATAGTTGGTATCATTTCAGGCATATTGCTGGGTAATGTTGTGGCCATCTTATTAAAGACCGGCTTTGTTGTACCATGGGTTTGGGTATTTAGGGGAATCATAGTGTGTTCTCTGGTAGGATTAGCTGCAGGATTATACCCCGCTTACAAGGCTTCAAAACTAGACCCCATCGTGGCTTTGCGCTATGAATAGCATTCCTCCTTAGCTTACTTAATGTTATAGTCAGGTTAGTTTTTTTGATAATTTCATGAAAGAAATTATGTAATTGGCCTTATTTATCATCGTAAAAAATAGTTAATAAAATATAATTCTGTAAGTTGTAGCTTTCAATTATTTTATTAACTTGTGGGTTCTGTTATATCCGGTAACAGGGCTTATAAATTTGTTCAGGCATTAATTTATTATTGAAATTGTAATCCTAAATTCATCACCAAACAGAAATTTTTAACACACTAAAAATTAGAATTTTATGGCAGACTCAACAGCAACTGTAAAACCAACAACTTCGGTACAGGCAAAAAAATCAAGCAACATTATTTCTTTACTGGCACCAGTTTTATGCTTGATAGCAGGTTACGTGATCTGGAGATTTGTGTTAGGAAATCCTGCTAATTTTAAAACTGCAGGCCCGGGCTGGTTTTGGCCTGATCGTGAAGGACCGCTCTCTGCATTAAGCAAAATGTATCTTGGCGGTATCATTGTACCAATTTTGATCGGTACTTTTTTAACCATGTGTACATTTGTTATTGAACGCTTTATGACCATTTCAAAAGCAAACGGAACAGGCAATAATGCTGATTTCATCCGTAAAGTTCAATACCAGCTTGCGAATAAAAACGTAGATGCTGCCCTGGCAGAATGTGATAAGCAAAAAGGATCTGTTGGTAATGTAATGAAAGCAGGCTTACACCGTTACAAAGAAATGATCTCCAATTCAGAATTAAGTACAGATCAAAAGGTTATGGCGATTCAAAAAGAAGTTGAAGAAGCTACTTCACTGGAATTACCCATGCTGGAAAAAAACCTGGTTTTCCTCTCAACTATTGCTTCCGTGGCAACTTTGTTGGGTCTTTTGGGAACGGTGGTAGGTATGATCCGTGCATTCGGTGCTTTAGGAGAAGATAGTGGTGGAGCATCTTCCGCTGCAACGCTTTCCATAGGTATTTCCGAGGCATTGTATAATACAGCATTGGGTATCGGTACATCTACCTTTGCCATTGTATTCTATAACATATTTACTACAAAAATTGATGGAATCACTTACGGTATTGATGAATCTGGCTTTACTTTAACACAAACTTTTGCTTCCCTGTACAAATAAGCAGTATGGATTAGCCGGATTTTTGCATCTTATAGTAAGGAAAATTAAAAACAGACAAATATGCCAAAAGTTAAAATACCACGCAAGAGTACGATCGTTGATATGACGGCTATGTGTGATGTGGCTTTTCTGCTGTTGACATTTTTTATATTGGCAACAAAGCAAAAGCCACCGGAAGTGCTGTCAGTAGCGCCACCAACATCGGTATCAAGTAAAGCAGCGCCTGATAAGTCCATATTGATAACACTTACCAAAGAAGGTAAAGTGTTCTTAATGCTGGGCGACGATACAAAGAAAAACGCTATAATTGATGATATCAATAAAACGAGGAATCTTCAGTTGAGCGTTGATGAACTTAATAAGCTTAAAAAAACAGAATTTATTGGCCTTCCGCTTAATAAACTCAAATCAGCCATGGCAGCCCGGGAAGTAATTCCTGCCAGCCAGATGGAAGGCATTCCTACAGACAGTACAAATAATGAGTTGATTTATTGGATGCGAAGCGTAACAAATGCTTATGCAGGGGGTAATCAGAAGGACCTTGAAAAAATGCTGCTGGTAAAAGGTGACAATGAAGCCTTATATCCCATATTTAAAAATATCAAAAATGCCTTTAAGGCAAATGAGATCTTTAAATTCAGGATAGTTACAGACAGCGAACCTGTTCCTTCCGGGTCTGAGTTATATAAGACAGGAAAGACAGTAGAAAAATAATGGTTTAATTATTATTAAAAAGTATTACTATGGCAGAAATGGATACTTCGTCGGGTGGCGGTCATAAAAAAGGCCCCGGCGTCAAAAAAGGAAAAAAGCTTTCTACCCGTGTTGACTTAACACCAATGGTTGATCTTGGGTTCTTATTAATAACATTCTTTGTGTTCACAACCACGATGAGCCAGGCTACGGCCATGAATATGAATGAGCCAAAGGATGATTCTACCCAGCAACTGAAAGTAAAGAACTCGGGAGCTATGACCATTTTACTTGGTAAGGGTAACCAGGTTTATTATTACTATGGCCAGCTGGAAGCCGATAAGGTTAGCCAGCAATTTAAAAGCACCACTTTCAAAGAGATACGCAAACTGATCCTGGATAAGAAGAACGCTACGCCAATTGATGACCTGATGTACATCATTAAGTCAGATAAGAACTCCACTTTCAAGAATGCGATCGATATATTGGATGAAATGACAATATCTGCGGTACCGCCGGGGCACTATGCCGAGGTGGATATGGTGCCTCTTGAACAGATGCTGATAAAGCAGACAGAAGAGGCCAACGGGATCAAATAATTTTATGGAATTGGTATAATTTTGGATCTAAATAACAAAAGAGATTACAATGGAAGCAAATAAAATTTTAAACGCTGATGTCCTGGATATTATTTTTGATGGCAAAAATAAATCATATGGCGCTTACCAATTACGCAAAAACTATAATAAGACATTAGGAAAAGCCCTGGTCATTACGGCTTCAATTTTGTTATTGATATTTATAGGAACTGTTTTTGCAAATATTATCAATTCAGACAGCGATCAAAAAGATTTTAACGTTATAGATACGCAGATGGCTGAAGTTAAAAAGGATGAACCACCACCACCACCACCGCCACCGCCACCAACACCACCACCACCACCGGAGATCAACCAGGTAAAATTCACACCTCCTAAAATTGTAAAGGATGAAGAGGTTAAGCCTGATGAAAAGATCGAAGAGATCAAGGAAGAGCAGGTGATCAGTACAAAAACTGTCGAAAGCGAGAACACCGTGCAGATCGTACAGGCGCCGGTTGAAGAGACAGGAACAAAGGTTGTGGAAGTGAAAGTAGCAGATGATGAGAATAAGATATTCACGAAGGTGGAAGTAGAAGCTTCCTATCCCGGTGGAGAATCAGCATGGCGTAATTACCTGTTGAAAACCTTAAATGGAAATACACCGGTTGATAATGGCGCAAGTGCCGGAACTTTTACAGTAATTGTGAAATTCGTAGTGAGTAAAGACGGAAGCCTGAGTGATGTATCATGCGAAAATGACCCGGGCTATGGAATGTGCCAGGAAGCAATAAGGGTAATTAAAAAAACAAAGCAGTGGGTACCGGCTATACAGAACGGGCGTAATGTAAATGCATATCGTCGTCAGCCAATCACCTTCCTTGTAGAAGAACAATAATTTTAAAGGACATAATTATGGATCCCGGCTAATTTAGCCGGGATTTTTTATTTAAGTATTTATAAAGAAGGCGGAGGAAGTATCTTTGTAAAATGCCGGATCATATTTCAGGTTGGGATGATACAATTGTTGCGCTTGCCACACCTGCGGGCATAGGTGCAATAGGAATTGTCCGTTTAAGCGGAGCCAGGGCGATCGGTATTGTGAATGAGCTTTTTCCTTCCAAAGACCTGGACAAACAAAATTCACACACTATCCATGTAGGCTTTATTAAAGAAGACGGTATGGATATAGATGAAGTGGTAGTATCACTTTTTAAAGATCCTAAAAGTTATACAGGTGAAGATGTTGTGGAAATAAGCTGCCACGGCAGTCCCTTTGTACAGCAACAGGTGATACAGGCCTGCATACACAAAGGTGCAAGACTTGCAAAAGCAGGAGAATTTACACAGCGTGCTTTTTTAAACGGGAAGCTGGACCTTACACAGGCTGAGGCCGTTGCCGACCTGATCTCTTCCAATACAGCAGCTTCGCAAAGAACAGCCTTACATAATATCCGTGGTGGCTTTAGCGAGATATTAAAGCAATTAAGAGAGAACCTGATCCAGTTCTCCGCTTTGATAGAATTGGAACTGGACTTTAGCCAGGAAGATGTGGAGTTTGCCGACAGGAAGAAATTCTATGAGCTGATCGATAATGCAAAAGGAACAACACAGCAGTTATTGCAGTCTTTTCAATTAGGGAATGTGATAAAAAATGGTGTAAGCGTGGCCATCATTGGTAAACCCAATGCAGGCAAGAGCACGCTGCTGAATGCCCTGCTCAACGAGAACCGCGCCATTGTAAGTGAGATAGCGGGCACAACAAGGGATACGGTTGAAGAGATCATCAATATCGATGGCGTCTTATTCCGGTTAATTGATACTGCCGGTATCCGTGATCACAGTACAGATGTGATAGAGCTGATAGGCATTGAAAAGACCCGTGAAAAAATAAAACAATCTGATGAAGTGGTTTATATGTTCGACGTGAATACAGAAACGGTAAATGATATTGAAGCCGCGATAAAACTGATCAGGGAGACAAACCCTAATTTTTTACTGGTGGGTAACAAAACAGACCTGGAAGGAGAAAAAAATGCGGCAGAAAAATTTACAGGCCATGATGTAATTTTTATTTCAGCAAAAGACCTGTTGCATATCGATATTTTGAAAGAAAGGCTGGTCGCCAAAGTAGTCCATGGAAATATCAATACGGAGAATACAATTGTTACAAATGCCCGGCACTATGAGGCGCTGAAAGAAGTAGACAGGTCACTTGCTGATATAAAGGCAGGGCTGGACAATAAGATCACCGGCGACCTCCTGGCTTTGGATATCAGGCGCTGCCTCCACTATATATCAGAGATCACCGGAGATATTTCCAATGAGCATGTGCTGGATTATATTTTCTCCAGGTTCTGCATCGGGAAGTAACTCCTTTACAAATGCGGCTTATAAGCAATTAATGCTGGTTTTTATTGAATTATGTTGCCGATAATATGTTTTTCTTTACCAATAGTAGCTTTATTATAGCTGCAGTTTTGTATACTAATCTCAAAAAAGCAGAAATAGTATACAATTTAATATCATTATTGAACGTAATTTCTAACTATGGAACAAGATTCTAATATTCATCAAGCAGATAAGCTACTAAAGTTATTAGAGGATCACTCAGGCGAAAACCGCCAATCGCTCCGACTGAATTATTTTATGATTCTCAAATGAAATCTATCATTGGAGAACTTTCTAAAATGGACAATGAAATTTGTGTTTTAGATTATGGATGTGGAAACCTGCGCTTATTAAAAGGATTAAAAGCGTCAGAAGATGTGAACAATTAAATATCAATAACCATTAACTCGATAATCGTGTGTTTTTTCACGCTTTTCCTGTTGTTTTTCAGAAGGAAACACAATACTTACCCTCTAATATTACATTATCAAAATGTTAAGCTATCAATTTGCAAGCGGCGAAAGATGTAGAATATTTTCTACTTTTTATAATTAATTATTTTTTTGTCGGAAAGAATAATTAATGTTGTAGCGGATTCGATTTTTAACCCTAACTGCTAATGACCCTTAAAACGATCCTTGTTATTGTGTTGGCCATAAGTGTGTGTCATCACTGCCAGGCACAGGCTGATAGTACATTAGAGGCTTTACAGAACATTTCTGGGAACTATATAAGTAAGATTGATAATAAGATTGATGCTTATAGCGACCGCATCACTTCCAAAACAGAAAAGACCCTTACCAAACTTAGCAAATGGGAAAATAAGATAAAGTCATTACTTGAGAAGGCAAGTCCTGAAACTGCCGAGAAATTATTTGGCAATAACCAGCTAACCTTTGGTGCCGCATTACAAAAACTGAAGGAAGGGAAAGCAATTACAGACGGTTACCGGGCAAAATATGATGAATACCGGGATAAACTCACAACCAGTTTAAAGTATCTCCAGAATCAAAAAGACAAATTAGAAAGTAACATAGTTCAGCCGCTTGCTAAGGTAAATAAGAAGATGACCGAACTTGAGGAAGATGTAAAGAATACTGAAGCTGTGCAGCAATTCATTAAGGAAAGAAGAAAGCAATTGCTCAATGAAGCAGCCAAATATCTTGGCAAAAGCAAATATCTCGCTAAGATCAATAAGGAATCTTATTACTACATAGAGACCCTCCGCAATTATAAAGAGATATTCAGTGATAAAAAGAAAGCCGAACACGCTGTTATTGCCACATTAAATAAGATCCCTGCTTTCAAAGAATTTGCTCAAAACAACAGTATGCTGGCATCTTTGTTTGGTTCACCGGGAGGCAGTGAAGCTGCTGCAAACCTTGCAGGACTGCAAACAAGAACAAGTGTAAATGCATTGATACAGGGCCGTCTTGCAGCCGGGGGACCTAATGCAAGGGAAGTATTCAACCGGAATATGCAACAGGCCCAGGCAGAATTGAACAGCTTAAAAGATAAAGTACTCAAAGCCGGTGGCAGCAGCAGTGATGCAGAGATACCGGATTTTAAACCTAACAGCCAAAAAACAAAGACCTTCTTACAGCGTCTTGAATATGGCAGCAATTTCCAATTTTCAAAGAATAATAGCTATGTGCCAAAGACGGCAGATATCGGGCTTAATATAGGGTATAAGCTGAATGAGAAAAGTGTGATTGGTATTGGGGCAAGCTATAAAATGGGATTGGGTAGTATACAAAGAATAAGTATCACACACCAGGGAATAGGGTTAAGAAGCTTTATTGACTGGAAATTGAAGAAACAGTTTTTTGTGACCGGTGGATTTGAAATGAATTATAGCGCCGCCTTTAAAAACATCAGCCAATTACAGGCTTATAATATTTGGCAACAATCAGGATTAATTGGTTTGACGAAGAAGATCAAAGTAAAAACAAAATATTTCAAAGGTACAAGTGTACAGTTACTGTATGACATGTTGCATCGGCAGCATAAACCTATAAGCCAGCCAGTATTATTTAGAGTTGGATATAATTTTTAAATGTATTGAAATCAGGACGTATGGTAAAAAAAATATTTTTATGTAGCATCATTGCTTTTCTTTTAAAAATAGGAGAAGTCAGGGTTGAAGCTCAATCCACTGGCTCCGATCCGAATATTGATTTACTTAAAGTGATTCCAGCATCTCCAACTTCGGCTAGTCTGGGAATTTATGGAAGTACACCAGTTGGTTTTTATACTGGAACTCCCAATATATCAATTCCGCTTTTTGATATAACCTCGGGCAGTATTAGTCTTCCTGTAAACTTAAGTCATCATGGTGGTGGAATAAAGGTGGAAGAGATGGCATCATGGGTAGGATTAGGATGGAGCCTGAATGCCGGAGGGGTAATCACCAGAACAGTGAGAGGAATTCCGGATGATGTGGCCAATGGATTTTTTAACCAACCCATGAAAGTGCAGTTTATGATTGATAATGGTGGAGACCCACAATACCATGATCAGATAAAAATATATATGGGCATGGCCGGGTATGGAGGCTACGATACCGAAGCTGACATTTTTTATTTCAATTTCGGCGGGGTTTCAGGAAAATTCTTTTATGACCAGGAAAGTGAAGCATTTTATACGATACCTCGCACAAATAATAAGATTGTACGTGCAGGAACTGATTTCGTTTTCACAGCAGAGAACGGGAATAAGTATTTTTTTACTGCGAAGGAGTTCACAAACTCCATTGGAAGTGTTTGTACACCTGTTGCATATGCACCTTCGGTAAATATCTATAGTAACTTCATTAGCAGCTGGTTTTTGACAAAGATTGAAAATGCCGACGCAACTGATGAAATTACTTTTGACTATGCCGATAATTTTTTCTCCTTTCAAAATATCAGTTCTTCTACGGGTTATATTCTTAAATCTATGTCAGGTACCGTTTATGGGCCATTACCAGATATGACAACTACTGACTGCTATCAATGGCCGCAATTCTCCGGTAAAAAACTTAGTTACATTCATTTTAAGAATGGGTACTTGAAATTCAATGCTAATTCTATGCGGTGCGATTTGCCAAGTGATGAAGCGCTTGATGATGTAGAACTATATAATGAACAAAATCAATTGCTGAAAAGATTTAAGTTTGAATATGGCTATTTTGGTGTTTTAGGACAACCATCTTTTTGCGGAAATGAATTGGCAGCCAATTCAACAAAATTGCAATTGAAAAAACTTACTGAAGAAAATGTAGTTAATGGAATTTTAGCTCAAAAGACCCCACATATATTTGAATATGATGAATCAGGGCTTTTTCCTAACCGGTTATCTTTTGCACAAGATCATTGGGGATATTATAACGGAGCAAATTCAAATACTTCACTAATGCCTGCAACCTTTTATACACCATCATCTGGTATTCCCATGTGGTGGGCAGGAGCAGACAGATTTGTGAACCCCGCTACCAATAAAATCGGATCGCTTGTGAAAATTACATATCCTACCGGGGGTACATCAGCTTTTGAGTATGAATCAAATGAAATAAAAGATCCTCAGTTAGAGCTGGATCCGGTATTCACATGGACAACTAAATCAATCGAGGGTGATCATAATGGTGGAGTACAAACTTATTATGAATCCGCTCCTTTTGTAATAAATGAGCCACCAAGTTCTTTAAACGGGCAGCATGTGAACGGTGGGGCATTTGTTAGTG
>Ga0193708_1000201_pt1 | contig 13317 bp, 7 predicted proteins | sample H3c1metaG_FD_160570 | JGI IMG/M metagenome (GOLD analysis project Ga0193708, IMG submission 160570) | Soil microbial communities from a riparian zone of the East river system, Colorado, United States - H3c1 | ecosystem: Environmental > Terrestrial > Soil > Riparian zone | place: USA: East River...
TCAAGGATCGATGAACCCGCCGGCCGCCTTGATACCAAAGAGAAAAAAGATACCGTGTGGAGGAATTTATTAAAGGGCGGAAGAAACACCCTGTATAACCATACCGCTAACTTTACCTATACCTTACCAACGGCTAAACTGCCTTTACTCGACTGGACAACAATGAACATTCGTTACCAGGCTTCTTATACCTGGATAGGCGCATCCCGCCTGGCCGTTGAGCTGGGTAATATCCTTGAGAATGGCCAGCAAAAAGAAGGAACAGTGCAATTGGACTTTAACCGTTTGTATCAAAAATCAAAATGGTTAAGACAACTTGAGCAACCTTCCAATAAAGAAGACAGGGAAAAATGGCGCAGCAGGATAACCAGGGTTAAAGATACCGTGCTGAATAAAAAAGGCCAGAAAGTAGTTAAGAAAAGAAGAATCGTAGATAAAACAGCCATGCCTTATGTTGGCGGTATAGAAAAAGTATTCGGTAAATTAATTACAAGCATCAAGGGCGTGAATATTTCCTTATCGGAAAATGCACATACACGTTTACCGGGCTATACCGACAGTACAAAATATGTTGGACAAAACTGGAAGAGCATGGCGCCGGGAGTTGATTTCCTTTTAGGGCGGCAACCCGATACCGCATGGCTGAACAGGGCCGCATCAAAAGGGCTCATCACAAAGGACACGAATTTTAATTCTCTTTTCTCGCAATCATTTGATCAGCGGTTAACCTTTGCTGCACAACTGGAGCCTGTGAGAGACCTGAACATTACGGTAAACCTGAGTAAGACCTTTAATAAGAATTATACGGAAACATTCAAATACGCAGATACAGCCGGACTGGGCAATTTTAAATTCGGCCACCTTAATCCATATGCAGGCGGCGGGTTTGATGTTTCTTACATTGCTTTTAAAACACTGTTCGGTAAATTCGATCCCAACCGTGTTTCCGCAACCTTTAAAACATTCCAGGATTACAGGCTGATATTATCTAAACGTTTAGGAGAGGCAAATCCTTATAGTGCCGGCCAGCCTGTTGGCGCTGACGGGTATTATTTTGGTTATGGAAAGTATGCCATTGATGTTCTTATCCCTTCCTTCATTGCAGCATATACCGGTGAAGATCCTAAAAAGGTTTCGCTCATCAGGCAAAACAACCCGAATATAAAATCTAATCCTTTCCGCGGAATTTTACCAAAGCCAAACTGGAAGGTCGATTATAACGGGTTGAACCGTATCAAAGGACTGGATAAGATATTCACCAATTTCACTTTGTCGCACGGCTATACCGGTAACCTCAGCATGAATGGATTTACTTCGGCATTGCTTTACGAGGATATATCCCGTTTTGGTTATCCTTCTTTCTACGATACCTTATCTGCTAATTATGTTCCTTACTTCCTGGTACCTAACCTAACCATTGGTGAACAATTCTCCCCGCTTATCGGGTTTGACATGATGTTTACCAATAATTTCCAGGCCAAGTTCGAGTACGTAAAGACCAGGCAGCTAAGTTTGAGCCTTATTGATTTCCAGTTGAGCGAAGTGCGCAGCACTGAATTTACGATTGGCGCAGGATACCGTAAACGCGGGCTGAAATTACTGGCCGGCTTAAACCTGCCTAAATGGTTGAGTAAGGATGGCGGCAAAAAACTGGATAACGAGATCAATTTCCGTGTTGACTTCAAAATAAGGGATAATGTGACTGCCAACAGCAGGCTTGACCAGGATAATAATTTTGCAACAGGTGGCAGTAAAGACATTACGATATCACCGTCGGTCAATTACTTCCTGAATAACCGCGTCAACATAGAACTGTATTTTGACCAGCGCAGGGTAAAACCTTATATCTCTTCCAGCGCACCAATGGTAAATACAAAAGCGGGGCTTAGGGTGAGGATATCATTAACGCAATAAGATAAAAAGTGGTCTGCCCCCCGGTCTGACCACTTTTTATCTTATTACCATCCTCGTAGGTTCATGGTCAGACCGGAGGGTCAGACCACGAAAAAGTCCCGGTGAAAGACGGGACTTATATGCGAAACCAGTTGTATTATTTAGTTTTTTTGAGCAGCATCACATAGCCACATAAGACCTTTTTCTTCTTGTTGACCTGTACAGGTTTGATCATATGGTATTCTGTAAACTTCGGTATATAAGAGTAGCTGATCACATTCCCATCAACATCCCCCCACATTTTTTTCTGGTAAACTACCTGCCTTTCATTCCAGTCGAACATCCTTACTTCATATATTTTTGAACTGATATCGCCAATAAATACAAACTGGTACCAGCTTCCTTCAGTTAAAGGAACGATAACAGGCATTTCATATTCACTTTCCATTTGCATGGAGGCTTCTTTTACAATGATGAATCCCTGCTTGGCTAATTCCAGTTTAATGCTGTCGGCCTGCTGAAGTATTGATGGTGAGGAACAAGGGCTTTGGCGAATTATGTCCTGTGCAGCAGCACCTGAACCAAAAAGGGCCAAAATAAAAATGCTGGTGGTGAGAATAAGGCTTTTCTTCTTCATTAGAGATAAATTGGATAACGGATAACAAAAACAATTTTACAACTTTTTGCCGGTACTTGCAAGCAAAAAATCTAAAATCGCTGGTTTACTGTACTTTATAACGGAAATAAGGGCTGGTTTATTATAGAAAGCAGGAGTTTTCCCGGGTTTACTGGGTTTTATGAAAATAGTAAGTGCCAGCCTGTTGGGTACAGGTGATCACCAGGTCATTGATACAAACATGGCCGGGCAGGTTGGAACAGTAGAAAACCGTATCGGCAATATCTTCTGCCGTAAGAGGGGTAAACCCATCATAGGCTGAGGCAGCTTTCGGGCCTTCCCCTTTAAAGCGAACCAGTGAGAATTCTGTTTCTACTGCCCCGGGATGGATACCCGTGACCTTAATATTGTTCTTCAGCAGGTCAATACGCATAGACCTGGTAATGGCATCAACTGCAAATTTACTGGCACAGTACACGTTCCCTTTTTCATAAACCTCTTTACCGGCAACCGAACCCATTTTGATGATATGTCCTTTTTTTTGTTCGATCATAAAAGGCACTACGGCTTTGCTCACATAAAGTAAGCCATGCACATTTGTGTTAAGCATGGTTTCCCAGTCATCCATGTCCGCATCTTCAAAACTATCCCTGCCAAGTGCAAGCCCGGCATTATTAATAAGGATATCAATTTTTCTCCACTCAGCCGGCAGGTCTTTAAAAGCAGCGGATACGGCATCTCTATCCTGCACATCAAAACATAAGGGCAAAACAGATATACCATATTGGTTTTCGAGCCCTGCTTTCAATTGGGTGAGCCGCTCATTTCTCCTGCCGGTTATAATGAGATCATCTTTGGCTGATGCAAATTTTTCCGCGCAGGCCTTGCCTATGCCTGAAGTAGCGCCTGTAATTAAAACGATCCTGTTCATGTATGCAAAATAATGGAAGGGAAGTAAAATACAAAGGAATAGGCTAAGAGGAAAAAGAGCGAAGGGGAAAAAAGAAAGCATATTCTCTTTTTCTCTTCTGATCTCTTAGCTATCGTATCAAAACCGCATAGCCTTTCTTCTTCCTCGTCTGGCCCTTATAAGTAACGCCTTCAGCCATCCATACAAAGGTTGCGGGGTCCTGGGCTTTGCCACCATACCTGCCATCCCATCCCTTTCCTTTTTCGGTGGTTGAGAACATGAGCACGCCCCAGCGGTTATACACCCTGAAGAAATTGAGGTCCTTCATACCAATTAAGATGGGGCGAAGTACATCATTATTACCATCGGCATTTGGGGTAAAAGCAGTAGGCACATACATGTCCGGATCGATCTTATACAATTTTATATCGATCGTATCAGTTCCCTTACATCCTGCCAATGAAGTTGCAGTAAGTATGTATTGTATGTTATTCTGCGGCAAAGAAACCGGGTTGGCAACTCCGGGGTTGTTGAGCCAGGTAGCAGGGCTCCATACATAGGTAGCGGCGCCGGTTGCGTGTAAAAACAAAGGTTCTCCTTCAACTACACTGGTATCCCTTGGCCCTGCGTCTGCTTTTATGCGCTGGTAAACCCTTACCCACACGGTATCCTTTACAGGTTTGGGACAGCCAAGCGTATCCCTGATGGTTACGATATATTGTATGTTGCCCGGTGGGAGTAAACACATGGGGTTAGGGATAAGGCTGTTGCTTAAAAAGCTTCCCGGACTCCATGTATAGCTGCTGCCGCCGCTTGCGTTTAACTGTGTTGAAAAGCCTGTGCAAATAGCCGTATCGGGCCCCGCATTGGCCAATGGATAAGGAACCACTGTAATGATCACATCATCCTGGCTCTGGCATTTCCCGATATTACCTACCAGGGTATAAGTTATTGTAGCCAATGGTTTGGCAAACGGTCTTTTAAGGGTATCATAATTAAGATAAGCAGATGGCGACCATTTATAGTGCAGCGCATCACTCGTTACATTTAAGAAAAAGCCATCTGCCCGGCATGTCGTTGTATCGGCGCCGGCATTCAATGAAACAACAGCTTTTACATCTACAAAAACGGAATCCCTGGAACTGCATCCCACTGCATTGGTAAGACTAACGTAATACCATGTAGGCAGATCAGGACTCACCATCGGGCTTGCGATCGTAGTATTGCTGATCATATAGTTTGGCGTCCAGTTAAAATTACCTGTGCCGGTGGTTGTAAGCTGAAGGGTATCGATGTTACAGATAAGTGTATCATTGAGTGTACTTAATAAAGGCGCTATGCTAAAGTCAACAAAAACAGTGTCGGTCCGGAGTTTAGGGCAACCCGCCACGCCAACCGCCACAACATAAAATGCAGGCGCCGTTGGTGAAGCAACAGGATTGGCGATATTAGGATTACTCAAACCCGTAACAGGTGTCCATTGATAAGTTGTGCCACCGCTGGCATTTAACTGCGTAGAAGTTTGATCAGTATTGCATACAAAGGCATCGGGCCCTGCATTAGGAATTGCCAAAGGCTTTACAATGATATTTTGATTTGCCGTTGCAACGCAATGAGTACCCCATGTAGTGGTAAGCGTATAGGTTGTATTTACCAATGGCCAGGCCCTGGTTACCCGCAGGCCGGGTGTTTCAAGCGTTGCAGCCGGCGCCCACTGCCAGCTGACATTGGTTAAATAATTACTGCTGCCGGATAGTACCAAAGTATCTTCTTCACAAATGGTTGGCGGATTAGCGATTATTGAATTGGCAAGATCAAGTTTTGGTGTTAGCATTAATGAATCCCTGCTGCTGCATCCAAGCGCATCTGTTAAGGTAACAATATACCTCGTGGGCACGGTTGGATACACCAATGGCGTTGCTGTATTCCCACCGGTTATATTTGTTGCCGGCGCCCAGCTAAAACTGCCCGTGCCTGTAGCCGTTAGCTGCAGGCTGTCCAAGCCGCAATAGGCTGTATCCGCCGGAAATAAAGAAAGGGGAGGGAGGCCGGTAATGGTTACGTCTTTATTATAAAATTTTAAACAGCCCTTGTCATTGGTAACAATCACGTGAACATTGTAGGTGCCCGGGAGATTATAAGTATAGACCGGGTTTTGTAAATGACTGGTATCCGCAAGGGTTGAAGGGTCTCCAAAATCCCATCTCCAGGAATCTACCAGGCCGTACCGGCTGTAGGTGGTATCGGTAAACTGAACAGGTAGTCCTATGCATAATGGCACAGAATTTAAAAAGCCGGGTTTGAAGCCGGGATAAACCTTTAACGGTTTGATGATCGAATCAACACATTGTCCTGCGATAGAAACCACCAGTTTAATACTAAAAACTCCTGTATCGGTAAAAGTGTGAGAAGGGTTCGGCAAATTTGATGTGTTGGCCGCACCGCTGGCAGGATCTCCAAAATCCCAGAAATAAGTATCGGGATTGCCGGAACTCCCGTCTATAAAATTTACATTGAAGCCATCACAGGTGATGGGTTCAAAGTTGGAACTGGCGGTAAGCGGGATGCAACCGGATACTGCCACTATAAGATCCTTCCGGTGTACCGATATAAGAACACCATTACGATATACTGAAGCGCAAACACAAAGCACATATTTACCGCTTATTGGCGCTGTGCCGGAAATGATCCCCGTATTTGGATTTATAGTAGCCAACCCTCCCATCGGGGTTGTTGCGGTATAAGGACTGGTATAAATCACCGACCCATAAGGAGGGCCTACAGGATTCCTATAGTCAGCCAGGTCTGCTGCGCCGCCATTGTACGCAGTGCAAAAACTATAAACCAGTGAATCTCCATCAGCATCTGTTGCACTAAAGTCAAGTGTAAAAAATGAATTTTCACAAATTACGGAGATGGGTAATTTATATACGGGAGAATTATCTGTTAAAGGTAATGGCAATATGCTTAACCCGGGAATAACACAGCTATAAGTAGCTCCCTGGTTAATAAGCACATTCTCTGAATCCTGGCGGCTGAAGGTTTGAAATGCAACTGTATACCCTGTACTGTTATTGGGTAATTCGATCACAAAAGAATATGTCTTATAGGTATAAAGCAGGAGCGGGGCATTTTGAATGCAGGGTGAGATGATGATGGGTACGGGCAATTTACCCGGGAAATCCTCTACTGCAGCCCAGTTATTATTGTCAGCAGTCCCGACGACTTTTCCACCGTCATCATTGTTAAAAACACCTACTATATACTGGGTGATAAGATCTGCTCCAAAGGGACTGTCCCCCTTTAAAAGCAATAACCTGATCCTGTATTGTTTTGAATTTGGTGAAAGGCCAGGCCCTATGTACTCATACCTCATTTCACCACCAATGATATGCGTGGCAAAAGCATTTGAAATAAACAGGATGAAAAAACAAGAAAATAAAATTTTCTTCATTTTAAAAAATTGAGCAGGTAACCGGGGCACTAAAGCTAACAAAAAACATCGTCTTTACAAAAGAGATTGCGGGATATTTAAGCAGTAATCTTTCATGCATTATCCATGCCTTTGGTATGCTTTAGCTATGGGGATGGCAGGAAGCAAGGAGGAGAGAGCAAGGGGGAAGTATGAAGGAAAAGGGTGCGATAAATGACCATACCCATAATGATTACCGTATTAGTACGCTTTTTTGGTTTTGAAAAATATTATTATTTAGGAATGGCCCGGAATGAAAACTTTTGTGCATACTATGAAGCTTACTGCTTATGATATTGAATGCCTGCAAACTGTTAAGAATAAGATGGACGAGGACAGCAGCCGGCATTATAGTATCCATGACCTGGCCGGTTTGGCCGGAATGGGCAGTACCAAACTAAAGGCGGCTTTTAAGCAATATTTTGGCATGGGAGTTTATACTTACCTGCAGGATGAAAGAATGAGGAAGGCAAAGGTATTATTGGAAACGACCGAGAAGCCTATAAAACTTATTGCGAAGGGTGCAGGGTTTGCGTACGTGACGAATTTTAATACGGCGTTCAAGCGGAAATACGGAAGGACACCTGGCACTTTGAGAAAATGAAATTGGGGGTTAATTGTTTTTCTTTTCCATTATAATTTTTGGGAGGATGAAATGTTGTTGGTCAGGCGACCAACAACGGCTTAAAATGTTGTTTGGTCAGGCGACCAACACGGCTTTTATTTTTGGCGGTATTGATATTTATGGCTGATATAATAATGATCGCGGCTGAACGGATAAGGAATGCGGCGGAAATAATTATTGGTACGGCGGAGATTTGTATTGGTTTAGTTTAAAACATTTTTTCATTTTAAAAACTACATTATGAAAAGTTCAAAATTTCCGCTGGCGATCATTACGTTTTTGATCGCGGCAGGCAGTGTGTTTGCCTTTACGTCAAAAAAGGCTCCCGTCAAAAAATTTAATGTGACCTATCATTACACTTCCAATTCCACGGCGCTGCAGGATATGAAGGATACCAGCAACTGGGAGGTCAATCATGCAGCAACAGGTTGTATGCAATTTGGAGACCTGCCCTGCACCAAAACCATAAGTGGTGACTGGGACGATTTTATTGACTACCTGGATGACTTTATCGATGCAGGCAGTATCATTGAAGATGCAGATTCAAAAAGGTTCTCGGGCCAGAGCAAGTGATCTTTAGCTTATTGAAATCAAAAACCGCCCGGAGACCCGGGCGATTTTTTTACATACACTGATTTTTCAAGGTTTTAAATTAAACGGGGCTTCCCATGCCTTTTTTTATTTTAACAGGTTACCTGGTTACCCGGATACCAATAGTTTTTGTTAAGGGTTTTAATCAACTACTATAACAAAATTATTTCCATCTTATCTTGGATTTTGGGGCATGCCTGTTATATCAATGATATATTCAGGAATGGCGAGGGCATAACGGAGGTCATTCGGCGGCAGCGTGTAAACCTGGTTGTTTACAATTCTTTTGAGTGTGATGCCAGCCCCTTCCTTATTCAATCTTTTAATGTCCATCCACCTTGTACAGCGCATCAGCAATTCTTTTCTTCTTTCCTGCAGTATGATGAAAAGCGCCTGACCGGGGCTACCAGCCGTAACCGGTATAAATGTACCTGTTTTCATCCGCATTTGCAACAGGGTATTCAAATCGGTTAGTGCCGCTGCGGTATTGCCTGCCCTTGCAAAGCATTCGGCCCTCATAAGGTACACCTCATCGGTGGCAATGCCGGTATGCAGGCCCCCGCCGCTGCCATCGTAGGAACCTTTAAAACCCCAGGTACCATCTGTGTTGGCCTTAAAGAAAATCGTTTTACGGCAATCGTTAGCGGCATAGGAAGCATACAAAGCGGAATCTATTTTGGCCCTTGTATTGGCCAGTATGGGCGGAAGCTGCGCACTTTGAAACAGCACTTCGGTATTGTACTGGGAAAAGGGATAGGTTGCGGTAGTACTGAGGGTATTATAATTGAGGAGTGTATTGCTGATCTGCAGGCAGGAATCGGCATAGCGGCCTGCATTGGCATAATCCCTCATTGCCAGGTATGTTCTTGCAAGGAAGGCATAAGCAGCCGAACGGGATGCCCTTACTACGTGAATGGCTTTTGGCGGGAGAAGGGGTACAGAAGCCTTAAGATCGCCGATGACCTGTTCGTAGGTTTGTTCAACCGAAGACCTTACGGAAACCTCATTAAGATCCGCTTTCAGTTTGAGGGGTATGCCCAGGTCGGCAGCAGCCGTGGCCGGATCATAAGCCAGCGACCAAATAACAGCGGCCTGCAGAAATGATTTTGCCCTGAGCATGAGCGCCTGCCCTTTGATATGGTTCCACTCTGCAGCATTGGATGTTGTGACCGGGATCTTTTGCAGGTAATCGAGCACGGTATTATAATAATATATCTTCCTGTAAACGGTAACCCAGTCACCGCTGACAGGCTGGAAGATATTGTCTTTTTCCCAAGTGTACATGCGGCGGTCTGTTTCTAATGAAAGTGACTGCCATGTGGTTGTAGTTAAATAATAATTGTCTGCACTAACCTCGTCGCTTGCCGGATCAAGCGGTAAAACACTATAGTTGTCCAATAAGGTCTGCAGGTCGTACAGGGTGGAAGGCACGGCCAGTTTTTGATCGGGCTTTTGATCGAGGAATTTTTTGCATGATGACGTAATGATGAATAGAATCATAATGATGATCCAGGGGCCTTTTAATTTTATAAGTTTCATTTTATGCGTTTTAAAGTTTAATTGTTTAAGAGAGGTTGTCGCCCAGGATGACAGGGTTTAAAATTCTATTTTAAGTCCTGCTGTAAGGCCTTTGGGTGGCAGGATTGTTGTTTCGTTGTAATCGGGATCGATGCCTGCTTTGTTTGCCCGCCAGATGATGGCCGGGCAGTATGCATTCAGGTATAACTGCGTTGACCTGAAGTGCAACAGCTGTGATAGTTTGTTTGGTGTATAGGACAGGGTTATGTATTGCAGGCGAACGTGATCGCCTTTTTGTATGTGTATCTCTGCATTGTTATAAAAATTATCGCGGTTGCTGCTTGCCGGGTAGACCATTGACGGAACACTGGTGATCTGTTCATCGCCCGGCTTTTGCCAGCGCAGTGCATAATCGGGATGGCCGTTGCGGTTGGCAAAGAGCAGGCTATAATTTATGGTGGAGCGCCGGATATAGTAACCGAATTTATAGCTGAGGCGTACCGTTAGTGAAAGACCTTTCCAACTTAGCGTGTTGCCCATGGAACCGAAGAACTGCGGACGGGCGGGGCCGATATATACCAGGTCGGTAACCAGTGTGGAGGTGCCGGTAAGGGCTGCATAGTCTTTGGAGACCTGGTCTTTAAAATATCCCTGCGGGTCGCCGGTGAGCGGATCGAGCCCAGCCCAGCGGTATGCGTAGAGCGCATACACGGGCCTGCCTTCAATTGCTGAAATACCAGTACCGGTTCCCACAACGTTACTGCCCTGGTTATTACCGCGGTAGTAATCCTTTACCTTATCATTATTGAAACTAAGGTTGAAGGCTGTTGACCAGCCTATGCGGCGTTTTAAATTGATGCTGTTCAATGAAAGGTCGAAGCCGCGGCCCTGTACCGTTGCTATATTCTTTACAATGAATGTTGTGGCAACGGATGTATAATCGACGGGACTTGAAGCAAAGAGGTCGGTCGCTTTTTTGCGATAGTATTCGAGCGAGCCGCTGAGACGGTCGTTCTTCGTGGAAAAATCTATACCGAGGTTGAGCATATACACTTTTTCCCAGCGCAACTGCGGATTTGCAAACTGTTCTATCCTTGATGTGGGCAACTGAAAGGGAACGTATGGTGAATTGCCTACAAAAAAGATGGTGGTGACCGCTGAGCGATCAGGATCTGCATTGCCACTAACGCCGTAGCTGAGCCGCATTTTGAGATAAGGTATAGCGGCAAACCTGTAGAATTTTTCTTTGCTGATGTCCCATGCCAATCCTGTTGACCAGAGCGGTGTCCATTTTTCATTGGTCTGTACGCCAAAGAGATTGGAGGCGTCCCTGCGGGCACTTGCTGAAACTGTGTATTTATTCTTCCATGCAGCGGCTGCATTGCCGTAAAGGGAAATAAAACGATTGATGGTGTGATCGAAGTTTATACCGTTGCCGATATAGGAAGTGTTGCCTGTAATGAAGGAGGGATGAGGATTTACAAAATCCACTGTTGCAGCAGTAAGGACATCGGGATTAAGACCATAGGTAGTAAAACTATTGCTGCTGTTATCAACCTGTCTTATTTCGGAACCTGCGATGGCATTTATATCGAACAGGCCAAGGCGGCGGGAGAAGTTAAGCTGCGCCCTGACATTATGTGCCTGCACCAGATCATCGCTGCTGCCGAGGATGGCGCCTTTGGGAAGTTTGTAAGTTACCACGCCGGTTGTACGGTTCAACTGGCTGTAAATGTTGATGAGGTTGCGGGCATAATAAGATTGCTGACCGTATTGTGTTCGGGCAGCGGATGACTGACGCTGGTACTGGTATTTAATGTCGATGGTAAGACCTTTAAATAATTTCATGCTCAAACCAAGAGACGCAAGAAATTCGGTAATTGTATTTTTATTGCTTATTTCTTTGTGATCATCGAGAGGGTAGTAGTTCCAATTGAGGAGCTTGCCTGCCCCGGCAGTATCGAGGTATGCCTGGCGGTAGTCTTTGATGACGGGAACGGGATTGCCAAAAGCATCGGCCAATTGTGTATATGGCGGAATTTTTCCGTTGGCGGTGGCAACCTGGTTGTAGCCCGCCCTGCCTGCGATGGTGGTTGATTGTGTGAAGCCGAGCCCTGCACTGAGCTGAATATTCTTTGAGACCTTAAATGTATTTACAGAACGCAGCGTTATCCTGTTGTACTTATCATCGAGTGAGCCGGTGTTCTGATCGAGACCGGCGGAAAAGTTCCATGCCATGGCATTGCTGCCGCCACGGATATTTATGGCGTGCTGCCTGTTTACGGCATTGCGGTACACGTATTTATTAAAATCATTCCGTGTATCGTGCCCGCGCATTGCATTGATCTGGGCATCGGCATCTGCCGCGCTGATGCTGCCATTGGCTTTTTTTACCAATAGTTCTACCACAGGAGACACCGGGGGCTTTGCAGCTGCATTAAGCATGCTGTTGTAATAACCTTTGGCATAAAGGAATTGCTCCACGTCGATAAAATCTGATGAACTGATATTCTTCATGTAAAAGAGACCGGGCTTTTGAGCAATTGCTATGTTGTTGTTCATATCGACACGCAGGGGCTGGTTGAATTTTCCTTTTTTTGTGGTGATGACAATTACGCCGTTGCCCGCCCGGGTGCCCCAGATGGAAGCTGCTGCTGCGTCCCTGAGGATGCTGATGCTTTCCACGTCGTTTGGATTGATATTATTAAGATCGCCTTCGTAAGGAAAATCATCAAGGATGATAAGGGTTTGCTTTGGCCCCTGGATGCTGCTGAGGCCGCGGATGACGATGCCGGCGTTTGTTTTATTATCTACATAGAGGGCGCCCGCAACTGCCTCGAGGCGGTTGAGCACGGTAGTGCCCTGCTGCTGGTTGAAGAGGCTGTTGTCTATCCTTTCAAAAGAACCGGTGGCCCTTTCTTTGGGAATGAACTGGTAGCCGGTATTGATGAGCACTTCATCCAACTGTTTTACAAAGGGCTGCAAGCTGATGAGCGGGGGCAGGGCAGTGGCATTGTTTACCGCGATCTTTACCGTGCTAAAATTTACGTGTGTAATGATAAGAGTATCATTTGCTGTGCGCCCGTTTATGGTAAAGGTTCCATCGGCAGCAGAGAGGGTTTGAACTTTGCCGCCCTGCAGACTGATGGATGCTTCCTTCACGGGTGACCTGTCTGCTGCTGAAATGAGTTTACCCTTAAGGGTTAGTGTGTGATCCTGGGCCTTTGCATTTGCTGCAAGCAGGAGGAGGATGAAAAAACATAGTTTAATCTTCATAAGTGTTAGTTTGACTGGTAAATAATAAAGTTGCCGAGCATTCTTTGTGCAGGGGTAAGTGTGAAGCCGTAAGGCAGGAGGGCCTTTTGCAGGGCGGCGATATCGCCGATATCGCCACCGGGCAGGGAAAGGCTGATGTTGGGGCTGAAGCCTGTTTCATCAATAACGGGTATGCCCAGGCTGTGTTCGAGAAAGGCAGCCAGGTAGGCGGTGTTCCTGTTGGTCATATAGCGGCCGGTTTTTTCGTAGAGGGTGTTGGGGCCTTTGGCTTTGTTACTTATATGCTTTTGCAGGATGGCGGTATCTGCCTGAAGGATGTAACAAAAGGTTGGCAGTATCTCTGTTTTTGCGGCGAGGCTGAACCAACGCTGCAGGTCCTGCTGCATGTAACGGTACGCGGTTTCTGTTATGACCGG
>Ga0193708_1000202_pt1 | contig 13314 bp, 24 predicted proteins | sample H3c1metaG_FD_160570 | JGI IMG/M metagenome (GOLD analysis project Ga0193708, IMG submission 160570) | Soil microbial communities from a riparian zone of the East river system, Colorado, United States - H3c1 | ecosystem: Environmental > Terrestrial > Soil > Riparian zone | place: USA: East River...
ATAGGTCGGTGTTAAATGGCAGCAGCGGTGTAGTACGCCTTCTCGTCGTCGGTGAGCGACTTCCAGAACTCCATCATTTCCTTGGTTGAGACCGGCTTGTCCGGCGTGGCGAAGAACTGCTTCAACTGCATGACGGTGTTGGCCATCGGTTTATCCTCTCGTGGATGTATCGGTTGTGTTTACTTGGCAGCCTCAGCGATGGCAGCCTCAGCCTCAGCGGTGGCGTCCTTGGGCTTGCGGACGATGCGCGGGACAGTCCAGACGGTCAACTTGACGCAGGTGTGGGTGACGTTCTTGGAGTCCTTTTCCTTGAACACCTCGTCAACGATGCGTGCGGTGCGGTCAACGGTCTTGGCGGCGGCGCGTGCCTGTCGCTTGAGCGCTTCGACTGCCTTTTTGTGGTCGTCGCTGTCGTAGGGGAAGGACTGTGCGAGTGCTGCCTTGTCGGTGGGTACGGCGGTGACGGGGACGTCGGCGTCGAAGGTGGGCTGTCCCTTGTCGTCAAGTACGGGTACTGGCTTGAACGGTGCGTCGAAGGGGTTGACGGCGGCTGTTCGCTTGTAGGCGTTGGCGGGGATTGCGACGGTTTCGAAGGTGCCTTCGGTCATGGTAGCGGTTCTCCTGTTTGGGTTGTTTTGCTTACAAAGGCAATCTTGCCAGTTTCTAGCGGTGTTGTCCAGCGGTTTAGGTCACGATTCGGTAACGTTGCCGTTGCGGTGCGCGGGGTCGATGACGTCATCGCTGAGTGTTTCGATGAGTACGTCTTGGATTTTGCCGTCGAATTCGCCGTTGAGTACGCGGTCTACCTTACCCTCAACGACGTCGACCTTGTGGTTGGTACGTTGTCCGGCGAGAAGTTGAACGGTAATGAGTCCTCCGGTGGATAGGACTGTTGCGATGAGGGGTGTGGAGTCCTCGTCTAGTCCGAGTGCGATCGCTCCGAGTACGAATACGCAGGTGGTGGCGAAGACTCCGAGGATTCCGAAGACGCTGGTTTTATCCATTGTAGTCCTTCCAGACTATCCCAATGTGTACTGGGTTTGTGGTGGCGGGTGTTGCTCCGGTGGCCGGAACGATCTGTACTGGGGTGCTTATGGGGATGATGACGTTTGAGACGACTTGCTGTGAAAAGCCGAATACGGGTACTACTAGATTGGCAAACAGGATAGACGGATCGTAGTAACTGCGTACGTGGATTCTTCCTTGGGTGGTGACGGCGCCTTGGTAACTCACGATGAGTTGAATATCGTTTCCAATACCGTTGAGGAAGATGGGTTCGTAGTCGCGATCCCAGTTGGTTTGTTTGTAATAGCCGGAGTAGGATGCTTGATCGCCAGCGCCGTTGAACGATTGCGCGTTGGCATAATCGCTGGGGAGTTGTCCTACCATCCAATCTTGACGGTCGCGAACGATGCGCGATGAGCCGTATACCTCGAATGAGAAAAGAGATGTTGCGGGTGGCGTGTCGTCGCGGTATGTGAAAATGACGTCAACTCGTGCACCGCGTACGGGTACGGTAATGATGACTCCGCGTTCAAGGTTTAGGCTGCTTGTAGATGGGGAGACGTACTTGTCGTTGCCTACGGTGCGACCGTTTTGATCTGTCCAGTTGACGAATAGTTCGAACGAGCGATCTGTCGCTGGAATTCCTCCGCCAGCGCCCGAGTCAGCCGAGTTGTATTGGAGGAACAGAGTATTGTATGACGCAGTTTCGATCGTGGGAAACGTAAAGGTGCTATCCGCTGGAAGGTTCACGCCTTGCCGCTTGAATAGACGGTCTACGGTTCCTGCACGAGGCGCGACACCTTGATAACTGTTCCGCGTCATGGTGAGTACGGATGGGGAGTAGTTGGGATCGCCTGCTACTTTGAACTGGTCCCCGCCGGGCGCAACAGCCCATAAGGGTTTTTCCTCGGCCCACACGATCGTACCCGTTGGAGGCAACGGATACGACGCTTCGCTAACGGAACTGTCAGAGTCGAGAAAGACAGTCCACGGCCCCTCATTAACGATGGTGACAGCCTCCTGCTGTCCGTAAGGATAAATACTCTGCGGCTGGGTAGCGACGGAGACGCGCGTCATGAGAGCAGTTTCTTGGCGCGACCGATAGGCGTCATACCCTTGATGACTTTACCTGCCTTGGTTTGCGACAGGATAAACCAGATACCGAGGATGACCAGTAGTGCACCGAGCGCGAACGCACCGATAGTGATACCGGCGTCACGGAGGAAGGTGAGGATGGGCGCAATGAGTTCCATTCCCTTAGAGGCGGCGCCGACAGCCCCGGTGGGGTCGGTGAATAGTTGCGCGGTTTCGATTCCGGCGGCGTATTCGTTGAGCAACTTTTTGACCCCTTTCTCGATCGCTTCGGGTGTGTTCATGGCGGCGTAGACTTTTGCGCCGTGTCCGAGGTTCTTTCGGTAGGAACCCTTGTTGTAGACCTCCCAGGGCTGCCACGGCCCCTTTCCGGCCGCTACAGCACCCCTGGAGACTTTCTTCGCGGCGATGGTGTTAACCAGTGGGTGAAAGATGTCAGGCGTCTTTGAGAGTCCTAGGTCGGCGGTTGCTTCCTGTACGGATGCGGCAATCACAGCGGTGTGCGCTGAGACCATGATCTGCCACAGCCCGGACGCGGACGAACTGGCGTTCTTCGCTTTGGGGTTACCACCCGATTCGGAAAGGCAGATAGCAATAGCAGTGTCGTAGAACGCGATGATCTGTCGCTTGACATCGGTAGGCGTATCGTCACGGAATCCTGTTTCACCGGAGTTCGCGACGATACGCTGTCCCTTTGGCTGCCATCCTGCTTGGAAGATGAGTAGCCCGATCTGTTCGGGGGAGTAGGTGACCATTAGGCCACCCGCACTCGTGTACCGACTTTCACGGGGAATTTCATCATGTTATTCAGTTCGTAGACCTTGGCTGCTGTCGTTCCGTTTTTGCGTGCGATGGTGTATACGTCGCGGGTGGCTGCGGTGGCTTTGTAGTATTTGGGGTCGGCGTACTTGGGAATAGTGACGCGTGAACCCACCCGGTAGGGGCCGGGGTTGGTGAGGTTCTGGGTGGCGCTCTTGATTCGGTTGATGTGGTCCGGGCTGTCGGAGCCGTAGTAGAGCCGTGACAGTTCGGTTACGGAGTCGTCTGATGTGCCCTTAACGACGTGCGTCAATGGGGGAGTGCCCTGTTTCGTCGCTGGCCCCTTGTAACCCGTCTCCGGATTAGGGTTAGGGGCACTTGGAGCGTTAGGCGTAGACTCAGGTGGATAGCCAAACTCTTGGATAGCCCGGTTAACAGCCGCACGCTCGGTCTCATTAAGCGGCTCCTCATTCAGGTATTTGGTAATCGCGGCGGTAGCGAGTTCTGGTGTGACGCCGTTGAGGCGCAACCAATCTTGCGCACGGAGCGACCATTTTTGATCGGTGTCTGCCGTACTAGGCTGCGGCACGGGGTTTGCCACAAAGACAGGCTGCTGCGCGTTGTCGATGTTCCCGTCGAACTCTTCCTCTTCCTCATCTTCGGGCGCGTCGACTACTTCCGGCGCAGGCTTCAACTTGATAGCGCCGTAGACCGCTACCACGCCGATAGCGAGCGCAATCCAGACGACAGGAATTCCCGCGACCTTCCTTGACATGAGCGCGTCTAGTTTCATGAGAAGTCCAGAAGGTTGCCGTAGAGTGTTGCCTGCGAAGCCTTGCGCTGGCCGTCTACGGCTGCCGACTGTGCCACGGCCGAATACCAATTGCTTTCCTGGACAGGCGTCATGTACTCCCCGGCGCCTTCCTGAATGACGGAGGGTAGTGCGGTGAAATAGTCGTTACCGAACTTCGCACCCTCACGGATAATGGGTTCGATGGTTTCGGTGTATTGCAAAGTTCCGTGTCCCTGAATACCCGCCATCTCCCGTGCGGCAGCGGTACCGGACGATGCGACCTGTTCATCTGTGATCTTGTTCAAGTTGGTAGACGCCTTAGCAGTCCACCACGGGAGATAGCGCTCTGAGTCGTGCGTGTTGCCGGAGACTTGGCGGGGAGAAAGGCCGATGAGTTCGCCAGATTCGTCGGTGTCGAGTTCGTTCCAGTCGGGCGCATGCTGCATTTCTGCTGAGATGTTATCGACGCGGATCGGCTCAACGGTTGAGCGTACCTCTTCCTCGCTTTGTGGGACGCTCTGTGCTGCGCCGAGGAACCAAGCGTTTGTCATGATCGAATTCCTTTCAGCACATCACATGCTGTAGTAGCGTCTACTTGATGGGGGAGACGGCGGCGCGCTGCATTTCGGCGATACCGGAGAGGAGTGAGTCGAGTACCTTGGCAGTGTTGGATCGCTTGGAGACGACGACCGCGAGTGCGGTAACCATGAACGCGACGGTAATAACACCGATGGCCTTATCCATTGGACTTGCCTTTCTTAGGCGCTTTCTTTGTGAAAGCGGGGATGTATCGGTAGACGGCCCCGAGTAGCATAAGGGCCGCGAGTGCTTTGGTCGGACCCGCCATCGGACCTTTGGAGACCATTGAGGCGAGTAGCGTGAGAACGATGGTTGCGGAGATGACTTTGTATCCGTTGGATGGAAAGCCTTTTTCTTCTACGAAACTTCCAGCGAGTGCGAGACCGCCAGCACCCATAACTAGACCTTCGGCACTAGCCATTATCTCTCGCCCTTTCGAATCTCGAAATGCAGATGCGGTCCGTGTGCGTTGCCGGTTTCGCCGACCTTGCCGATGGTTTGACCCATCTTCACTCGTTGCCCTGGTTTTACCGAGATAGCGGATAGGTGGGCATACAACGTGTTTTGGTCGCCGTGACTGATACGCACGTGCTTTCCGTATGACGTGGTCAGGTTCTGCACATCTATAACGACACCGTCACGGAATGCCCGTACAGGCTTTCCCATGTCGTCGCCGTCATTGATGTCACCAGCCCATATTGCGCCCGGGTAACCGGAAGTGTGTTGTTTACGGGTACCGCTAGGCCATAGGTGAGCACCGTCGAATGTGCCAATGTCGTCGGGAGTAGAGCCGGGGTCGGCGGCGCTACCTCCACCGGCCACCGGCTCTACATTCGTACCACGCTGGGAGAGTACAGTTTGCACGCCCGCCATGTCTGCTGACATGACCGCTAGCAGAATGTCTCTCGCATCAGCGGGCAACTCAGACACACGCCCTACGGCAACCTGTCGGAGCAAGAACGCGCCGCCGAGGATGAATAGCAAACCGAATGTGGGCATGAGTGCTTGTCCTAACGGACGACGCGCTTGGCGAAACCGAGCAGGAAGAGGCCCGCGATGATGGCAAGTAGCCACTTCTGGGTAAGGAAGTTAACAACCTTGGTTACCATGATAGTTCCTTTCGTGGAGAGAAGTGGTTACTTGTTCTCGGACTCGGCGGGGTAACCCTGGAAGTCAGAGTTCCGCTCGCTCGCGACCTTGGAATACGCCGCCTCGGTTTCGGTCGGCTCGTCGTCCTTGACGACAGCGGCGTAACCGTACAGTCGCGCGAACTCGCGCCGCTGCGTGTCCACATCCGCTTCCGGAACCTCAATAGCGTTGACGTAGTTTTCGTCATCGCGGTCGAGACGCGCTTCGATGCGCACCAGTGTTTTACTCATTGTTTCGCGCCTTTCAGACGTTGTGGTGACGGAGAGTGTAGGCGAGGAAGAAAATGACGATCCAAGCGATAACCACAATCAGGACCGCGTCCTTGAATGCGATGTCGCCCATGCTGCCTTTGCCGGTAGCAGGTTTCTTACTCGGCTCGCGAGCAGGGTTTTCCTTGGTGCCAACGAGTGGAGCGACCTTTTCGGCCTCTGTTGCCATAGGCATTAGATACTCCCTGCGTCGTAGAACGCGGCGCCTTCCTTGACCTGCGCCAACTGGGTGACGACTTCCAGCGTCGATGCGGACGCACCAGGCGTCAACTTGACCTGGAGAAGAGAGCCACCGCGAGTGTTGAGCCACGAATCCCGGCCGCCCGACATTGCGTCGAACAGGATCGGGATAACACCACGGTCGAGTCCGCTGGAAACGCCGGGCGTAAGCGGAGCGTAAGACGTGGTTGCGTCCGCTCCGTGATAGCCGTGCGCGCGTCGTACGGTGTCGTAGTGCGACTCCAGCGGAACACCCTCATAGATAGGCTGGTTATCGAGACTAACCCCGATAGGAGTCGTGGCGGTAACCGCTGTGCGAACGCCAGCGGCACGGCTGATCAGAAGAATGCTCTTGATCAGACCGCCTCGGTTGTTCAACTGCACCAGGTTTTCGGCAGACGGGGAAAGGGTCTGCGTTTCGTACCTGGTTTCGAGGTAGTCGCCTGCGCCGCGCGGCGAGGAGTCTACGGGAGTGTTGCCGATAGAGTTACCGACAGGTGCCCAATACTCCTGCTCGACACGGCAGCCGAGAGTGGCCGCCGAGGTAGTCGTACCGGAGAATGCGGCAGTGGACTGTGCGAAATCGATCTTCAACTGGAGTGAAGCGTTGGAGTCGAGATTGGGAACGCAGCCGTAGCCGGTTCGAGCGTCCTGCTCAAAGGTCAGGTCGAGCCGGAACGTTGCGGTACCGACGGTGGCCGACGACGCGAAAGCGTATTCCGGGGACATCATCGGGTTGGCGTACGGACGCGACAGGTTCGTGTTCACCGAACCGGTGGCGCAATACTTGTTGAGCAGGTACAGGTTGTAACCGCTGATCGGCTGGAAGATGGGCTGTCCAGTCGCGTCGGTCACGGTAATGCCGTTGATCAGGTTCCACGGTCCGTCACCGGCGACGATGGCGCCAGCGGAAGCGGACGTAACGCTCTGGGTGAACAGAAGCGAAATCTTGCGGACCCAACCGGTGGCGGGGAGTTGGTGAACCTGGAAGGAACCGGGGCCGGTGAGATTGGAAACCGACTGGACATTGCTGTATCGACGCTGGACGCGCGATGCGACCGGGAACGGTACGGCCATCCCCGGGGGAGAGGCTTCGGTGGCCTGAGTAGTCATTTTGGATTGTTACCTTTCTTGTCAGAAACCGAGCGCAATGAATGCGCGCGCCGCTCGGGAGTCCGGCGCGGATAGAGCGAGCAGGTGGAGCGTGCCAAATACGGCCACGATAGCGGCGATACTTGCACCAATGTGCACGGCTGAAATATGTACGTGGGGCGCGACAGCCATTGGACACAACCTTTCTTTGCTAGAACCGTAAGTTGACAGTTTCCGCTGGCCAGTCCGGCGCCACGGGAACCCACAAGAAATCGTGCTGTCCTTGTGCGGCAATTCTATCAGACAACTCTTTCGATGATTCTCTCCCTCCTAGTTCCGCTACCCGTTTCAGGTCAGCGCCTTCTCGGGTGCGGCCAATGAACGCATGAGATGCGCTGCTGTAGATGATCAGCGGTACGTGTGCCGGGCGCTGGATTAGCGTGATCAGCGTATTCATGCTACTCCGTCCCATCGCATGCATGATCGCAACGGTTTCAGCGAGATTCATGAACATGGGAGAGGTCATATACATTCCCTCATCCAAGTGAACAGTCCAGCGTCCAGACTTGAAAATTTCGTTCAACGCATCGGAGAAGACTTTCGCTTGAATGATCTTCGCCTCGCTCGGATTCTTTCCGCGAACATCAGGCCACAACAGAATGCGCTTGTCATGCGGGGAAGGGTTTTTCTTCCATTTCTTCCAGCGAGTCCACCCGCGATAATCATTGCGGATGGTGTCGTCTTCCTGGACCTTTCCGACGAATACGACGACGTGACCGTTTCGTTGAATCCGGATTTCGTCAAGGTATCTAACCAACGCTGTTTTGCCTGATCCCGTTGCGCCGGACACAACGATGTGCTCGCCTTGCTTCCAGGTGGAAGCAAGGCGAGTCATCTGTTCCGTTGCCTTAGGACCTAGTTTCACGGTAGCGGACTGATCTTCTGTAGTTGCCAGTGTGCCCGACGAATGCGCAAACCTCGGAGGCTCCACGGCTTGAAATTCTTGCCCGCCATTTCTCCGCGCAACTGCTTAATGGCCTCGTCAACCTGGGAACCGCGCGTAGCGGACTCTTTGGGTCCGCCCGGAATGGTCACGCCACCGATAGTCTCGGACCAACCGAGATAGGTAAGGCCCCATGCTGTTACGGGGTATGACAGACGAACAGTAGCAACGACGCCACTACCACCCGCATCGGTGGAACGAATCATGTACACACCCTTAGGTCCTACCGGACCCAACGAGATAGCACGATGGCCGAATCCCTTACGCCCGCCGCCCCATGCAACCGGCGTTCCGGCAGGCGGCTTAAGGTCGGTGTGTCGAGCGGAGAACGGCTCACTCTTCCAGCCGTCAACCGCATCGGAGTCTCCGTCTCTGTCCACGTCGCCGACAGACGGAGAGTTGAACATCGTTCGCGTCCACAACTGGCAGGTTCCAGGAGTGTTGCGGGTAGAACCCTTAGCCAGTCGTACGGCTTGTGCACGGCTATTCACCATCGGTAGCGACCTCACTTCTACGTTCACGAATCTCTGCGGTGGCGGCAGGAACGATACTCATTCCGAGCATTCCGTAAGCCATGACGAGTCCGGCTTTACCGGACGTAGCACCAACGGACAGAATTTTCTTGCACAACTGCGGGTCCGTTTGTAGCGCTTGAAAAGCGGTTTCCTCAAAGCGCTTGTTTCCCTCTAGGATGGCGTTTCCGGTATTAGGAAGACCGGCGGCCATCGTGATGCCCATTGCGATCATCTGGTTCAACTGCGCTAGAAGTGCGGCAGCCGCGCGAGCAGACGAGTCGCTAGCGGGCATACGACGGGAACCGGTAGACGATGTTGCCGACTTCCACGGACGACGCTTGTACGGCTCACCATTGTCCTTGAAACCGTACGGCGCATCCGCTGTAGAGCCGGGATACTCCGGATCAAAATCAGCGTTGTCACCAATGGTAGGCGGCGGTTCGTCGTCGGGGATATCTGTCTTCACGAATGACAGCACGGGCGCTTCTGTCATGACCGCTTACCCCAGTGCGTCCACGGCGGCTTGGACGGAGACTCGTCGTCCACCGGCGTAACAGCGGGCGCACCCTCAGTGGCGGGAGTGGTGGGGGCTAGTCCGGTAACCGCGTCCTTAACCTCACCAAGAACAGTGATGATGTCATCCGCCCACGGCGGCTTACCCTCCCCACCTTCCGGCTCTTCATTGGGAGGCGGTGCCACCTCCTCGGCGACGACTTCGGTAGCGGTCTCCACAACAGGATTGTCGACAACGGGGTTATCATCAGTCATGACTTGAGTCCCAACATTCCACCGATAGGCGAGTTAGCCACGCCGTCAAGTACGGGTTCCACCTGGTCCTTGATAGACGCGAGAAGTTCCATCACGCCTTCCTGCACTTCACGTAGCAACTTCACTTCGTGAGTATTGAGTTCTACTGCGACGCGGAGTGTGGCGAGTTGGTAGGCAACGTCAGGGTTTTCGACAGGCTCGGCATGGTCGGCGGGGGCAGTAGGCGGGGCAAATGAACTCATGACTTTGTTTCCTTTGGGGTAGCGGATAGGACACTCTCATACATGCACACCAATCCCAAAGCCGCGAGAGTAGCGGCCATCGCAGGGATAGGAGACTTAGTTAACGTGGACGCAATGATGCCGGTAGAGATAACCAACGCGGATGCGGCGGCTTCACCCATCCGAACATCGTTGGTCATGTCGGCGTTGCCGGTGGCCTTCCGTACATCGCTCAACGGCGGCAGCAACGCGGGAAACGCGGTCAACGCGGACGTGACCGATAGGAGGCTTGACGCGATTACGTTCTCGTTCATGTCGTTACCGACCATGCGGAAACCTCGGCGGTTTGACTTTCCTCGCCGGTGATACAGATAAGAGATACGTACACGGGACCCGTGTGCTTGTCGGAACGCCATTCCGATACTTGCGCTCCGCTCCCCAGGGGCGAGAGGGGCGCGGCATTCAACATTGCATCGGATGTGACGGAAAGGTAAGTATTGATGACACCACTACGAAACACCTGAATGATTAGATCGCGGCGGTTCGGATCCGCTGGAAAGATCATCAGCGTATCCGGAGTCGCGTCATTCAGGGAGAAGAGATTCACGCGACGTGTGATCAGACGCGTCGTCGTCGGAAGTTCATTCTTGATGTCAGGAAGAATCAATCCGTACTCGATAGGACCTTGCGGCGCAGCCTCGAACATCTCGTCAATAGCGACCCCATCATCGTCATTGGGATTGCCAGCGGTAGGGTCGTGCGGTAGAGGATCTGTCAGTTCGGGCTGAATGGGATCATGGATACCGTGATTGATCATCGTGTCAATTCCTCTACATAACGATTGGGTAACGGAATGCGCGCACCCCTACCGGCGAGAGGTCCGATAGGGGTACGCTGCAAGGGAGCGCAGTCATTCGGTCTGCGTCAAGAGTAACACGAGAGGAAGTTCCATCAATGACTGAGGTATCTAAGACCACTCCTATTCTCGACGGTGACGAGACGCTTTCCGGCATCAAGTCATTCGAGGATGCATTGCAGGTACTCAAGGACGCTGGCGTAGGTGTCGTCTCCTATGCCGAAGAGTTCGGAACCGGATTCGACATTCTCCCCGACCGCAACAAGGACACGCTCGTCGGCAACCCGTTCGTCATCGTCAACGTCCGTTTCTCCGAAGGCGATCACGGCGAGTTCGTATCACTTCACGTCGTCACCAAGTCCGGCGAGAAGTGGATTGTCAACGACGGCTCTACCGGCATCTATGCGCAGTGCAAGAGCGCGCGCAAGAATCTGGCCGGAGCGTTCATGGACAAGGGGCTGCGTCGTAGCGACTACGACTACGTCAACGTGAAGACCGGAGAGAAGACGGCGGCCAAGACCTACTACCTCGCGTAACTCCACCTAAGAGCGGGGCCGTTTCAGCGGCCCCGCTCTTTCCATCTAGCGAGGTAGTTCATGGCACGTAAGAGAGACCACAAAGCCGAATACGCGGCCGCCAAACGACGCGCCAAAGCGGCCGGTTACAAATCCCAACGCGAATACAAAACCGTCCGCAAGACACTATCGCTTCCACCCCGCGCGATGCCAGTACCGAAGCCTATCTACGAAACTTCCTATCCGTGGAAGCGTGCGGAGTCGAAGCGCTGGAGCAAAGAACACTCGCGCCGGTACACCAGCAAGTATAGAGATAGCCTCACAGATGAACAGGTCGAAATGTATTGGCGAGCGTACGTAGAAGAGTTCGATGAATCCGGCAAGGTTGGAGCGACCGCTAAACGCAAACGCATTCACGACTATTTAGTACCCGACATTATCAGCGAACGAGAATGGAGAGGAGACTACCCGGTATGAGACTTGACGCTAACGGAATCGTGCACGAAATGAATGCGACTTCCGCTTACCCCGATATGAGTTTCGAGACCGTTGACATACCCAAAGCAACACGAACCGAACGTGACCGCAAATACAACGCCACACCGAAAGGCAAACAGCGGAAAGGCTCATACCGGAAGTCGTCTAGCGAAGACGCCTACCTCTCACGTCCGTTCGTTGCGTGGGACGGGGAAGGCGGAGACGAGACCGATGGGACGCACACGTATTTTCTGCTAGCGAACTCGCTAGGACAGTCGTGGACGTCACGGGAAGGATTGTCCACCGTCGAAGTGTTCGAGGCATTCCTAGACCAACCCACGGACGTTACACACATCATCTACGGCGGCAACTACGACGTGAACAAAATCCTCAAAGATCTTGACCGCGAAACCCTTGAACGAATCTACGACACGGGTAGAGCGAACTGGCGTGGCTACTCGATCGAATGGAGGAGCGGCAAGTCATTCCGTATCGCTACCCGTACACGTAAGTTCCTGCTCTACGACGTACTCCCGTTCTTTCAGCGGTCATTCGTGGATGCATGCGACGAATACTTGGGCAAGGATTGGGCGTGCCGTGACCAGATCATTCGGGAAAAGAAACGACGAGGAACATTCGACTTCACACAGATTGAGGCAATCAGTGAATACAACCGAGCCGAGTTGGCTACGTTGGTCCGTCTCGGGAACGAACTTAGACAGCGGCTACATAAGGTTGACATACGCGTTACGCGATGGGACGGTCCTGGCTCGATCGCTACCGCGCTCTATCGCAAATACGCGACAAAATCGTATCTTGGCACGCCGCCTCCAAGCGTTGCAGAAGCGGGAAGACACGCCTACGCCGGTGGACGTTTTGAAATTATTCGGAAAGGACATTCTAGAAGTAAGGCTTACCAATACGACATACGGTCGGCTTATCCTTCCGCCATCCGATACCTCCCGTGCATGGCGCACGGCGAATGGCGACACGTCATCAAGCCAACTCGGATTGTTCCCTTCGGAGTGTATCGAATCGAAGTCACCACCGCCCGACCGTCCGTAACCCAACCCCAACCGCTATGGCACCGCAACCAAGATGGGACCGTGTATTTCAGTGAATATCCGCATGGATGGTATTGGAGTCCTGAGGCTGCTCTCGCACTCGAACTATCCATTGGCGATATACACGAAGGGTGGGAGTGGCACACTACGTGCGAATGCAATCCGTTCGGATGGGTGGAAGCGTTGTATAACAAGCGTGCTGCTCTCAAGCGATCCGGTGATGGCGCTCATGTCGGGCTCAAACTCGGTCTTAACTCTCTCTACGGCAAACTGGCTCAACAGATTGGGTGGGACCCAGGTCCACCGCTTAGAACTCCTCCTTACCACTGCTTGGAATGGGCCGGATGGATCACCAGTCATTGTCGTGTACAGGTCTACCGCGCTTCAATGGCCGCTCCCGATGACATTATCGCTTTCGAGACGGACGCCGTCTTCTCCCGAACTCCCTTGGACCTATCCCTAGGCGAAGGACTGGGAGACTGGGAGGAAACCGTTTACGGGTCTCTGACATACCTCAAATCAGGGCTCTACTACGGCACCCTGCTAGACGGAACGGAAGTGGAGAAAACCCGTGGATTCAACAAAGGGAGTATTACGCGTCAACAGGTCATCGACGCGCTGGCAGCCGAAGATAAAGGCGACCGGGCAGTGCTCATGGCAGAACAGACCAGATTCATCACCCTGGGGCAGGCTCTACACCAAGACTTCACCAAATGGGGTAACTGGAACACGCAGCCACGCAATATCCAAATCGCTCTCAACGGGAAACGTATCGACCTACTCGACTACTCCAAAAGCCGTAAACAAATGGGTGACGGATGGCAGGAAACCGAAGAAGGGTTTCACGACACCGAGTTTTCATTTCCATACGAAATTGCTTGGCTGGGTGGAAGTCACATCCGAAACGAGCAAGGGATTCCGCTAGAACAAGTTCGCTT
>Ga0193708_1000203_pt1 | contig 13299 bp, 10 predicted proteins | sample H3c1metaG_FD_160570 | JGI IMG/M metagenome (GOLD analysis project Ga0193708, IMG submission 160570) | Soil microbial communities from a riparian zone of the East river system, Colorado, United States - H3c1 | ecosystem: Environmental > Terrestrial > Soil > Riparian zone | place: USA: East River...
CCTCCCTACTCCGTGGTGTGGTGGACGTACATGGACTGGATGCCGACGCGGCCGGGGCCGGTCATGCGGGCGAGGTTCATGCTGGTGCCGCCGAAGAAGCCGCTGGTCAGCTTGATCGCCTCGACGTCCATGGCCACGGCGGCGTCCTTGTAGAGGAAGGCGCCGGGCTCGACCAGGATGCTCTCCCCCGGTTTCAAGGTCCGCTCGAAGACGTTGCCGTAGCCGTGGAGCAGCAGGAGCCCGGGCGCGCTCCGGGTGACGAAGCGGTCCATGAACATCCCCTGGCCGCCGAACAGGATGTTGCGCAGCCCCTTGATGCGCAGGAAGCTGTACTCGATCGTATGGGACGAGAGCAGGAAGGCGTGCTCCCGCACGTCGAGCTCCTGGCCGGGATGGAGCGGCAGCACGACCAGCTCGCCGGTGGCGTCGCGCGAGAAGGCAATCCGGCCGGGGCCGTGGGCGACGCTGATGATGAACGGCATGCCGGCGAGGGCGCGCTTGACGCCGCCGGTCAGCGGCAGCACGCTCATCCGGGTCGCGTCGTCCTTCCACAGCAGCACGTGATGCTCGAAGAAGACCGAGTCCCCCGCTCCCAGACTGATCTCGGCGACCGGCACGATCTCCCCCTCCACCTGGCAGGAACTGGCGCCGAACTGGATCTCCGTCATGTCGCGGATGCGCGGCGCCTCGCGCCACCCCGAGTCGCTCACCAGGTCCTTGACGTCGAGCGGGGCGCCGCACGACCGGCAGGCCAGCGCCGTCCCCTCGTTCATGCTCTTGCACCACTGGCACTCGATACGGACGAGAGGATCGTTCTGCGGCTGGGGCTCGGTCATAGCGGTCGCCTCTCCTGTGGGTCGGGGACCTCCTGTAACGGAGATGTAAAAGAGTCTACACCTGTTTGGCCGCGCGCCCTCACCTCTGGCAGCGGTGAGGAGCCCGGGCGGAGGGGGGCTCTAGCTCACCGCGGGGCGGCTCGGGATCCAGCGCTGGAAGAATGCGGAGATCTCGGCGACGGAGAGGAGGGCGCTGGAGTTGCGGAACTGGCCGTCGCGCTGCGCGATGACCAGCGTGCCGTCCGGCTCCAGGATCGCCACCGAGGGGATACCGCTTCCCACGTTCATGCCGTACTCGGACATCAGGTCGAGGTTGCGGTCCCGGTTGCCCACCGAGACCTTGACCACCACGAAGTGCGGATCGACGATCGGCGCCACGAGGCGATGCCCGAGAGCGCGCTTGAAAGCCTCGCAGTCCGGGCACCAGTTGGCCCCGAAGACCACCGCGACTCGCTTGCCCTCCTCCGCCGCCTGCCGGCAGGCGGTCTCGACGTGGGCCCGGGCGTCCTCCTGATCGGGGGAAGGGGAATGTGAAGTTTCCATCTCGGGCTTATTGTGCCATCAAAACGCGAGAGCGGGACTCTAAGCCGGCGTCACATAGGCCGCCGTGATGCCGCCGTCGACCAGGAAGGTGGCGCCGGTGGTGAACGACGATTCGTCGGAGGCGAGGAAGAGGGCGGCCTGGGCGATCTCGCGCGCCTCGCCGAAGCGGCCCATCGGGACGTGGACGAGACGCCGCTGGCGCTTCTCCTCGGTGTCCAGGTACTTCATCAGCAGCTCGGTGCGCAGCGGACCGGGGCAGAGGGCGTTGACCCGGATGTTCTCGCGGGCATGGATCACCGCCAGCTCGCGGGTCATCGCCAGCACGCCCCCCTTGCTGGCTGTATAGGCGAGCTGCGGGGTGGCCGCTCCCAGCAGGGCCACGAAGGAGGCGGTGTTGATGATCGATCCGCCGCCGGCGCGCCGCAGGGCCGGGATGCCGTACTTGCAGCCCAGGAACACCCCCTTCAGATTGATGTTCATGGTGAGGTCCCAGACCTCCTCCTCGGTCGCCACCGCATCGTCGTCGCGGGCGTGGGAGATGCCGGCGTTGTTGAACAGCACGTCGAGCCGGCCGAAGCTTTCCTCGGCGGCGCGGACCATCCCCTCGGCCTCGGCGCCCTTGGAGACGTCGGCGCGGACGTAGACCGCCTCGCCGCCGGCGCCCCGCAGCTCCTCCACGACCGCCCGGCCGGCGTCCTCGTTGACGTCCGCGACGACCACCCGGGCGCCCTCGCGGGCGAACAGCAGCGCCGACTCGCGTCCGATCCCCGAGCCGGCGCCGGTGATGACGGCGACTTTGTTGGCAAGGCGCATTGGTTTCTCCTCTCTGGAAAAAACGACACGGACTAACACGGACTAGCAGGGACTGACAGGGACAACAGATACCGGGCTTCGTGTTCCTGAGGTCCCTGTTAGTCCCTGTTTGTCCGTGTTCGTCCGTGTTTTCTCTTCAGGCCCGTTCGAAATACCGCGCCCGCTCCCAGCAGGTCACCACCTCGTCGAACTTGCGCTGCTCGGTGTGCAGGAAGTGCAGGTAGTGCTCGGCCACGTCCTCGCCGAAGGCCTCGCGGGCCAGCTCGCTCTGCTCGAATTCCCCAATCGCCTCGCGGAGGGTGGCGGGGACGCGCGGCAGCTCGCGGGCGGCGTAGACATCCCCCTGGAAGATCTCGGGCGGCTCGATCTTGTTGCGGATACCGTCGAGGCCGGCGGCGATAGCCGCGGCATAGACGATGTAGGGATTGGCATCCGCCCCCGGGATGCGGCACTCGACGCGCAGCGACGGTCCGCCGCCGACCACACGGAAGCCGGCGGTCCGGTTGTCGTAGCTCCAGGCGATGGTGGTCGGCGCCCAGGAGCGCGACTGGTACCGCTTGTAGGAGGAGACGTAGGGGGCGTAGCAGGCGGTGAGGGCGCGCGCGTGGCGGATCCAGCCGCCGAGGAACCAGCGGAAGGTGTCGCTCGCCTCCACCGGCCCGATCGGCCGGTCCCCCTGGAAGGCGTTGCCGCCGCCGTCCGCGCCCCAGAAGCTGACGTGGACGTGGGCGCTCGATCCGGTGTGCTTCTCGTCCCACTTCGACATGAAGGTCACCGACTTCCCCTGCGCCCAGGCGATCTCCTTGGCCGCGTGCTTGTAGAGGACGTTGCGGTCGGCCTGGGTGAGCGCCTCGCTGTAGCGGAGGTTGATCTCCTGCTGGCCGAGCCCGGCCTCCCCCTTGCTGACCTCGATGGGGACGCCGCTGCGGCCGAGGTGCCGCCGGATGGCGCCGATCAGCTCCTCCTCCTTGGTGCCCTGGAAGATGTGGTAATCCTCGTTGTAGGCCCCCATCGGCCGCAGGTCGTGGTAGCTCTTCGCCTGCGCCTCCGCGTAGCTGTCGTCGAAGGCGTAGAGCTCGATCTCCGTGCCCCCCATCACCGTGAAGCCGGCCTCGCGGGCCCGCGCGAGCTGGCGCTGCAGCATGCGGCGCGGCGAGACCTCGACGGGGTTCTCGTGATGATCGAAGAGGTCGCACAGCACCAGGGCGGTCTGCGGCAGCCAGTCGGCCCGGCGCAGGGTGGCGAGGTCGGGGACGCAGTGGAAGTCGCCATAGCCGGTCTCCCAGCTCGTGTACTTGTAGCCGGGGATGGCCTCCATCTCCATGTCGCAGGCGAGCAGGTAGTCGCAGGCGTGCATGCCGCCGCGGGCGACCTCCTCGACGAAGAAGGGGCCGGTGACCCGCTTCCCCATCAGCCGGCCGTACATGTCGGGGAACACCGCCAGCACCGTCTCGATCTCGCCGCGCTCGACGAGGGCTCCCAGCTCCTCGAGCGTCAGCATGCCCTTTTCACCCATCCCGTCGCCTCCTACTCCATAGCGATAAACACGCTTTTCCACTCGCTGTAGTGATCGAGCGCCGCGGGGCCCAGCTCGCGCCCCATGCCGCTCCGCTTGACGCCGCCGAACGGCATCTCCAGATGGACGCTCCAGCTCGAGTTGACCGAGATCACACCGGTCTCGACCGCGCGGACCACCCGCAACGCCCGGCCGATGTCGCGCGTCCAGAGGGAGCCGGAGAGGCCGTAGATGGAGCCGTTGGCGAGCCGGATCGCTTCCTCTTCATCGTCGAACGGCAGGATGCACACCACGGGCCCGAAGATCTCCTCCTGGGCGATGGCCATACCGGGGGTGACGTCGCGGAAGACCGCCGGCTCGTAGAAGCTGCCGCGGTCGTAGGCGGCCCCGGTCATCGCCCGGCCGCCGGTGCACAGCTTCGCCCCCTCCTCGACCCCGCGCCGCACCCAGCCGTCGACCTTCTCGCGGTGCTCGCGGGAGATCAGCGAGCCCATCTCGGTCGCCTCGTCCATTGGATCGCCGACGCGGATCGCGCGGGCGCGCTCGACGAAGCGCTCGACGATCTCCTCGTAGACCGGCCGCTCCACCAGCACGCGGCTGCGGGCGCAGCAGTCCTGCCCCGCGTTGCCCAAGGCGCCGGAGATCGACGCCCCGGCCTTCTCGAGGTCGGCGTCGGCGAAGATCAGGTTGGCGGACTTGCCGCCCAGCTCGAGGGAGACCCGCTTGATGTCGCCGGCCGCCGTCCGCATCACCTCGCTGCCGACCGCGGTCGAGCCGGTGAAGGCGACCTTGCTCACGTCCGGATGCCCTGCCAGGGCCGACCCGGCGGCGCTGCCCGGTCCCGGCACGACGTTGAGCACGCCGGGGGGCAATCCGGCCTCGGCGGCCAGCTCGGCCAGCCGCAGGGCGGTCAGCGGCGTGGCGGAGGCCGGCTTGACCACCACCGAGTTGCCGAGCGCCAGCGCGGGAGCGACCTTCCAGGTGGTGATGGCGAACGGGAAGTTCCACGGCACGATGAGACCGCAGACCCCGACCGGCTCGCGGAAGGTGAGGCCGATGCCGGGAGCGCCGACCGGGACGGTCTGGCCGCCGAACGCCGGGATCAGGCCGGCGTAGTACTGGAAGCAGGCCGCGCCCATCTCGATCTCGCCGCGGGCTTCTTGGATGGGTTTGCCGACGTTGCGCGATTCCAGGCTCGCCAGCTCGCCGGCCGTGGCCCGCCGCCAATCCCCCTGCTCGAACGACCGCCGCGCCGCCGTCACCGCGGCGCCGATATCCTCGGCCCCCCCCTCGGCCACCCGGGCGATCTCCTCGCCGGTCGCGGGGTTGAGGACCGGCTCGTACCGGCCCGAGCGGGCGGGGACGCGCTCGCCGTTGATCCAGAGGTTTTCTTGGGGTAGGTCGTGTTCCGCCATGGCAGGCGGATCATATCGCCTGGGGGCGGCCGTGGATCGGTCTTCTAGCGGGGAAAGATCTCGGAAACCGTGATCCGCAGACCCGGGAGAGCCCGCGAGGTGACCGACTCCCCCCGGCCGCCGCGGCTCAGCTCCAGATAGCGTTTCCGGTCCTCACTCAGGCAGTGGACCCAGATCGTCAACGCAGCGGGGTCGGCAAACCACACCTCGGGAATACCCGCCTCCAGGTAGGCGCCGAGCTTGGTGCCCAGGTCGTACCGGCGGGTGCCGGGCGAGAGCACCTCGACCACGAGGGCCGGAACCCCCTGGAAATTCAAGGCATCGTCCCCCGGCTCCTCACCGGCCCGGATGAAGACCAGGTCGGGTTGTACTGGCTCAGCGAGCCCTTCGGGGAGCAGGATGTCGAAGGGGGCGAAGAAGACCTCCCCCAGGCTCTGCTCGCGCACGAAGCGGTCGAGCCTTGAAAAAAGTCGGCTCAGAGCGCGCTGGTGGATGGCCGAAGGAGATGGGCTCACGTAGAGATAGCCTCGGATGACTTCGTAACGCTGGCCGTCGTCCGGCAAACGGCAATAGTCGGCGTACGTCCACTGCCCCGGCGCAGGCCAGGACCCAGTGTCTTCTCGTTCCGGAAAAATCAGCGGACGTGCCGGCTCGGGCATCGGTGCCTCCTTGCTCCCAGGGACGAGACTAGCGGCCCCCTCCGGGGCTGTCAATGCGTATCCGTCGCCGGTAAGCGTAATCCAGGTTTCGTCGAACGGCAACCCACGGGCGCTGTCACCCAGGAGTACGCCGCCCGCAACCGGGGAGAGGAGGCGACCGTCTCCCCTCAAAAGGAGTACCAGCCGATTCATTCAGCTCGTACCGGCCCGAGCTGGCGGGGACGCGCTCGCCGTCGATCATAGCGACGGAAGATCAGAAAATGTCCGTTGTACAAGGGGGACGTTCCCCCCGGGAGATAAGGGCCTTGTAGTAAAATCCCCTCATGAGACAGCGCGCGGAGACCGTCTTACAGGAAGCGTTGAAGTTACCCGAACAAGAGCGGACTGAGATCGCCAGTGCCTTATTGGAGAGCTTAGGGCCTGAGCCAGAAGCCGATGTCGAGGCGGCTTGGCGCCAGGAGGTAGCAGCTCGAGTAGCGGCACTGGAGGCCGGGGGAGTGGAGATGACTCCCTGGGAAGAGATCCGAGAGGGCTTTCTGGCGAGGCTGAGTGAGCGCCGCCCGGGTTGAGTTTACCCCGGAAGCTCTTCGGGAGATCGATGACGCGTTTGAATGGTATTTTGAACGGAGCACCCAAGCGGCAGAAGCGTTTGTTGGCGAGGCGACGAGCGCGTTTGCTCTGATCGCGAGCTCTCCTGGCCTTTGGCCTGACTTTGAGGCCGGTACCCGGCGGTGCGTTCTCCGCAAGTTTCCCTACAGCATCATCTATCGAGAGATCCAAGGCGGTGTCGAAGTGGTTGCCGTAGCACACCACAAAAGGCGACCCAGATACTGGCGGAGTCGTTTGTCTCCGAAGCATTAATCTGATTCATGAGATCGACGAGGAGGCCGTGGCCCAAAGGTCGAGAACGGGCAGCCAGCCGCTGGGCATCGCGGCGATCCTGGGCCAACACCACCACGATCGTCCGAAGCGCTCCAAGAGATCGCCCGCGCCGCTCTTCCATGTAGTGAGCGCCCGGGTGCGCGATGAGCTCTGGGAAGGCTATCGATGGTTCGTGGCGGTTTTCCGGGATGCCGCGGAGAAGCTCAGAGTGGGAGACCGCAGCGCGGCGTTTCCGGCCGGAAGCTTTCCTCCCGTCTTGCCGTTCCTGGGCGGATAGGTTCCGGTTCAGGCCCCGAACCCTAAGAACTCCTATCAAAACCGGCCCAACGGGCCGGGAGAGCCCAGCCCAGGGCTGAGGCCGGAGGCCGATGCCCTGGGGAGAAAGCACAACAAACCAAAGCGGCCTGTAGGGCCGCGAGAGCTCTGCTCACTGTCATCGGCTCTATCCAGCTTAGGTTCCCGCGGCCTTTCAGGCCGCCTAGCGGTTTGGCCTGCTTACCCAGGCTTACCCAGGGCATCGGCCTTCGGCCTCAGCCCTGGGCTAGGCTCTCTCGGCCCGTTGGGCCGGTTTTGTTAGATGCTCTAAAGACGTTGGAGTGAGCTTCTCGAGCGAGGCAGGCCCGACGTGTGCCCCGAAGGCCCGCAGCCATCAGAAAGTAGCCTCAGAATAGACGATGCGGGGCCTTCAGGGCGCTCACAGCGAGGCCGGACTGCGACTTCAGAGCCTCCAGAATGCCTTTCGGTGCCGTGACGACGGCGAGAAGAGGTTTAGTCCGGCGAATCCTTGGCTACTCTTCACAGAGTCGGCTGGCACTTATTTGCCTTGCGTTGGGATCAGCTGAACGACCAACATCGCGAGTATAAACGTGGAACGCTAAACTGCGGTACAGCAACACCATTTTCGCTGACTATTTCGCGGGCAAGAAAGCCAAGTCTCTCCAGTAGATCAATTTGCACGTTGATGGGCCCTTCGCTGGTGTCGAACAACTTTTCCACGTCCCTCGTTCTGAATACCGAGATCTTCCCACTCTTACAGTTTCTCACAAAGCTCACCGCAACACGAAAATCATTCACGACCTCCTCGAAGGCACTCTCAGAGACGTCGCGCATGGCGGCGATGAGCTCAGTCTCACTGAAGACCGGAATGTGACGGCGTTCGCCTCGAGCACGTTGCTTGAGAAAATTGAGAAAGAGTATGATCTGTCGAGGCGCGACATCCCCACGGCCGTTCCTGAGTGATTCGTGAAGCCACTCCTGTGCGGGCTTCCCTTCTACAACGGCGGGAAAGAGAAGTCGCAAATGTAATTCAGCTGTACCAGTCGTCACGCCGAGGCTTGTGACGCCCGTGGAGATAATTCGCAGTCTCTCATTGGCAAACGCACGTCCCAGCATTTGAAGAACGATCTGAGGCCAGTTCCACGTGAGACTAACGGTCCGAGACACAAATTTGTTCTTCTCCTGAATATCGTAGACCTCGTACAAATCGGTACGAAGAAGAACAATGAGGCGAACCGCTCTTGTTTGGGATAAGTAGGTCTCCGCCAAGAAGAGACCTTGCACCATTGCCTCCTGCATTTGTCGGTCGTACTTGTGAAGCTCATCGATCTGATCGACGACGATGAGCAACCGTGTGCTGTGCCCAGTTAGCACCGTGTCGGTGCGATTGATGAAGTCGTCAATTTCCATTCCACCACGTGCCGACCCTGCTTCTGAACGCGACCACTCTGGTTCGATTGTGACCGGACCGGCCGAGAATGAGACTTTGTGAGGCAGCAGCCTCTTCGCTCCTTCCCACATCTTGTGGAGGCTGTGTTCTCCCCGAATGCTGCTAGCCCATCCAACATGGCGAAGCAGCCGCCATGCGGCGGCCGCATACCGTTTGCCGCTAGGAGTATGGAGGACACGCGGGTGCACTTCACGCGCCGCAAGCGCGGAACAAAAGAGAAGCCAGAGTGCCTTGACGCGATCTGCCGATGATGCTCCGCCGTCCCTCGCGCTGTATTTTTGAAGAAATGTGGCCGGATCTTTGGACAGCGCGACGATGACGTTCGTTGGTTGAGCCATTACTTGAAGCGTGCCTTGCGTCCGGAACCCGCCCAGACTGCGAAATACGGCACTCTTCCCGGCGCCGCGATCACCGAGAACGATGGTCTTGTCTCCCGACATGATCTGAGATAGGTCCGGCGGCGCCACAAACTGCGATTCCAGCAGCGCGTCTTGTTCCGCGGCTTCTGCTCCAAACGAAAGTTGTTCGGGCGCCACGGTGGAGACCGGAAACAGCAACCGTGGAGCGACCTCAAAAAGAGTTTTGTGCGAGAAACTCCAGTCTGAGCGTCTTTGCGCTACCAGCCCCCCTCGACCAAGAGACTCTAGTGCCTCATTGACCGCCAGTGGGTCTAGACCTGTGGCTGCCCGTAATTGTTGCGGTGTCGCCAATTCGAATACGGCAAGGCAGCCCAATAGCGCCCTTTCCGCTGCCGATCTATTCTTCAGGTCAAAGATGCGCTGGAGCAGAGTGTCCTGTAGCGCCGGCGCACCCTGTGCCAGTTGGTCGACAACATCGGCGGCGCCGGATTGCTTCACCGCCTCGGCGACAAGTTGAAGAATAAGTGGATTGCCGTTAGCAATACTGAGTATCTGAGACAATGCGTCTAGCGGTATGGATTCGCCCACGGCGCGCTGCAAAAACGCCTTCGCTTCGGCGAGACCCAGTCCAGTGACTTCGAAACTGTCTACGATACGGGAGCGCTGGAACCTTGAAACGACGCTGATTGGACGCGAAGCCAGGACAACGCGTAGTACTCCCTGTGCCTCGACCAAGAGGTTTTCGAGTAGCGAGGCCAGACTGCCAAGTTCTTGGACTGCGTCGAGGTCATCGACAAAGAGAAAGACCGGCCTCCCGATCTTTCGGAGTTGCTGCAACATCGGGCGAAGATCGAGGCTCCCCTGCAGCGCGCGGACGTCAGAAACTGCCGGTGACTCATCAATGTCAAGCGCGCGAGCGATTCGCGCAACCAGCGCATCGACTGACGGCTCTTCACTGGCGCTGATCACTGCCACTACCGCGCCGTCAACTTTCAGCTGCTCCGCGATGTAGGCTAGCAGGGAGGTCTTTCCCGATCCCGGCGCGCCAAGAACCAGGGCATGCCGATTGTCGCGCTGTTGAAGGAACCTCAGCAGTCGCTCAGCAACCGCAGGGACGATGAACTGCTGATTCATGCCCTTAGCCTCAGGAGAAAGCTCCCGTCAGGACCGCCTTTAGACGCTGCAACGGTGTAGTCTTCAGGAATCGGACAGACAGCGTGTCTCGAAGTCACTTTAAGTGCCATGAGTTTGGACCTGGATCGCTTCCGGGCTCCAGATATGGTTCCCTTGATGGCGAGCGAATGTCCTGAGACCAGCGAAGATCGTTCAAATACCGCCGGAGCCCACCAGAGCTTTCCACGAGAGTTCCCCAACACCGGCGTGACTGAGCATGAACGGATCTTGATCTCAGCGTTCCCGTAGCTTGTATTATGCCGTCTAACGCCTCTGAAGGTGAGCGCGCGGGAACCGCGCTGTTTGCTGTTTACGTCCGCTCGACCCTGGGGGTTAGGTTTCATATTGGAGTCGCCAGTGCCAAGTTTGGAGGTCGGCCCTCCAGATGTCGCAATTCAGAAATTCCCTGAAGCCATTCTGCAGAAACTGCTCAAAGTCACCCCGAAATGTTGTACCTTCTTGGGTCTGCGCGAAGAACCCTCTGTTGTGGGATATAAAAGTTGGATCAGTCATGGCCAAAAATGTTTCCCGGGCAAATCGTTCAGATTCCTCCTTTCGAATGCGTGCCTCGCGTATAGCGAGATCCTCTCCTAGGCGATACTCTTCGATCCGTGAGGCATGGAGAAACATGATGCGAGTTGAGGGTAGGAACTTTGCTATACCAATGCCATTAGAGGCTGCGTATGCAAGGGCGGACTTCTGGATTTCACCCGTGAGGACAACTGTGCCCTTTGTCTTATCAGCCCCGATCTGCTGGAGCTTGGCGTGAAACTCTTCAATGTGACCGACTGACAGTGGGGAGTGGTGGTCCTTAGATTCCCAGACCCAGATGAGAAAGGGTAAGGAGGCGCCGGGGAGTGTAACTTCGATTGCTACGTCAACGACTATATCTGTCCCGCGGTCACGCGAGAAGTAAGCCCGTTGATGAAAGACTTCGCAGCACTCTGGTAGAAGCCCAAAGCGTTTCTTTCTGAGTTCACGGCGAATGGCGCCGTATAGCGCGAGTTCTTGGGTAAGACCCTTGTTCATTTGAGTAACCTAACTTTGGTATCACCGTCTAAGCACCCCGACTCTGACTCCGCCATTACAACATGGTCGAGAGCCTGAAGACGTTGCGGCGCCCGATGTCATCCTTTCTTATCTGACTATCCAAATTCAACTTACTGGAAGCTTACTGCCGAACCGTCATCACGTCAACGCAATGCGGGCTATCGCATAAGCAACTGAGCGGATGAGGGTTTACGGCCACTGCTTATGCGAAAATCCCGCCGAAGGGAGGGGATCGGCCGGCCGGAGTGTTATGCGACAGGTCCTTGGCCATAAGAACCCGTGAGATCCTCTGCTAGAGCCTCTATAAGACTAAAGGCAGTGTCTTAGCGGCCATACAGGCGCTTGGCGAGACAATGAATCCTCGCCGTCCGCACACAAAGGACAGCGGAGCGGCCCCACACCCGCTCCCCTGCCCAAAGTACTTTCAGTTGTCAAAGAGCCTGCACCGTTCGTCAAGGGAAAGACCCGGACCGGCCTCAACGCTCGGTACGACGGCGGAGCCCCTCGATCCGTGGAATCCCCAAGTCCTCTCGGCGGCTGACTTCGATGCTCCCGAGAGGCCTCTGGACAAACGACTGTGATGTGCATACATTAATCCCCGGGGAACGCGCTGTCAAGACGCCAGCGATGGGGTCGGCGAGCTTCTCCGGTCTTCGGCTGAGGAGTATCGGCGGCTTGCAGTACGGTCTTCGGAGCTTCTTCCCCGGGAATCGGCTGATGTTCCCTGGAGGGAATGGCTGCGGCAGGCGGGGGAATGGTTCATTCCCCAGACTTCGCGGAACATTCCCCAAGGGGAACCAGCGATTCCCCAGGATGCGCATGATGCAAGGGCTGTACGCGTCCTGTTCCCCGTTCCACGGACGATGCGGGGCCCGGGGAATGGCCCGTTCCCTCTCTGGTGGGAAACGCGAAGCGCGGGGAATGCGATGGAGCGGATCCTCGCCTCTCGTTCCCCGGAGGGAATGGGTCGCGCCGGAGGGGGAATGGGGTCTGAGACGCAGGGAATGGCTCATGGAGAGCAGGGAATGTCTCTCGGAGCGCGGGGAATGAGGCTGGCGGAGCCGTTTTTGAGGTCCGCCGGTGCGACTTGGCTCTTTGACAACTGAATCGAATGAACCGCGCGGGGCGAGAGGGGGCTCGCCCCGCCGGTATCGTCCTTTAGAGCATCTAACAAAACCGGCCCAAAGGGCCGGGAGAGCCCAGCCCAGGGCTGAGGCCGAAGGCCGATGCCCTGGGTAAGCAGGCCGAACCACCATGCGGCCTGAAAGGCCGCGAGAACCTAGGCTGGATAGAACCGAGGACGGTGAGCAGAGCTCTCGCAGCCCTACAGGCCGCTTGGTTTGTTGTGCTTTCTCCCCAGGGCATCGGCCTCCGACCTCAGCCCTGGGCTGGACTCTCCCGGCCCGTTGGGCCGGTTTTGATAGGAGCTCTAAGGGGAGGAAAAGCCTCACCCCTCCGGCGCGAACACCGCGTGGAACCCCAGATGCACCGGCGCCGCCAGCGGCAGCACCGCCACCGGCCCTTTCTCCACGGCGAAGGCGTCGAAGACCAGGAAGGCGCGCTCCCCCTTCTCCGCATCGAAGCGCTGGCAGATCACCGCTCCCCCGCCGTCCGCAGGATTCGGCGCGAAGGCGGGCTCGCCGCCCAGGTACCAGCCCGGCGGCGCCTGCCAGACCTCCACCCGGTCGGGGTGCGCCCAGGAGGCGTGGACGACCTGATCGAAGAACTTCCTTCCCGGCCGGCCGGTACGGGAGATCCCCAGCATCCAGAGATCTTCGTAAGGGCGCCCCGCCAGCGCGGGATCGATCGCCGGGAAGTCCGGGGCGCGGTCGTAGGCGATCTCGCGGGTCTCCAGCAGGGTGCCGCTGGGGAGATCGATCACGAAGCGGACCGGCCGCCCGGGTCCGACATCCGTGAACAGGCCGGAGAGGACGTACTGATCGTAGACCGGACGGTCCAGCTCGACGACGTCCACCGTCAGCCGGTCCCCGTCTTCAAAAGCGTTGATGCCGTGGAGAACGTAGCGGCTCCCCACCGGCACCGAGGCGACCGGCTCGCCGTCCTCCCGCCGGACGATGAGGAGCTCGCTCCCCCGCTCCGGCTCCCAGCGCAGCGCGTCCAGCAGCGTGCCGCCCGCGGCCAGGCGGGACATGTCCATCACGTAGGGGCCGACGTGGAAGATCACATGCCGACCGGACAGGCAGAAATCGTGGAGCGACGCCGGGACTCCGAGCGGCAGCCGGCGGCGGTAGACGAGGCTCCCATCGGCGCGGAACCGGTAGAGGTTGAGGCTCGGCTGGGCGGAGGCGAAGTTGATCCCGAAGTTG
>Ga0193708_1000206_pt1 | contig 13236 bp, 9 predicted proteins | sample H3c1metaG_FD_160570 | JGI IMG/M metagenome (GOLD analysis project Ga0193708, IMG submission 160570) | Soil microbial communities from a riparian zone of the East river system, Colorado, United States - H3c1 | ecosystem: Environmental > Terrestrial > Soil > Riparian zone | place: USA: East River...
GTCGGCCGGATACTCCGGCGACGCACCCAGGCCGGTGTGCTCGAAGCAGTCGACGCCGAACTTCAGGCCGCGGCGGATTTCCTCGGGACGATGCGCGTGCGCCACCACCGGCAGCTCGTGCGCATGCGCCTCCTCGACGACGGCTTGCACTTCGGCATCGCTCATCTGGTCCTGGTCGATGAGCTTGATCACGTCGACGCCTGCGGCGGCCAGCGTGCGCACCTTGGCGCGTGCATCGCCCGGCGAATCCACGCCCCAACGGAACGCTTCGGTGCCCGGGTAGGGCTTTTTCTGGATGAAGGGACCGGACACGAACAGGGTCGGCCCCGGGATTTTTCCGGACGCGATCGCATCACGCACCGCGATGCTGTCCTCGAGCGGCGCGCCGAGATCACGCGCGCCAGTGACGCCGGCCAGCAGCAGCTGTTTGGCCGAGGCCGGCATGATCACGTCGCGGAATTGCGCCGGATAGGTCTTGTCCCAGTGTTCGTAGTCGGCATGGCCGTTGATCATCAGATGCACGTGCATGTCCCACAGGCCGGGCAGCACGGTCATGCCTTCGGTGGAGATGACTTCGGCATCGGCCGGAACCGGCAGGCTGCCGACGGTACCGACAGCGACGATGCGGTCGCCCTCGATCAACACCACGCTGTCGTCCAGCGGCTCGGCGAGCGTGCCGTCGACCAGAGTGCCGCCGACCAGGGCGACGCGCTGCGCGGACGCGCCGCCAGCGACCAACAGCAGGCTCGACAGGAGAACACAGCACCAGGCGCTGCCGGGTTTGCGCATCGTTCCGCTCCGATCGGGGGAACCGCAAGCGTACCGCAGCCGGCTCAGTAGGCGAACTCGCGGAAGACGCGGTCGATATCGCCGTTCCATTCGCCGTGAAACAGCGCGAGCTTGCGTTCGGCCGGCGTTTCATTGGCCTCGACGACCTCGATCAGCGGCGCGAGGAAGATGCTTTCATCGGCGCCAAGTGCATTGCGCGCGTTGCGGCGCTGCAGGCCGGCCACGGAGATCTGCAGCGCCTGTTGCGCGATGTCGCGCAGCGTTCCGTTGCGGAACGGCAGCTTCAGCGCCTGCCTGGCGACGCCGTCGCGCAGCGCGTTGCGTTCCTCGAGCGTGAAATCCTTGACCAGATCCCAGGCCGCATCGAGCGCGGCATCGTCGTACAGCAGGCCGACCCAGAACGCCGGCAGCGCGCAGATGCGGCTCCATGGCCCGCTGTCGGCGCCGCGCATCTCCAGGAATTTCTTCATGCGCACTTCGGGGAAGGCGGTGGTCATGTGGTCGGACCAGTCGACCAGCGTGGGCTTGGCGCCTGGCAACGCTTCGAGCTTGCCGTCCATGAATTTGCGGAACGATTGCCCGGACAGGTCGATGTACTCGCCGTTGCGATATGAGAAGTACATCGGCACGTCGAGCAGATAGTCGACGTAGCGCTCGTAGCCGAAGCCGTCCTCGAAGACGAAGTCGAGCATGCCGGTGCGGTCCGGATCGGTGTCGGTCCAGATGTGCGAGCGATAGCTGAGGTAGCCGTTGGGCTTGCCCTCGCGGAACGGTGAATCGGCGAACAGCGCGGTCGCCACTGGCTGCAGTGCCAATGAGACGCGGAACTTCTTGACCATGTCCGCTTCGTCGGCATAGTCGAGGTTGACCTGCACCGTGCACGTGCGCTTCATCATGTCCAGGCCGAGGCCGCCCACCTTGGGCATGTAGTTGCGCATGATCTGGTAGCGGCCCTTCGGCATCCACGGCATGTCGTCGCGCGACCATTTCGGCTGGAAGCCCATGCCGAGGAAGCCGAGGCCGAGTTCATCGGCAACGGTCTTGACCTCGCGCAGGTGGCCGTCGACTTCGCTGCAGGTCTGGTGGATGGTCTCGAGCGGCGCGCCCGAAAGTTCGAACTGGCCGGCGGGTTCCAGCGTGACCGAGGCGTTGTCGCGCGTGAGCGCGATGGTGCGGCCGTGTTCGTCGACCGGTTGCCAGCCGAAACGCGTCAGGCCGCGCAACAGCGCTTCGATACCGCGCTCGCCCTCGAACGTCGGCGGACGCAGGTCATCGAGGCGAAAACCGAACTTTTCGTGCTCGGTGCCGATGCGCCAGTCGGATTTCGGCTTGCCGCCGGACGCGATGTAGTCGACGAGATCGCCACGGCCGGTGATCGGGGTGTCGCTGACGTGGCTCGGGCTGGACATGCGGGACCGCTCGCGGGAGTGATAGGCGATATGCGGGCCCGGCCCGCTGATCGCAAGGCGGCACTATAGCTGCGTCGTGTGTGGCGCGGCGTTGCTGGATTGGGATGCCGGTGTTCCGTCGACATCGACCGATTCCATGCCGGGCTGGTCTGGCGTACTCAAACCGAACTGTCGGATTTTGCGGCTTCCAGGCTGCGAATGTAGTCCAGTTCGTTTCTTGCACGTTGATCTTTCGGGTCCAGTTCCAAGCACTCTTCGAGCTTTTTTCTTGCTTCTTCGAATTTTCCCTGCTCTACCAGAACGAAGGCGAGCCCTCGCTTGGCCCGGCCCCGGTCCTTAACCTCGTCCTGCGGCGGTGAAAAGGCAGCTAGATCTTCCGCGGACAGGTACAGCTCGTACGCCTTTTCCCAATTTCTTTCCCACTGGTAGAGGTTCCCGAGCTCGGCGAGAAATCTGGCGTTGTACGGAGAAAGATGGATCGCGCGCTCGAGCGATGGCTTGGCAGCTGCCATTCGACCGAGTTCTACCAATGCGTATCCCTTCATGTAGTGCGCCTCCGACCAGAGCACGTACAGGCTCACCGCTTTGTCTCCGGTCGCGGTGCCGCGGTCGTACGCTGCCGCCGCTTGCACCATGTACGCGAGTGTCTCTTCAGGCGTGCGCGCCACGTACCAGCGCGTGTTGCCTTCGGGGAATTTCCCGGCGTAGTAGTCGAGCATCCGGTCAAGCACCGGGATGGCCTCCGCCGCCTTGCTGGCGTCGATAAGGTCACGCACGTGCTGCATGGCCTGCTGCTGCGCGACCTCCCCATCATCGCCGGATTTTTTGGAATCGTCCTGTGCCAGCGCAACGAACGACACGGCATACAGCAGCAGGGTCAGCAGCGCTTTGTTGGCAGTCATGGACGGCTCCGGAACCGCGCAGGAGATGGAGATTCGTTGGTCTTCCCGACACTATTGCAAACCGCACGAAGCGACGCTGGCCGGGAGCATCGAGAGCATGGCGACCGGACTTGAGCAAGAGCGGGTAGTCAGAACGCCAGCCAGCGCCCGATGACCTCGCGCGCCTCGTCCACGCCCTGCTTCGACTCGCCCGAAAACGTCTGCACGCTGACCGTATCTCCGAACACCGAAGACAATTCCTTGCGCACCGCCAGCAGCGCGTTGCCTTGCGCGCCGCGGCTGAGCTTGTCGGCCTTGGTCAGCAGTGCGTGCGCTGGCAGGCCGCGCCCGACTGCGTAACCGAGCATCTGCCGGTCGTACTCCTTGAGCGGGTGGCGGATGTCCATCACCACCACCAGGCCCCTCAGTGCCATGCGGCTGCCGAAATAGCCGTCGAGGAACGCCTGCCAATGCGCCTGCAGGTCCTGCGGCACCTTGGCGTAGCCGTAGCCGGGCAGGTCGACGAGGTAGCGGGCGGTCGTGGCGTCCTTGGCGGGCGTGACGTCGAAGAACACCAGTTGCTGGGTGCGGCCGGGGGTCTTGGAGACGCGGGCCAGCGCGTTCTGCTGGCAGATGGCATTCAGGGCGCTGGACTTGCCAGCATTGGAGCGGCCGGCGAAGGCGACTTCGTGGCCGTCGTCCGGCGGCAGCTGCCGCGGAGTGTGGGCGGCGAGCAGGTAACGGGCTTGTGCGAGCGGATTGGCCATGCGGACTAGGATCGCATGGGATCTCCTGATGCCCTGCGGAACAGACGAGTCGGATACAAGAGCACCCCTCCCCAGCCACCGGCCCTGCGGCTTCGCCTTCGGGCGTTCGGCAGCACGCGCGCCATGGCGCGCAAGCGTGCTACCTCACCCCCTGCAGTCGCAGGGGAGGGAGCGAAACAGCACGCGGTTTGACCGTCCTGCGGCCCGCAACGATAATTCGTGGCCTTGCGCGGACGCCGTCCGCAGCGCCACGCCGGCCCGGCCGCGTGTCCCTCGATCCACGGAGTTCCGCATGCGCCACGCTCGCGTCTATGGTCTCGCCAGTCTCGCCATCGTGGCGGTGGCGGCGGTCGCTTTCGCCCAGACCACGGTGACGCCGCTGCCGGAGACCGCGCCGGTCCAGGCCATGCCGCTCGATGCGTCGGCCGTTGCCGAACTGTCCAAGGCCAAGTGGGGCGATGCCAAGGCCGGCGCGACCAAGGCCGCGGCCTGCGCCGCCTGTCACGGCCTGGATGGCAATTCCACGATCGACCCCAAGATTTACCCGCGGATCGCCGGCCATAGCGAGCGCTATCTCTCGCGGCAGTTGGCGTTGTTCAAGAGCGGAGAACGCGCGACCGGCAACGCCGCGCTGATGCAGCCGTATGCCGCGGTGCTCAGCGCGCAGGACATGCGCGATCTCGGCGCCTATTACGCCACGCAGAAGGCCGGTGCCGGCATCGCCGACGACAGCGCCATCGCCAGCGGCCCGAATGCCGGCATGAAGTTCTATGAGGTCGGCGAAAAGCTTTTCCACGGCGGCGACGCCGCGCGCGGCATTCCGGCCTGCATGGCCTGCCACGGTCCGGCCGGCGCGGGCAATCCGGGGCCGCCCTATCCGCGTATCGGCGGACAGCAGTCCTGGTACGTAGCGCGGCGCCTGCAGGAATACCGCGCCGGCACCACCACCGAGCGCGACCCGCACCTGTTCAGCATCATGGCGACCGTCGCCAAGCCGCTGACCGACGAGGAAATCCAGTCGCTCGGCAGCTATCTGCAGGGCCTGCACGATCGTGCCGACGAGGCGTCCGAGGACGCGGTCGCCGCGCTGAAGGCCGCGCCGCCCGCGACGGAACCGGCTCCGGCGCCGGCCGCGCCGCCCGCCGCCGAGGCGGCGCCGGCGCCAGCGCCGACGCCTGCGCAATCGTCGTGAACTCGGCGCAGCCACCTCGGTCAGAGCTTCACAGTCCTTGAATCAGCACGCCGGCCAGACTCCTTGCGCCGGCTTTTTTTTTAGCCGCCACCGCCTTGCCCGGAACGCAGCATGATCAACCGCCTCGCCATCCTCCTCCTCGCGCTGCTGCTGCCCGCGCTACTGCCTGCGGTGTCGTACGCACAACAAGAAGCGCCGGTGGCGGGAAACGACTACGTCGTCATCGAGGACGGCCAGCCGTACCGGCCGTTGAAGGGCAAGATCGAGGTCGTCGAAGTGTTCAGCTACTGGTGCATCCACTGCGCGCATTTCCAGCCCGCGGTCGATGCCTGGAAGCGCAAGCTGCCGTCCGACGTGCGCTTCACCTACGTGCCGGCGGTGTTCCAGGACAACGATCCGTTCGCGCGTGCCTATTTCGCCGCCGAGCGCACCGGCGCGCTCGCCAGGACCCATGACGCACTGTTCGATGCCGTACACGTGCAGCAGACGCTGGCCAAGAACGCCTCCGTCGACGAGCTCGCCGGGTTCTACGCCACGCAGGGTTTCGACGCCGCCAGGATGAAGGCCGCGATGGAAGCGCCAGGCGTCGATGCGCAATTGGCGCAGGCAAAGGCGTTCGCGCTGCGCAGCGGCATTCCCGGCACGCCGGCGCTGGTCGTCAACGGCAAATACCGCATCGAGGGCCGCACGGCCGAGGAACGCCTGCGCATCGCCAACGCCCTGATCGCGATGGAGCGCAAGGCGCGCCGCTGAATTCCGACCTGCGGGACACGGTCCCGCGCCCTGCTTCTTTTGATCCCTGCGAGAATCTCCCGATGAACAAGCGCCTGACCTTCCTGCTGATCGCGATGCTGGCCGCGACGACCGCCTGCAATCGCCAGGACACCCCGGCCGCGGCCGACGCAACCACGCCCACCAGCGCAGCGACGCCGGCGGCGGATGCCGCGCCGGCCGCTGCGTCGCCGACGCCTGCCGCTACCGCCGAACCCGATCCCGCCACCATCGCAGCCGCCGACGCCGCAGCCGCCGCCGCGCTGCAGGCCGCCTCGCAGGGCCCGGCACCAGTGGCCGGCGAGGACTACATCGAAGTGCAGGGCGGACAACCGTTCGATCCGCTAGCCGGCAAGGTCGAAGTGGTCGAGGTCTTCGGCTACGTCTGCCCCGCCTGCGCGAGCTTCCAGCCGCTGGTCAGCGCGTGGAAGCGCAAGCTGCCGGCCGACGTGCGCTTCACCTATGTACCGGCGCTGTTCGGCGGCATCTGGGATCGCTATGCGCGCGCCTACTACACGTCGGAATCGATGGGCCTCGTCGACAAGACCCATGACGACTTGTACAACGCGATCCACATCCAGCAGACGCTCAAGGGCGAGCGCGGCCAAGACAGCGACCAGGACATCGCCGCGTTCTACGCCAGGCATGGCGCCGACCCCCAGCAGTTCATCAGCACGATGGCCAGCTTCAGCGTCGACGCCAAGCTCAACAAGGCCAAGCAGTTCGCCCTGCGCAGTGGCGTCGATTCGACGCCCAGCGTGTTGATCAACGGCAAGTACCGCGTCAAGGGCAAGAGCTTCGAGGACATGCTGCGCATCGCCAACCAGCTGATCGCGCGCGAGCGTGCGGCGCAGGGCGGTACGCAGCAAGGTGATTCCGCACAACAGGGCGGCGCCGCCGCCGGCCACTGAGCCGCGCGGGAGTGATGACGACGCGTTCGCTCAAGCTGCTCAGCGCCAATATCCAGGCCGGCTCCAGCACGCGTCGCTACAGCGACTACGCGACCCGCAGCTGGTCGCACGTGCTGCCGGCCGGCAACAAACGCGGCGCGCTGGACACGATCGCGAAACTGGCCGGCGATCACGACATCGTCGGCCTGCAGGAAAGCGATCCGGGCAGTTGGCGTTCGGGCCTCACCAACCAGACGCACTACCTCGCCGAGGCCGGCGGCTTCGACTACTGGAGCCACCAGCCCAATCGCCGCGTCGGCAACTTCGCCTCCAGCGCCAACGGCCTGCTCAGCAAGCTCGAGCCGGTCGAGGTCACCGATCATCCCTTGCCCGGACGCATTTCCGGGCGCGGCGTGCTGATGGCGCAGTTCGGCGAAGGCGACGAGGGCTTCACCATCGCCATCGCGCACCTGTCGCTCGGCACGCAGTCGCGGCGCTCGCAGTTGGCCTTCATCGCCGAACTGCTGCACGACCATCCGCATGCCGTGCTGATGGGCGACTTCAACTGCCTGCCGGATCGTCCGGAAATGGAAACCCTCTACAAACGTACGCAGCTGCAACCGCCCGCATCCGTCGTGCCGACCTTCCCGAGCTGGCGCCCGCAGAAGGCGATCGACCACATCCTGGTCACGCAGGCACTAGCCTGCCGCGACCTGCGCGCGTTTCCGGCGGCCTTGTCCGATCACCTGGCGTTGTCGATCGTGCTGGACGTGCCGGAGATCGCGTTGCAGCGCTGAGCGTCCCAAAAAAAAAGCGGGCGGCGATTCGCATCGCCGCCCGCCATCATTGCCGCTGAAGATAGATCAGAAACGATAGTCGGCGCTGACGTACCAGAACGCGCCCGGCAGGTCATAGGTACCGGCGTCGTAGCCGTTCAGCGAGCAGCTCAGGCACACCGGCGGTTCCTTGCCGAAGATGTTGTTGGCACCGGCTGACAGCTTCAGGCCTTCCAGCGAAAACGCATCCTTCCAGCCCACCTGCAGGTCGTGGTAGGTCGTCGAGCCGAGCGTGTTGAACGCGGCGCCGCCCTGGCAACCGGGCGCCTCGGCGACCGGCACGTTGCTGCAGGGCTCGTCGACCGCGGAGATGTAACGCGAAGTCCAGTTGACGTTCCAGTCCCCCAGCGTCCAACCGAACTGCACGTTGGTCTGCCAATCCGGAATCGCGCTGTTGTCCACTTCGATCCCGACCTCGCGCTGCGACCTGTTGCCGTCGATGTCGATCGCCTCGTAACCCATCACGTGCGTGGACTGCAACGATGCGTTCAAGCGGCCCCAGCCCCACTCCGGCCCGGTCCAGTTGGCCTTGACGTCGAGGCCATCGGTCTTGATCGTGCCGAGGTTGTCGAGGAAGTTGTTCGGCGGATTGAGGTTGCCGCCGATCGGATTACGCGAGAACGGCGTGCAATTGAGCGTGCCGACGCCGCCTTCGCGCAGGCACTGCCGCAGCAGCGATTGCAGGTCGCGCGGCTGGATGGCGCCGTCGATCTCGTGGTTGTAGTAGCTCAGCTCGACATCGAAGCGATCCGACCATGCAGCGTCTTCGGCCCAGCCCGGGCTGTAGACAACGCCGAAGGTGTAGCTGTCGGACTCTTCGGGTTCGAGGTTCGGGTTGCCACCGGTGAAGGTGGTGATCTGCGTGTTGGCCTGCTCGAAGTTGGGCGGCGCGCCCTGTGCGAGGCAGCCCGCAGCGAATTCTGGCGCAGCTGGCCCAGGGCTGCCGGTCGAACCGCAGGGATCGACCAGCGTCGCGCCGAATTGCGTGAGGCCGAACAATTCACCCAGGTTCGGAGCGCGGAAGCCTTCCGAATACGTGCCGCGGATCACCAGGTCCTCGATCGGCTGCCAGCGGAAACCCGCCTTGCCGGTCGTTGCATTGCCAAAGGTCGAGTAGTCGGAGTAGCGGATTGCCGCGGTCAGATCGAGCGAGGCGAGCACTGGGAAACTGAATTCCGAGTAGATCTCGCTCACGTCGTACTCCGCCTTCACTGGCGAAGCGAACGAGTCCTGCGACTCGCCGGTCTGGCGCAACGGATCGGGATTGAACTCGCCGCGATACTTGCGGTGCTCGACGCCGGCCGCGAAAGCGGCGGTGCGATCGCCGATGTCGAACAGGTCGCCGGTCACGTTGGCCGAACCCAGGTCCAGCGTCTGCTTGCTGGAATCGATCTGCGTCGTGCGGATGTAGTTGATCATCTCCTGGGTCATCGGACGGCCCTGGCCGCCGAACAGATCCAGCGGCACGCAGCCGGCGACCGCCGCGCACAAGGCCGGATCGCCGAGCGCGAGCTTGATCTTGGCGACGTTGTAACCGTTGAAGAAGGTCTGCTCGGCCTTGTTCTCCGAATGCACGTAGTTGGCATCCCAGCTGAAGCCGCGGTCGCCGATGTTGAACAGGCCGTCGAGCCCGACGTTGAAGTAGATGGTGTCGACGTCCTGCTCGAAGATGCGCGGACCAACCTCGATGGGACGCTTGGTCAGGACGAGGAAATTGGAGGCCGCGTCGAGCGTGTAACCGAACGGGTTGAACGGGTTGTCCGCATGAATGCTGATGGTGTCGGCGATACCACCTGTACCAGCACCCGGTCCGACGAAGATCGGTTCCGGCGCGGCTTGGTTGGTCGAAGTGCGATTGTTGTACAGCCCCTTGACATGCAGGCGTGTGTTCTCGGTGAGGTCGTAGTTGAGGCTGGTGTAGATCGCCTTGCGCTTGCTCGGCGTCAACAGCAGGTTGAACGGCGCGAAGTTGAAGCGGTCCGCGCCACCGAAGGTGTGGTACGTGCCGCCGTTCGGATCGTTCGGGTCGAACACCGGCGTGGTGGTACCGCCGTCCAGGGTGATGTCGTACCAGTTCGCGGTATCGCCATCGCAACCGCCGACGCCGGTCGTGGGACGGTTCGGGTCACAGAAGAAGAAACGACCCTGCGGGATGCCCGAACTGCCGCCGCGGACGCCGGTGCCGGGTGTGGGGAACGAGGACTGGTCCCAGCTACCGGAACTGATGCTCTTCTGCTCGTAGTAGCTCGCGCCGAACACCGCCGACCAGCGTTCGCCGCTGCCGCCGAGGGTCAGGCTGGCTTCGGTCGTGCCGCCGCCGTCCTCATACTCGCCGTAATAGGTGTGCACTTCGGCGCCGTCGAACTTCCTGCGCGTGATGATATTGACCACGCCGGCGATGGCGTCGGAGCCGTAGATCGCCGAGGCGCCGTCTTCGAGCACCTCGATGCGCTCGACGATCGCCAATGGAATGGTGTTGACGTCGGCACTGCCGCTGACGCCAGAGGCGGAGGATTCGTTGACCCAGCGGATGCCGTCGACCAATACCAGCACACGCTGCGAGCCGAGATTGCGCAGGTCGACCTGCGCCGAACCCGCGCCGATGCCGCCGCCGTCGGACGGGTAACCGAAGTTGCCCGAAGAATTGAACTTGGCGTTGAGCGCCTTGCCGCTGGCGGTGAGCTGCTGCAGCACTTCGCCGACGGTCTGCACGCCGGTCTTGTCGAGGGCCGCGCGATCGAGCACGAACACCGGCTGCGCCGTGACCGCATTGGTCTGCTTGATGCGCGTACCGGTCACGGACACCGTATCAAGCGTGGTGGCCTGCTCGCCGCTGGCGGGTTCCTGCGCGAACACCAGGCCCGGCGCCGCTAGCAAGAGGGAAACATGGATGGCCAAGGCCAATCGTTGGTGGGGCAGCAATTTCATCGGGACTCTCTCCTCAAAGTGGAACAATGGTCCGCGCATGCCCCTGTTCACACGCCGGTAACGCCTTGTAAACAATTCGTAAAGGCTCCACAAGGCCTAAGCGGTCATGTAAGCGGTTACTGCCAAATTAGGGATAGTCCGACCACCCACAAAAAAACCGCGAATACGCGCTTCAGGGCTGGACCGCTGATGGCATGGGCCAGGCGGGTGCCGAACGGCGCGGCCAGGACCGAGGCCAGCGCGACCCCGATCGCGGCCGGCAGGTAGACATAGCCGATGGCATGCGCGGGCAAGGCCCCGACCGGGGCATTGAGGGCATAGCCGACCGCACTGCCGATCCCGATCGCCACGCCGCAGGCCGAGGATGTGCCGACCGCGCGCACCGGCGTGACGCCGCGCCAGGTCAGCACCGGCACCGTCATGCTGCCGCCGCCGATCCCGACGACCGCCGAAACCGCGCCGATGCCGATCCCCGCCAGACTCATCACCGGTCCGCGTGGCACTACGTCCGCGCTGCCGCCTGCGCGGGTCCCGCCGAAGGCCATCTGCGCGCCGGCGATGAAACAGTAGGCAGCGACGAACAGGCGCAGGACATCGCCATCGATGGCGACCGCGAACAGGCTGCCGAGCCAGCCGCCGAGCAGCAGGCCCGGCACCATCCAGCCGACCGTCGGCCACAGCACGCCGCCGCGGCGGTGATGCGCGTAAGCCGACGATGCGGCGGTCATGACGATGCTCGCCATCGAACTCGCCAGCGCCGCATGCATCGCAGCGTCCTTCGGTACGCCATGCGCCGGCAGCAGCCATACGAGGGCCGCCACCAGGATCAATCCGCCACCGATGCCGAGCAGCCCGGCCAGCACGCCGGCGACGATGCCCAACAGCGGAAACAACCACAGTCCTTCCAGCATCGACTCGCTCCTATCTCCGACACCACGCCACGCACAGGCGATAGGCCGCGAAAAGGCAATTCAGAAACCTTCGGCTATAGTCCGGCGATGCCAACAAACGACCTCGTCCACGACGCGATCCGCGTGCGTGGCAACGCACGCATCGTACTCGCCATCGCAATACTCGCCTTCGCATGCTCCGCGCAGGCGCAGTCGTCCGACGCTGCCGCGCGCGCGGCCATCGAAGCCGCCGAACGCGGCGAGGCGAATACGACCATCCCGACCCAGCATCCTTTGTCCGGTTGGATCGAGTACGCGCGGCTGCGCCGCGACATCGACACGCTGCCGACCGCGCAGGCGCAGTCGTTCCTGTCGCGCCAGCAGGGACAACCCGTCGCCGAGGCGTTCCGCGAGTTGTGGCTGGCGGCGCTGTCGCGCCGGCAGGACTGGCCGGCGTTCCGTGCCGCATGGAAGCCGCTGCCGTCGAACAACCTCGGCAAGAACGAGACCCTGCGCTGCGCCGACCTCAATGCGCGCCAGGCGACCGGCGCGACGGATGCGACCTGGACGCGCGATGCGCAGGCGCTGTGGCGCAGCACCGGCAAGCCCTTGCCTGCGGTTTGCGATGCGCCGTTTGCGATCCTCGCCAGCCAGGGCGGCCTGCCGCCGGCACTGCGTTGGGAACGCATCGAGAAGGCCGCGGCGGAATGGCAGCCAGCGGTGATGCGCGACGCGGCGCGCGGGCTGCCCGCCGACGAGTTCGCGCTCGCCAACGATTACGCCGCGTTCTTCGACGCGGTGCACGAGCGTGCATTGACCTGGCCGAAGACGCCGCGCAGCCGCCTGATCGCCTCGCAAGGCCTGGCCCGCCTGGCCAAGTCGCTGCCGATGAGCGTCGACACGCAGTTGCCGAAATACGCCAGCGCACTCGGCTTCACCGAGGCCGATCGTGCGCGTCCGTTGTACCAGGCCGCGTTGTGGGCAGTGGCGTCATACGAACCCGATTCGGCGCGGCGCTTGAACGCCGTCCCCGAATCCGCATACGACGAGCGCCTGCACGAGTGGCGCGTGCGCGAAGCGATGTCGCGTTCTGACTGGCGCGCTGCGCTGGTGGCGATCCGCAAGATGGGCACTACGCAGCGCAACGATTCGCGCTGGAAATATTTCGAGGCACGCCTGGAAGAGATCGCCGGCAACAAGACCGGCGCGCAGGCCTTGTACCGCGAGGCCGCGCGCAAGCCCGAGTTCCATGGCTTCCTCGCCGCCGATCGCCTCCAGCAGGGATACGCACTCTGCCCATGGGATCCGAACGACTCTGCCGCAGCGAAGGCGACGATCGCGCGCGACCCCGGCATCGTGCGGGCAATGGCGCTGTCGCGCATCGACCGCGCGGCCTGGGCGCAGCGCGAATGGGATGCGGTATTGGCGCGGTTCGACGACAGCCAGCGGCGCATGGCGGTCGAGGTCGCGCAGGACAACGGCTGGTTCGACCGCGGCGTGTTCGGCCTGGTCAACGTCGGTGGCGTGCGCAAGCCGGAGGAATCGCGCCTGTACAAGCTGCGCTTCCCACTGCACCACGATGCGACGATCCGGCGCGAGGCCGCCAAGTACGGCATCGATCCGGCCTGGGTCGCGGCCGAGATCCGCGCCGAGAGCATCTTCAATCCGCGCGCGCGCTCCGGCGCCAACGCGATGGGCCTAATGCAGGTGCTGCCGGGCACCGGCGCCGCCGTCGCCAACCGCATCGGCCTGCCCTGGGGCGGCGCCGACAGCCTGTACGACGCCGACACCAACATCGCCATCGGCACGGCCTATCTGCGCCAGATGGAGGACAAATACGGGCAAACCTACATCGCCATCGCCGCATACAACGCCGGGCCCGC
>Ga0193708_1000207_pt1 | contig 13234 bp, 11 predicted proteins | sample H3c1metaG_FD_160570 | JGI IMG/M metagenome (GOLD analysis project Ga0193708, IMG submission 160570) | Soil microbial communities from a riparian zone of the East river system, Colorado, United States - H3c1 | ecosystem: Environmental > Terrestrial > Soil > Riparian zone | place: USA: East River...
TCGTTGCCGTCGTTCGGCATGACCGGCACCGGCCGCGCGGCGCTGTCGAAGCACACCGCGATCCGGCTCTCGGCGTCGGGCCAGATGGGCTCGCGCGATCTACCGTTGCCCGGCAAGGGTACGCTCGACGAGGGCCGGCGGTCATCGACCGGCGCGACGCGGCTCGAGTACCGGCGCGGCAATCGCCGGCTCGTGCTCGACGGCTTCCTCGACAGCCGCGACTACATCTCGCCGCCGAGCGACACCGACAAGGGCGACGTGCTGATGGTCGATCGCGAGACCTCGGCCCGCGCCGGCTTCAAGGCCGACGACAAGGTCGACCAGCTCCAGCTCCAGGGCTCGGGCTACGTCCACTACCTCGCGCGCAAGTCGCGCCACTTCGCCGACTCGACGCTCGAGGTCGAAGGCGCGACCGAGGACCTGGAGGCGACCCGGGTCGGCGGGCTCGCACTCGCGACGCATCCGATCGGCAAGTCGATGCGGTGGGCGGCCTCGTTCAGCGCGACCCGCGAGCAGGCCAACGTCGTCGATCAGAACGACATCGCGTCGATCGGCCACGCATCGGTCCTCGAGCCCGCGGTCGATCTACAATACGAGGCCAAACGGATCCGGCTCGACGGCGCGGTCGGTGCCGCGGTCCCGGTCGGCGTCGACGCCAAGGCATGGCCCGAGGGCAAGCTGGTCGCCAGGTACCAGGCGATGAAGCACCTCGAGCTGGTCGCCACCGGCGGCCGCAAGGGTCGGTTACCGAGCCTGCGCGAGCGCTTCGATCCCGACACCGGCGTGCCCGGTCTCGGGCCCGAGAAGGCGTGGCACGGCGAGCTGCGCGCGATCGAGCAGGTCGACGACCGCCTCAAGGTCGAGGTCGCGCCGTTCTATCGCCGCACCACCGGCACGATCCGGCTGGTCCAGGATCCCGAGCTCCCCGACGATCCGAATGCGATGATCAGCGGCAACCTCGGCCGGTTGACGCTGATCGGCATCGACACCAGCGCACGCGGCAAGGTGCACGCGATGGTCGAGGTCGGTGCCGCTTACTCGTACATCCGCGCGCGCAGCGATGCCGAGGATCCAGGACTCGCGATGGCGCCGCTCGATCGGCTGCCGGCCCATCGCGCCGATGGCTGGGTCCAGGTGACGCCGGATCCCCGCGTCGCCGTGCTCGGCCGCGTGCGCTACTTCGGCGACAGCATCGACAAGGGCGCCACCGTCAGCGGTTACACGACGGTCGAGGCGACGGTCACCGCGCCGATCACGAAGGAGTACCTCGGCGTCCTGCGTGTCGACGATCTGACGAACGTCGCGCCCGAGACGCGCAAGGGCTATCACCTGCCCGGCCGCGTGATCTCGCTGATCGTGCAGGGCACCTGGGAGTGACTACAGGTGCGTCACCAGGCCGCTCGTGATCACCGAGCGGCCGGCGTGACGCTGCTCGATCTCGGACAGGCCGGCGCATAGCGCGCGCCGGCTCGCCTCGGGTGCGTTGCCGCGATCGACGAGGACGATCGCGCCACCGTCGCGCACGACACGCGCGTACTCGCGCAGCTGGGCCAGCCAGCCCTCGTCGGTCGCGAGGTCGACGCCGATCACCGCGGCGAGCGAGCTCGGCGCGATCGTGGACAGATCGGGGAGCGCGTTCGCGAGCTTCTTCGCGGTGCGCGGCGGGATCGCGATCGGGATCACCGTGCGGTTGCTCGCGAGCGCCTCGGCGAGCTTCGCGTTACCGACGACGGCGATCTGGCCATCCGCGTGGGCAGAGCCGAGCGCCTCGCCGATCGCGGTGATTGCGGGCGTGCCGAACAGGCCGTCGAGCATGCGCGGAAGCTACTACAAGTCGCGCAGGTACTCGCAGCGCGGCGCCTCGATGTGCGGCGTGATCCAGGTGATGTTCAGCAGCTGGTCGAGCAAGAAGCGAAAGTTGGCGTACGTCACGACGAAGAAGTCCATCTTGCGCTTCTTGATCCCACCGCCGGTGTCGTCGGCGCGCACGCAGCCGTCGTGGATGGAGCCGTCGGGGAGCAACAGGCCGTCGAACTCGGGGATGTAGAGCGGCTCGCCGATCGGGATCACGGTCTTGTCGACCGCGACCGACTTGAACGGGATCAGCGGGCGCGAACCGGCGCCACGGCCGAACGGATGCTCCTTCTGATCGAGCTGCTCGAAGCAGGTGCCGTAGCCGAACTTGCACGGTCCGTTGTAGTTGAAGACGCGGTCGTCCATCATCAGGCCCGAGCCCTCGAGGCGCAGCGCCCACGCGAAACGCTCCGGGACGCGCGCCATGAAGAAGCCATCGCGCGTGTAGAGCTCGACCCACGTGTTGAGCGGCACGCTCGCGACCCGGCCGCTCTTCGGGACCGCGTTGCTTTTCGGGTCCTGGTAATCGGCCTCGAGCGCGAGCCAGTAGAAGCGCAGCGCCCAGCCGAGCTCCTCGACGAGTGGATAGCCGCAGCACAGCTTGTTCTTGCCGCGCAGCGTGGCCTTCGGCTGCAGCGGGACGTCGTCCTTGGCGAGCTTGCTGTCGTCGGCATGCGCGGTGGCCGTGAGCGCCAAGACGGCCAGGACAGCGAGTCGCACGACGCGATCGTACGCGGTAGAAGGATGGGATGCGAGTGAGTTCGATCGCCGACTGCGAGGCCGGCTGCGGCGGCAAAGCGATCGGACTCGCGAAGCTGATCGCGGCGGGACTGCCGGTGCCCGACGGATTCGTGATCGGCGATGCGGTGTTTCGCGAGGTCGTCGGGCCGCTCGCGGGCGACGTCGACTCGATCGGCCACGTGCTCGCTGCCGCGGCTCGCAAGATCGCGACCGCCGAGCCCGATCCGGAGATCGTCGCCCGGGCAGTCGCGCTCGGCGGCAAGCTGGCGGTTCGCTCGTCGGCGTCGATCGAGGACGGCACCGCCGGTGCCGCGGCCGGCGTGTTCGCGTCGGTGACCGACGTCGCGAGCGCCGACGTGTGGCACGCCGTGAAGGCCGTGTGGTCGAGTGCGCTGGCGCCGCTCGCGGCGGGCTATGCGAGGCAACGGGGTGCCGAGCTCGCGATCGGCGTGATCGTCCAGCGATTCATCCCCGGCGAGCCAATCACGGTCTACACGCGGCCGCCCGGTGCGCCGGATCGCGACGAGGTCTGGGTGCAGCGGGCCGACGTGATCGCGAAGCATCGTCGCGGCGATCCAGATTCGATCGTGGCACTCGCGCTCCGCGCCGAGCAGGCGATCGCGGCGATTCCCGGCGCCGATGTCGAGCTCGTCGTCGCCGACACGATCTGGGTCGTCCAGGCACGCCCGATCTCGCATCCGCCGACGCGGATCCCGACCGTGCCGCCACCACACGCGTTACTCACGCCGCTACTCGTCGATGGCCGGCGCTGGACGTGGGACGTCGCGCACAATCCCGATCCGCTGTCGCCCGCGCAGGTCGGGCTCGTCGAGCGCGTCGAGAGTGCGGGCGTCGCACCGTGGTCGCTGCGCGTGTGCGCGGGCTATCTCTACACCACGCCGCGCCTCGAGGTGTCGCTGCCCGTGGTCACCGATCGCGCGGACCTCGAAGCCCAGGCGCGCGTGTTCGAGGCCGAGCTGGCGACCATCCTCGACGGCGATGCGACCTCGCTCGACGATGCGTTCGCGCGCTATCTCGCGTTCTACCGGATCTGGGCCAAGCAGCTGCATCCGCTGGTCACCGCCGCGCGACGAGCCAAGCGCGGCCGCCGCAGCACGGTGACGCTCAGGGGTGCGCGGACCTCCGCGGTCGAGATGACGCTGCTCGCGGCAGCGCGCGGCGAGCTCGACGAGGCCGAGGTGATCGCGCGACTCGGCGTGATGTCACCTGCGTGGGACGTCGCCGTGCCGACGTTCGCCGAGCGGCCGAACGTGCTGCGCGACTCGATCGCCCGCGCGCGCCAGACGCTGCAGACCACGCCCCACCTGGTCGCCGAGGATCAGGCCGCCACTCACTACGCAGCCACGAGCGACGAGGGCGAGCGAGCGCTCGAGCTGTCGCGCGGCGCCGCCGAGCTCGCCGAGCGCGATGACGTCTGGTTCTCGCGTGCGCAGTGGATGATGCGGCGAGCGATCCTCTCTCGCGCGCGCGAGCTCGGCATCGAGCCGGGAGATGCCTGCTGGCTGCCGCTCGACGAGCTCGCGCGCGGCATGTCGCCGATCGAGGCCCGCCGGCACGCGGCCGCCGAGCGCGCTGCAGTCGAGCGCGCCACGCGCTGGCAGATGCCGCTCGTCGTCGAGGCCGGGCATGCGATCGAGCCCGAGGTTGGTCCGGCCTTGTCGGGCATCGGGACCGGCGCGCGGGTGACCGGGCGGGTCGTGCGGTTCGCGTCGCTGGCCTCGGCGATCGCGGTCGGCCACGGCGAGATCGTGGTGACCCGCGCCGTGACACCCGCGCTCGCTGTGATGGTCGTTGGCTGTGCCGCGATCGTCAGCGAGACCGGCGGTCCGCTCGACCACGGTGCTGCACTTGCCCGCGAGCTTGGCGTGCCTTGCGTTGTCGGCTGCCGCGACGCCTGGACGCGGCTATCCGATGGCATGATCGTCACCGTCGATGGCAACGCCGGTCAGGTCACGATCGCGAACGATGCCTGAAGCTTACGGCTCGTCGTCGTCGTAATCGGGCTCGTTCGGATCGGTATCGTCGGGCTCGTCGTCGGGTTTGTCCGCCGGCAGCGGCGTGCCCAATCCCGCATTGACGCGCTCTCGCAAGTCTTTGCCGACCTTGAAGAAAGGCAGCCGCTTCTCGGCGACATGAACTGTCTCGCCGGTACGAGGGTTGCGACCTTCGTAAGCCTTGTACTTACGGACGGTGAAGCTACCAAAGCCGCGGATCTCGATGCCTTCCCCGCGTTCCAGTGCCTTCACCATCGAGTCGAAGATGGTGTTGACGATCGCCTCCGCCTTACCAGCCGGCAGCTTCAACGTCTCTGAGATTTTCTCGATGAGCTCGGACTTGGTCACCCGTAACTCCGCGTAACTAGAGATAGGCTACGCAACGCTGTAGGTGAATAGCAAGCATAACGCCGCGAAATCAGTCAGGTGGGTTGTGGATAACTCCCGACTGTGTGAGTTAGCTCTCTTTACCAACTGCGCGATATATCAGCGGAAATTGATACGTCTGACAGCGATAACGAGCATAGAAATCAACGAGATCTCGCCACACGATTTCTCCACTTTTCAGCCCGGATTCGAGTGCATGCGAGGTGATCGCGCTGCAATTCGCGCCGTCTGGGCCGCGATGGCCACGCGCGATCCGGGGGTCAAGTCCGACCAGTGGCGGCGGAACTCGATCGAGGTACCACGCCGAAAGTGGCGAAAGCTCGACGAGCTCGACGCGCGTGATCGCGAGCGACATGCCGGCTCGCCACGCGCACTCGATCCGCTTCGCGCGTCCGCCCTTGGCCAGCACCATCGCGTTGAAAGGCAACGCCTGTGCAGAGTTGCATCCGCTCGTGGTCGGTTGCGGCGCGCTGACGATGTTGTACGAGATTTCCGCGCCCGTCGCGTTCTCGATCTCGAGAGCAAGTCCCTCGCGTGATCGAGTGATCGCGAGCTTGAGTCCCGCGATCTCGATCGCCGGCTGGTCGAGCTCGAGGATCCAGCGCTTGTCGTTGAAGCGGTAAGGTAGCTTGCGCGTCATCTCGTCGAGCGTCGGCACCGCGACACCGGCCGCTGCCGCATCCTTCGCGAGGTAGTCCTTGTACACGGCGGGTGCGGCCGCTGCTTGCGCGATGAGCTCGCTCGGCGTGTTCGACACTGTCGCCGGCGGCAGCGGCTTGGGTGGCAATGACACGCTCCCGCAGAACCGGCCGACCGAGATCATCGCAGCGAGCGCGATCCCCGTCGCGACGACGCCGATCTTGAACTGCGCATCGGTGATGGCCACGACCAATTCAACATACACAACGCCGCGGGATTTGATTGACTCGTTCGATCTCGAAGCGCCTAATCGATTGTGGTGAGCTCGCTAAGGATCGTCCGCTTCGTTACGATCCTCGCGGTCACCCTGTTCATCTTCCGAGCCGCGCCGGCTCGCGCCGATCGTGTCACGCAGCTGACGAAGATGCTGTCGAGCTCGAACGAGAAGACCAAGCTCGCCGCGGTCGTCTCGCTCGCGAAGATCAAGAGCAAGCGCGCGCTCAAGCCGCTCGTCCGCGCGCTCAAGAATCCGAACGTCAAGGTCCGCACGCTCGCGGCCGCTGCACTCGGCAACGTCGGCACCAAGGCGACGCTACCGGCCTTGAAGGCTGCCGCGCGAGACGACTCCGATCCACGCGTGCGCCACGCCGCGCGTGACTCGGCGAGCCTGGTCGCCGAACGCCACAAGGTCACTGACAGCACGGTCCAGGCGGCCCACGCGACTCCGGCGGTGAACCGCACCGGGTTCGGGACTCAGCCACGCGCGCTCGACGGTCAGCCCGATCTGTACGTGATGATCAACGGCGCCAACGACGACTCGCCCGGTGCACTCGACAAGAAGGCCCGCCAGGCGAACGCCGCGATCGTGCGCAGCGTGCTCGCCCACCACTGCAAGAGCGCGCCGCTCGTGACGATGGCCGCATCCGATGCCAAGCGACTCGGGCTGCCGTCGCGCAACATCGACGTCTCCGTGACCAAGCTCGCACTGGCTCGCAACGGCCAGTACATGGAGCTCGATGCTCAGCTGCGCGTCGCGATCTCCGATGGCAACGGCAAGATGCTGTCGTTCCTGTCCGGCGGCGCGAAGGTCCAGGTGCCCGCCGAGACGTTCCAGTCACGCTTCCTGCCGCAGATGCGGAAGGACGCGCTCGAGAACGCGATGCGCGGCATGGTCGACAAGTTGCTCGCCCACCTGCGCGACCAATCCCAGTCGTGAAGCCGGCGTGAAGCCGTCTTTGAAGCCTTGGCTCGCCTGATCGGCTAGGCTGCTGGCGATGCGATGTTCGGTGGCTGCGCTTGCCCTGATCATCGCGCTGGTTTCACCTGCGCTCGCGCAGGCGCCGGTCGTCACCAAGCCGCCGAAGCTCCTCCAGGCGGTGGCGCCGGACTATCCGAAGGCCGCGCTCGCCGCCGGCAAGACCGCGAAGGTCAAGGTCAAGATCTACATCGACGCGACCGGCATCGTCACCAAGGTCGACGTGCTCGAGAAGGTCGGCGACGGGGTCGACGAGGCGGTCGCGGCCGCGATGCAGTACGTGTTCGAGCCCGCCGAGATCGATGGCAAGCCGGGCGCGATCGCCGTCGAGACGACGATCAACTTCGTGATCGAGCAGCAGGAGGAGCCCGAGCCGGCGCCGCTACCGAAGCCACCGACCGAGAAGTCCGGGCCGCCGAACCACGCCGGCGACATGAGGTTGCCGATCACGCTGCAGGGTGAAGCCGTCGAGCGCGGCACGCGGCGCAAGCTCGCGGGCGTGATCGTCTCGATCGCCGAGCTCGGCCTCGATACCGTCACCGGCAACGACGGCACGTTCTACTTTCACGGCATCCCACCCGGGACGTACAAGGTGCTCGGCGTCGACCCCAAGTTCGATCGGCTGTCGCGCACGATCACGATCGCCAAGCGCGAGGCGATCGAGGTCCGGTTGTGGCTGCGGCCGCGCGGCGGCAATCCGTACGAGACCGTCGTCGAGGGCGAGCGCGAGGTCATCGAGGTCACGCGCCGCACGCTGCAACGCCAGCAGCTGACGAGCGTGCCGGGCACGTTCGGCGATCCGATCCGCGTCCTCCAGACCTTGCCCGGGATGCAGCGCGCCCCGTTCGGACTCGGCCTGCTCCTCGTGCGCGGCGGTAATCCCGACGACACCGGCATCTTCGTCGACGGGCACGAGGTGCCGTCGCTGTATCACTTCCTCGGCGGGCCCTCGATCTTCAACGTCGAGATGCTCGAGTCGATCGATCTGTACCCGGGCGGCTTCCCGGCGCGCTTCGGGCGCCATCACGGCGGCGCGGTCGCCCTCGAGCTGCGGCCGACCAAGTCCGATGGCGTCCACGGCGTCGCCAAGGTCGACCTGATCGATGCCGGCGGCTACGTGCGCGCGCCGATCACGAAGAACCTGTCGTTCGCGTTCTCGGGCCGGCGGTCGTACATCGACGTGTTCCTCGGCTTCGTGCTGCCCGAACCGGACGCCGGCGCGCAGCGGATCGTGACGCCGATCTATTACGACTACGCGTCGCGCGTCGACTACAACCTCGAGCACGAGGGCCGACTCAGCCTGTTCATGATCGGCTCGTCGGACACGCTGCACGTGCTCGACAAGGATCCGGACATGATGGTGTCGACGGATCTCAACACCGCGGTGAAGTTCTTCCGCGTGATCGCGTCCTACCAGCGCTCGCTCGGTGGCGACATGAAGCTGACGCTGTCGCCGGCGTGGGGCCGCGACAAGCTGACGTTGTCCGGGGGCCAGGCCGAGGCCGCCGGGCCGTTCACCAGCATCAGCGTCGTCAACAACTCGCTGTCGTACCGGCTGCGCGTGCACGGCCGCGCGACGCCGTCGCTGACCGTCGACTCCGGGCTCGATGTGCTGTCGCGCGTGACGAAGTACGCGGCGCTCGTTCCGATCGACGACAATCTGGTCACCGACAACGGTGTCGACATCCCGCCGTCGCAGGTGTTTCGTGGTGCCGCGACGCTCGGGTTCGGTGGCTACCTCGATCTCGGCATCGACGTCAGCAAGCGCTGGAAGCTGATCCCGAGCCTGCGCGTCGACACGTACCTGATCGAGGGTCACGAGAAGCTATCGGTCGATCCGCGGTTCGTCGCGCGCTATCTCGTCAAGCCGACGCTGACGCTCAAGGGCTATGTCGGCCAGTTCAGCCAGCCGCCGCAGCCAGAGGCGGTCGACTCGCGGTTCGGCAACCCGAACGTCGGATCCGAGAAAGGCCTTCACTTCGGCCTCGGCTACGAGTGGAAGCCCGTGCGGCTGTGGTCGGTCGACAGCGAGATCTTCTACATCCACCGCCGCGACCTCGTCGTGTTCTCCGACGAGATCCAGGCGAACGAGGACGGGACGTTCACGTCGCTCAACTTCCTCAACGAAGGGCGACGCGACAGCTACGGGTTCGAGATCATGATCAAGCGCCAGATCAGCGAGCGCGCGTTCGGCTGGCTGACGTACACGTTCAGTCGCGCCCACCAGCGCAACCATCCCGGCGGCCGCTTCATCCCGACCGCGTTCGATCAGCCGCACGTCATCAACGCGGTCGCGAGCTGGAAGCCGGGCAAGGGCTTCGAGCTCGGCGGCCGCCTGCAAGTGACCTCGGGGCGCCCAGACACGCCGGTGATCGGCTCGACCTACGATGCCGACAGCGGCAACTACAGCGCGGTGCGCGGCGATACGCGATCGACCCGAACCCCGACGTTTCGCCAGATCGATGTCCGCGCCGAGAAGCAGTGGCTCTACAACACCTGGAGCTTTGGGCTGTACATCGATGTGATCAACGTCGCGAACTTCGAGAATGTCGAGGCGATCGAGTACGACTATCGTTATCGCGAGAAGGCACCCGTGACGAGCTTTCCAATTCTGCCGACGCTCGGGATTCGAGGGACGTGGTGAAGCGCGCCCTGCTCCTCGTGCTCGTGACCGCGTGCGGCTCGTTCGCCGACGAGGACATCGTCGTCGATCTGCGCGTGCTCGCGATGTCGGCGACGTTGCCGGAGCAGCTGGTGGTCATCGATACCGCGAATCCGCCCGACCCGATCGAGCTGCTCGAGCAAGTCCAGCCGACCGAGATGTGCGCGCTGGTCGCCGATCCCGAGCACGATCGCCGGCTGCGCTGGACGATGACGCTGTGTGCGCTGCGCAGTGACGAGCGCTGCGACTTCGACGTGCCGACCAAGGAACTGGCCTCGGGCATGCTCGACGATCCGGACACGACCGTGCCGGAGCCGCGGATGTGCGCGACGATCCAGCCCGACGGCAATCTGCTCGGGATCCTGCTGCCCGTGCTCGAGGACGACCCGTATCGCGGGCTCGGCGGGATCGAGTACGGCATCGGGTTGCAGCTCGGTGGCGAAGACGAGGGCCCCGAGCTCGATCTGTTCGCGGCCAAGACGATGCGGATCGTGCCGAAGATTCCGGACTCCCGGACCGCGAGCAAGAATCCAACGCTGACCGGGATCGAGATCGTGATCGGCGAGGCCGCGCCGGTGCCGCTGCCGCTCGGGCGCTGTGTCGACCAGACCGCGCCGCTCGTGCTCGGGCCGCGCGAGAAAGTACGACTGTCCCCGGTCGAGCCACCCGACGCGCGCGAGGCGTATACCGTGCCCACGCTAGACGGCGAGGAGCGCATGTTCGTCGAGTCGCTGACGTATCAGTGGCTCGCCGGCTTTGGCGGTTACTCGAGCGGCTCGACCGGTGGGCCACGTGATTTCGCGGGAAATCCCGCGCCGCTGTTCACCGACTACAGCTCACCGCGCGCCGAGGACATATCGGGAGTCACGGACGTGCCACTCTGGATCGTCCAGCGCGACGAACGTCTCGGCTCGACGTGGTATCAGAGCTGCGTGCGGATCACTCCCTGATCCGCCGCTACCAAGGAGCTCGCGATGTCCTATGTCGACGGATTCGTGGTCCCGGTCCCGAAGGATCGGATCGAGGATTACAAGAAGCTTTCGCGCGTGTCAGGCGCAGTGTGGAAAGAGTACGGCGCGCTCGCCTACGTCGAATGCCTCGCCGACGACGTGCCGTACGGCAAGGTGACGTCGTTCCCGCGCGGGGTGCAGGCGACCGAGAACGAGACGGTCGTGTTCGCGTGGATCGTCTATGAATCGCGCGAGGCTCGCGACGCGATCAACAAGAAGGTGATGGACGATCCGCGGATGAAGGAGATGGACACGGCGAAGATGCCGTTCGACGGCAAGCGCATGGTCTTCGGCGGATTCGCGCCCTTCCTCGAGCTGTAAGTGCGCTCGCTGCGCGAGCGTGTCGAGACGCTGGTCCGCGTCTCGCCACCCGAGGAGGTCGCGGATCGTGGCGCCGAGGTCGATCCGCGTGCGGTCGGCCTCGATCGCAAGACGATCGACGCGATCTGGCGTGCGTGTGTCGCCACCTATCGGACCGGGCTCTACCCGGCGCTCGCGCTGTGCATCCGGCGCCGCGGGCAGGTGATCTTCGATCGCTCGCTCGGGCACACGCGTGGCAACGCGCCGTTCGATCCGGTCGACGCGCACCGGGTGACGGCCTCGCCGCGCACGCTGTTCAACCTGTTCTCGGCGTCGAAGATGGTGACCGCGATGCTGGTGCACCTGTGCGACCAGCGCGGCCTCGTTCATCTCGACGATCCGGTCGCCCACTACCTCCCCGAGTTCGGCCAGCATGGCAAGGACCGCATCTCGCTGCGCCACGTGCTCACGCATCGCGCCGGCATCCCGCACATCCCGCCGCAGTTCGCCGATGTCGGGTTGCTCGAGCGGCCGCAGGAGATCCTCGCGCTGCTGTCGCGCCAGAAACCGCGCTGGCGAGCGGGCCATCGCCTCGCGTATCACGCGCTGACCGGCGGCTTCGTGCTCGGCGCCGTCGTCGAGCGCGTGATGGGCAAGCCGCTCCGCCAGGTCATGCGCGACGAGATCCTCGGCCCGCTCGGGTTCGACGCCTTCGACTTCGGTGTGCCGCCGGCGCGACTTGGCGAGGTCGCGGTCAACGCGTTCACCGGCCCGCCGGTGCTGCCGCCGATGTCGCAGCTGCTCAAGCGCGTGCTGAGCGTCGAGTTCGTCGAGGCCGTACGGGTCTCCAACGATCCGCGGTTCCTGACCAGCGTCGTACCGGCGGGCAACATCGTCTCGACGGCGAACGAGGCCTCGCGCTTCATGCAACTCCTGCTCGACGGCGGGACGCTCGACGGCTATCGCGTGTTCGAGACCCGCACGATCGAGCGCGCGATCGCCGAGCAGACCTACTTCGAGCTCGACCTGACGATCGGCGTCCCGATCCGCTACAGCATGGGCTTCATGCTCGGCGGCAGGATCGCGAGCCTGTACGGCCTGCGCACCCAGCGCGCGTTCGGCCACGTCGGGTTCACGAACGTGTTCGTCTATGCCGACCCCAGTCGCGATGTCGCCGTCGCGCTGATGACGAGCGGCAAGCCAGCACTCTCGCCGGGCATCACGCGCACGCTGTGGATCCTGCAAACGATCGCGAGTCGCGTCCCGCGCGATGGCAGCGGCCCGCTACGCCGGCGCTAACACGAAGTCGAAGCTCGCCTTGCGAACCCCGCCGCTACCACGCGTGTGCGCCATGATCAGCGACGGCACGACGAACGGATCGCCCGCGATGTACTCGTCACCATCGAAGTAGAGCTGCGTCGTCAGCTCCTGATAGCCGCGCGCGCGCAGCTTGACGTGGATGTGCATCGGCCGGTACCGCCGCCCGTTGAGATAGCGCCCGGGCACGATCGTCTTCACCTGCCAGCGGCCCTGCGCGTCGCTGGTCAGCGTGCCCCGGTGGCCCCAGCCGTCGTTGTCGTAGGCGCCACGGGCATCGGCGTGCCACAGATCGAGCGTGGCGCCGGCAAGTACCGCGCACGCGGTGGTCGCGACGCGACCCGCCAGCACGAGTCGCTCGCCGGCTTCGCGATCGCCGGCGAGCACGGCGCGGCTCGGGGCGCCGGGCTTGTAGAACGGGCCCTCGATGTTGTCAGCGGTGGGCTCGCAGCCGGCGGTTGCAATCGGGGGTGGCGCGGCATCGCCGTCGTCGATCTGTGGCGTCGCTGCGATCGCGTCGCGCGGGCTCCCGACGGCGCTGCGGGTACAGGCGGCGAGCAGCGTGCCGAGCCCGGCGCCGAGGAACTGTCGTCGATGGAGAGTGCTCATCGATCCGACAACGGGCGAGCGCGCCGACCGGCGCATGAAATCTCGACTGGATCGGCTCGTTCAGGGCCCTTCCGTCTTGCGCCTCTGCGCTTTCGCGGCTCCTCCCTCTGGAGCACGTCGTGTCAGGCCCCACCAACTTCCGTTTGCTTTCGCGGTTCGATCCTGGCCGGCTAATCGCTTTTCGACCAGTCCTGGCTCGCGCCGTACACGCCGACATCGCGGCGTGGCTCCGGCTTGGTTGGCTTGGCCGCCTTCGCCGAATTTGTCGGCTTCGTCGGCCGGATGCGCCCGGCGTCGGGCTCGACCGGACGCGTGCGCGCGATGCGCGTGTCGCCGGCGAGAAACGCGCGGGCGTCCTGTGCGATCCACGGAATGTTCGATTGCGTCGCGGCGGCGAGGGCGTGGTTGGCATCGGCGCGCGCGGCGGCGATGTTGCCGAGGGCTG
>Ga0193708_1000208_pt1 | contig 13218 bp, 9 predicted proteins | sample H3c1metaG_FD_160570 | JGI IMG/M metagenome (GOLD analysis project Ga0193708, IMG submission 160570) | Soil microbial communities from a riparian zone of the East river system, Colorado, United States - H3c1 | ecosystem: Environmental > Terrestrial > Soil > Riparian zone | place: USA: East River...
AAGACCACCGCACGCATCCTCGAAGTGCCGACCGGTCCGGAACTGTGCGGCCGCGTGGTCAACGCGCTCGGCGAGCCGATCGACGGCAAGGGCCCGATCAACACCGCGCAAACTGCGCCGGTCGAGACGATCGCTCCGGGCGTGATTTGGCGCAAGTCGGTATCGCAGCCGGTGCAGACCGGCTACAAGACCATCGACGCGATGATCCCGATCGGCCGCGGCCAGCGCGAGCTGATCATCGGCGACCGCCAGACCGGCAAGACCGCGGTGGCGATCGACGCGATCATCAACCAGAAGCACACCGGCATTAAGTGCATCTATGTCGCGATCGGCCAGAAGGCCAGCTCGGTCGCCAACGTCGTGCGCAAGCTGGAAGAAAACGGCGCCATGGCGCACACGATCGTAGTCGCCGCGACCGCCTCAGAGTCGGCCGCGATGCAGTACATCGCGCCGTACTCCGGCTGCACGATGGGCGAATACTTCCGCGATCGCGGCGAAGACGCGCTGATCATCTACGACGATCTGTCCAAGCAGGCTGTGGCCTATCGCCAGATCTCGCTGCTGCTGCGCCGTCCGCCGGGCCGCGAAGCGTATCCGGGTGACGTGTTCTACCTGCACAGCCGCCTGCTCGAGCGCGGCGCGCGCGTGAACGAGGCCTACGTCGAGAAATTCACCAATGGCGCCGTCAAGGGCAAGACCGGTTCGCTGACGGCGTTGCCGATCATCGAGACGCAGGCCGGCGACGTGTCCGCATTCGTGCCGACCAACGTGATCTCGATCACCGACGGCCAGATCTTCCTCGAGACCGATCTGTTCAACGCCGGCATCCGCCCGGCGGTGAACGCCGGCATCTCGGTGTCGCGCGTCGGTGGCGCGGCGCAGACCAAGATCATGAAGAAGCTGTCGGGCGGCATCCGCATCGCGCTCGCCCAGTACCGCGAGCTCGCTGCGTTCGCGCAGTTCGCCTCGGACCTCGACGAAGCCACCCGCAAGCAACTCGAGCGCGGCCAGCGCGTCACCGAGCTGATGAAGCAGAAGCAGTACGCGCCGATGTCGGTCGCCGAGCAGTCGCTGTCGATCTACGCGGTCGACAAGGGCTACATGGATGACGTGCCGGTCGCCAAGATCGGCGGCTTCGAGGAAGCGCTGCATGCGCACTTCGCCAACACTTCCGGCGACCTGATCAAGAAGATCAACGACAGCGGTGACTGGAACGACGACATCGAAGCGGCGTTCAAGAAGGGCATCGAAGAGTTCAAGACGACGGGTAGCTGGTAAGCCATGTAGGAGCGCCCCTTGGGCGCGAGAGGCATTTACGAGAAGCATCGCGCCCAAGGGGCGCTCCTACAGAAAGAGCGAGAGAGACGAGATGGCCGGCGGCAGAGAAATCAAAACCAAGATCAAGAGCGTGCAGAACACCCGCAAGGTGACGCGCGCGCTGGAAATGGTCTCGGCTTCCAAGATTCGCAAGGCGCAGGACCGCATGAAGGCCTCTCGTCCGTACGCGCGCGCCATGAAGCAGGTCATCGGCCACCTGGCGCAAGCCAACTCCGAGTTCCAGCATCCCTACCTGGTCGAACGCCAGGACATCAAGCGCGTCGGCTACATCATCGTCTCGTCCGATCGCGGCCTAGCCGGCGGCCTCAACAACAACCTGTTCCGCAAGCTGCTCGGCGAGATCCGCAAGTGGCAGGAGCAGGACGTGCAGGTCGACGTGGTCACGATCGGTCAGAAGGCCTCGGTGTACTTCCGCCGCATCAAGGTCGACATGCTCGCCACCGTGAGCCACCTCGGCGACCAGCCGCATCTCGAGCAGCTCGTCGGCGTGGTCAAGGTGATGCTGGATGCGTACAGCAGCGGCAAGGTCGACAAGGTGTTCCTGGCCTACAACGACTTCGTCAACACCATGACCCAGCGCGCGGTGTTCGACCAGTTGCTGCCACTGCCCGAAGCCGATACCCAGATCGCGCACCACGACTGGGATTACATCTACGAACCCGATGCGCAGACCGTGCTCGAGCACGTGCTGACGCGCTACATCGAATCGCTGGTATATCAGGCGGTGATGGAGAACGTCGCATCCGAGCACGCCGCGCGCATGGTGGCGATGAAGTCCGCCAGCGACAACGCCAGCAAGCTGATCGACACGCTGAACCTCGTCTACAACAAGGCGCGGCAGGCGGCGATCACCCAGGAAATCTCCGAGATCGTCGGCGGCGCCGCGGCGGTCTGAACACAACATCGACGGACGGCAGTGGCCGGCCGCAAGCAGCATTGAGAGTCTGAGGAAGAAGCAAACATGAGCAACCAGGGCAAGATCGTCCAGATCATCGGCGCCGTCGTCGACGTCGAATTCCCGCGCGAAAGCGTGCCGCGCGTGTACGACGCGTTGAAGGTGCAGAACACCGCGATCACGCTGGAAGTGCAGCAGCAGCTCGGTGACGGCGTCGTGCGCACGATCGCGCTCGGCTCGACCGACGGCCTGAAGCGCAACCTCGTGGCCGAGAACACCGGCAAGGCCGTCTCCGTGCCGGTCGGCGCGGGCACGCTGGGCCGCATCATGAACGTGCTCGGCGAGCCGATCGACGAGGCCGGTCCGGTTGAGGCGACCGAGCATTGGGAAATCCACCGCGCCGCGCCGGCTTACGCCGACCAGTCGTCAGGTAATGAACTGCTAGAAACGGGCATCAAGGTCATCGACCTGATGTGCCCGTTCGCCAAGGGCGGCAAGGTCGGCCTGTTCGGCGGCGCCGGTGTCGGCAAGACCGTCAACATGCTCGAGCTGATCAACAACATCGCGACCGAGCACGCAGGCTTGTCGGTGTTCGCGGGCGTCGGTGAGCGTACGCGCGAAGGCAACGACTTCTATCACGAAATGGCCGAGGCCGGTGTCATCAAGCTCGAGTCGCTCAAGGATTCGAAAGTGGCGATGGTCTACGGCCAGATGAACGAGCCGCCGGGCAACCGCCTGCGCGTCGCGCTGACCGGCCTGACGATGGCCGAATACTTCCGCGACGAGAAGGACGCCGAAGGCAAGGGCCGCGACGTGCTGTTCTTCGTCGATAACATCTATCGCTACACGCTCGCCGGCACCGAAGTCTCGGCGCTGCTCGGCCGCATGCCGTCGGCAGTGGGCTACCAGCCGACGCTCGCCGAGGAAATGGGCGTGCTGCAGGAACGCATCACCTCGACCAAGACCGGTTCGATCACCTCGATCCAGGCCGTGTACGTGCCCGCGGACGACCTGACCGACCCGTCGCCGGCGACCACGTTCGCCCACTTGGACGCCACAGTGGTGTTGTCGCGCAATATCGCTTCGCTCGGCATCTACCCGGCCGTCGATCCGCTCGATTCCACCTCGCGCCAGCTCGACCCGAACGTGATCGGCAACGAACACTACGACACCGCGCGCCGCGTGCAGTCGACGCTGCAGAAGTACAAGGAACTGAAGGACATCATCGCGATCCTCGGCATGGACGAGCTGTCGGAAGAAGACAAGCAGGCCGTGTCGCGCGCGCGCAAGATCGAACGCTTCTTCTCGCAGCCCTTCCACGTCGCCGAAGTGTTCACCGGCTCGCCTGGCAAGTACGTGTCGCTGAAGGACACGATCCGCGGCTTCAAGATGATCTGCGACGGCGAATGCGACCACATCCCCGAGCAGGCCTTCTACATGGTCGGCGGCATCGAGGAAGCGGTCGAGAAGGCGAAGAAGATCACCGCGTAACGTCTTGATTCCCTCTCCTGCTTGCGGGAGGGCTCGAAGCCGCCACAAGCGGCTGAGTGGGTGAGGGTCCGGCTTTTGCCGCGACCTGCACCCTCACCCCAGCCCTCTCCCGCAAGCGGGAGAGGGGGCTAGAAGCGAGGACTCCATGGCATCCACCATCCGTTGCGACATCGTCAGCGCCGAAGCCGAGATCTTTCACGGCGAAGCGGAAATGATCGTCGCCACCGGCGAAATGGGCGAACTCGGCATCGCGCCGCGCCACGCGCCGCTGATCACGCGGCTCAAGCCGGGCAAGGTCGTGGTGACGTTGCCGGGCGGCGAACATCTGGACTTCGCGATTTCCGGCGGCATCCTCGAAGTGCAGCCGCAGGTCGTGACGATCCTGGCCGACACCGCCGTGCGCGCGCAGGACATCGACGAAGCCGCCGTGTTGGCCGCCAAGGCCGAAGCCGAACGCATCCTCGCCGGTCGCGGCGAGGCGATGGAAGTCGCCGAGGCGCAAAAACGCCTGGTCGAGGTGCAAGCGCAGTTGCAGGCGCTGGAGCGTCTCCGTAAAAACTTGAAGCATTAAGACCGTTACTTGGATATTCCCCAGCGCGGCGGCGCGATCGGATCTGCCGTAACCAAGCGTCATCGCGGCTCGGCGCTGGAGCGTTTACGGAAGAACCTCAAGCAGTGACGGCTTGGATGGTGTGCGAATTGAAAAACAAAACGCCGGCTTTCGCCGGCGTTTTGCTTTGTAGGAGTGATGGCGGTACGGCGGCAAGCTGCCAGAATATCAGCGCTTGTAGACCCAGTGCCGCGACACCAGGAAGCCAAACACACCGAGCGCGAGTTCCACCGCCGGTTTCGCCAGCCAGGCCCATTTCAGGCCCAGCGCATCGTCGATGTGCCCCATTGCCCAGGTGCTGACCACGGTGGTGCACAGCCACAGCATCACGAAGCGCAGCAGTTGCGTGCGACCGACCGCGGTGTCGTCGCCGGCGAACGTCAGCTTGCCGTTGAGCCAGTAGCCGAGCATCGCGCCGCTGATGCGGCCGGCGACGTTGGCCGGCTCGATCGGCAGGCCGAGATGGCTCAGGCCGACCATCACGCCCCAGTCGACGAGCCATTGCAGGCCGCCGATCAGCAGGTAATGGCGGCTCTGCCGCTTGAGGCTCATCGCGCGCGGCCTGCGCGAGGCACCCGTTCCGGCAATCGCCACAGTTCGGCATCGCCCGCGCGTGCGTTGCGTGTTGCGCGTGCATCGATGAGGGCCTTGCGCAACGCGGCGCTCGACTGGGTGGGCGTCATCAGGATCCATTGTGCGCGGCTCGCCGCGAACAACGCCTGCCAGCGGGAACCTGACGCATCGGCATCGGCTGCGATTCGCGCCGCTTCGAAGGTGGGGTCGTGCGAGGATACCGCACGGCCGCGGCCGGCCAGTTCGGCGATGTAGCCACGCAGGGGATCGGTGGCGAGCACGATCGAGCGGTCGCCTTCGGGTAAGGCGGCGATCAATGTGCGTTCGGGCACGTAGTGCGGAAAGATCGCCGCCGCATCGCCGCCTGTGCGCAATACGCGTTTCAGTGCAGCCGAATGGTGCGTCCAGCCCGAGTTGGCTTGAAATGCGAGGTTGACCACGCAGATGCCCGCGATCGTCCATGTGAACAAACGCCTGCCCGTGACCGCTTCCGTGCCCGGCAGCACCGCGACCAGCAACAAGGCCATGCCCGGGAACGCATAGCGCGCGTACTGCAGCGGCAGCAGCGGCAACACGACCGTCAGCGTCGCAGCGATCGCGAAGGCGCGTGCATCGGAACGCAGTAGCGCGACCAGCCATGCGCCCGCCAGAGCAATCGGCGCAATGCCCAAGCCGCCGTCCCAGGCCTCGAGATAGCGGTCGGTGTCGACCACCATGTTCCAAAGCAGCATGTGTCCGAAGCCGACGTGCCAGCGCGGATCGTCGAAATCGTGCAGCGGAAAATACGGAGACGCGAAGCTCGCATTAAACAGCGGCAACAGCGGATTGCCCGTGCGCTGCCAGGCGAACCAGTAACTCGATCCGCCGACGAGCATCACGATCACCAACCCGAGCAGCAGCTTCCGCCACGGCCAGCGCGTGCGCTGCTGCCAACCTGCATAGGCCAGCAACGGCAACGTGGCGAACAGATGTACGGGTTTCAATGCCGCCAGGCCGCCCAGCAGGATGGCGGCCGCGAAGATGCGATGGCCCGAGTCGGAGTTAATGGCAGCGACCTTCGAGCGCGATGCCGACAGCAGCACTGCAGCCAACGCCATCAGCACCGCGATGGCAGGCAACTCGGTCTGCATGCCCGCGGCCAGCCAGACCAGCGGCGGAAAGCTGGCCAACAGCGCGACGCAGGCCCAACGCTCGTCAGGAGCCTCCGACAGGCGCGAGATCGCTGCCCACGCGGATGCCGCCGCGATGCCGAGCCAAAGTGCATTCAACGCACCGCGCGCTTCACCACGCGAGAGCACGGCCACGATGCCATGCAGGACATCGCCGGCCCACGGCGCGAACGACCAGACCTGATGCTCAGGCGCAGGGATGTAGCGCAAGTGCGCCAGCAGTTGGCTCGGCAAGCCGAGGTGGTAGGCGAGATCGTCCGCCTGCATCGTCGGCAGCCAGCACGCGGTGGATGTCAGGCCCAGCAGCAGGATCGCGAATGCGGCCCATGCCGGTGATGCCGCGATTTCGCGGCGCCAGCCTGCCTGCATGTCGCGCAAGCATTGCGCGAGCCGCGCACGCTGCGACAGCGCGATCGCCAGCAGCAGCGCCATCCAGGCAAGCGGATGGTGCACGGGCAGCATCAGGATCCAGCCGGTCGCCCCGGCGATGGCCATCAGGCCGATCGCAAGCGCGATCGCGCCCCGTCCCGGGATCTGCGGCGCAAGGCGCAGGCCGATCGCCAGCGCCGCGGCGGCCAGGAGCAGCGTCGCGAGCACGGCGAACGGGCCGACGAACACCACCAGCGCCGCTATCCATACGGCCATCAAGGACGTGGCCAGCGACCAGCGCGCGAAGCGATGCAGCGGCCAGGCCAGCGCCATCGACAACAGCGCCAGCAGCAGCGACAGCGCGAATCTCTCCCAAGGCAGCACGCGCCAGAGCCCATGCATGGCGATCGCCACGGTCGCGGCCACCAGCCCGGAGGCCATCAGTGCGAGTGGCCAGGAACGACGCAGGCGCTCGGTCATCGGCAAGGGCGGGTCGAGGGGCCGGGCATCGTAGCAGCGGCTGCCGTTAGAATTCCGCAATCGTCCGTCCGGGAAAGCCCATGTCCGCGTCCCTGCACGTCCCCGCTCTGCACGTGGTGATCCTCGCCGCAGGCGAGGGCAAGCGGATGAAGTCCTCGCTGCCGAAAGTGCTGCAGAAGATCGCGGGCCGGCCGATGCTTGCGCACGCTATCGAAGCGGCACGCGCGTTGCGGCCTGTGGGCATTCACATCGTTTATGGCCACGGCGGCGAACAGGTCCTGGCCGCATTCGCCGACCAGCCCGATCTGCAGTGGGCGGAACAGGCGCAACAGCTCGGCACCGGCCACGCCGTGCAGCAGGCGATCGTGAACGTGCCCGACGGCGCCCAAGTGCTCGTGTTGTACGGCGACGTGCCACTGATCCGCGCCGAAACCCTGCAACGCCTGCTCGCCGAGCCGAGTCGGCTGGCGGTGCTCGTCGCCGAACCGGAGGACCCCACCGGCTATGGCCGCATTGTCCGAGACGCCGAAGGCCGCGTCGGCGCGATCGTGGAAGAGAAGGACGCCGACGACGAGCAGCGCCGCATCCGCACCATCAATACCGGCGTGCTGGCCGCCGAGGCGACCGCGTTGAAGCGCTGGCTGGACAATCTGTCCACGGATAACGCGCAGGGCGAGTACTACCTGACCGATGTCTTCGCACAGGCGGCGGAAGAGTTCAGTGCCGCCGAGATGGTGCTGGTGGCCGATCCGATGGAAACCGAGGGCGCCAACGATGCCTGGCAGCTCGCGCAGCTGGAACGCGCCTTCCAGCTGCGCAGTGCGCAGGCGCTTTGCGTGCAGGGCGCGCGCCTGTCCGATCCCACGCGCGTCGACATCCGCGGCGAGGTGACCGTCGGCCACGATGTCGAGATCGATGTCGACGTGGTGTTCGAAGGCAGGGTCGAACTCGGCGACGGCGTGCGCATCGGGCCGTTCTGCCGGCTCAAGGACGTCAGCCTCGCCGCGGGCAGCGAAGTACGCGCCCACTGCGACCTCGACGGCGCACGCAGCGAGGGCGCTGTCGTGATCGGTCCGTTCGCGCGCCTGCGTCCGGGCACCGTGCTCGCCGATGGCGTGCACGTAGGCAACTTCGTCGAGACCAAGAACGCCGCGCTCGGCGTCGGCAGCAAGGCCAACCACCTGACCTATCTCGGCGACGCGGTGATCGGGGCTGGGGTCAACATCGGCGCCGGCACCATCACCTGCAATTACGACGGCGCCAACAAGTCCACGACCACGATCGGCGACGGCGCCTTCATCGGTTCGAACTCGGCGCTGGTCGCGCCGGTGACGATCGGCAAGGACGCGACGATCGGTGCGGGTTCGGTGATCGTCAAGGATGCGCCGGATGGCGAGCTGACCGTGGCGCGGGCGAGGCAGGTGATGCTGGAAGGGTGGCGACGCCCGAAGAAAAAGCCGAAGTAGAAGGTGCGTTGTGGCAACCTCGGGATCCGCTTGCAGCGAGCAAGCCTCAATCCGGCAGCACCAGCGACACGCACAACCCGCCGCCGTCGCGATTGAGCAATGCGATGCGGCCGCCATGCGCCTCGGCGATCTCGCGCGCCAACGCCAATCCCAGCCCTGTACCGTTGCGTTTGGTCGAATAGAACGGCAGCAGGGCGTTGGCGAGCACCGCCTCGTTCATGCCGCTGCCGCGATCGAGCACGTCGACGCGCCAGGCGCCGCTCGCGCGCCGCAGGTCCAGGCGCACGCCGTGGGCGGGCGAACCGGATTCGTGTGCGTTCTTCAGCAGGTTCAGCAGCGCCTGCTCCATTTGCGCCGCATCGAAGCGCGCGATGCCGCCCTCGATGGCGGCTTCATCGCAGCCGAACTCGACCTGCGTGCGCAACTGCGCGATGAAGCGCGACCATTCGATCGATTCCAGCCGCGGCGAGGGCAACTTGGCGAAACGCGCGTACTCGCGGATGAAGCCTTCGAGATGGCGTGCGCGCTCCTCGATCGTGGCCAGCGCATTCGGCAGACGCTCGAGCTGGCCGCGACGCAGCAGCTCGGCACCGGAATGGGCCAGCGAGGCGATCGGCGCCAGCGAGTTGTTGAGCTCGTGGCTGATCACGCGGATCACCTTCTTCCAGGTCTGCACTTCCTGGCGGCGCAGTTCGGCGGTGAGTTGGCGTAGCAGGACCAGTTCGTGGCGCCGACCGTTGAGGCGGAACATGCGGCGCGCAAGATGGTAGATCTCCTCGTTGTCTTCGTCGCCGACCGTGAACATACCGTCGCCGCCGCGCTCGAACGCTTCGCGCACGGCCTCCGGCATGCGTTGCATCAGTGCATCGAACGGCTGGCCTTCGAGCTTGCGGCCTTCGCCGAGCATCTTGCGTGCGGCGATGTTCGCGTGCACGACGTGCAGCGACGGATCCACCAGCAGCATCGCCACCGGAGTGCGCTGCACCAGCGCCAGGCGTTGGTCGCGCAGTGCTTCGCCGAGCCTGTTGTGGCTGGCGACGAGGTCGCCGAGATCGCCTTGGCCCTGCCAGGACAAGCCGAAGCTGTAGTCGCCGTCGCGATAGCTCGCGACGCTGCCGGCGAGCGCGCGAAACAACGAATTCATCGGCGCGAAGGCACGGCGCACGTGGTACACGAGCAACGGCAGCAGCAGCGCGACTGCCACCGACGCAGCGAGCCACGCCGGCGCGATCCACTGCGACAGCAGCCAGGCGAGCGCGACTGCCGCGGCCATGTACAGCACAGCGATCGCGGCGAAGACCAAGCTGAGCGGCAGTCGCTTCAATGCGCGCATGTCATTCCCGGCGGATGCCCAGGCGATCCAGGCGCCGGTACAACGCCTGCCGCGACAAACCGAGTTCCGAGGCCGCCTGCGCGAGGACGCCGCCGCTGCGTTGCAATGCAGCCTCGATCGCCATGCGGTCGGGTTCATGGCTCGCGCCCGCGATCGCCGACATCGCCGGCAGGCCGAGCGCTGCGACGTCGATGCGCGCGCCTTGCGACAGCAGGGCGGCGCGCTGCACGGTATTGCGCAATTCGCGCACGTTGCCCGGCCAGGCATGCCGCAGCAAGGCGCGTTCGGCATCGTCGGAGAACTGCTTGTTGTCGGGCAGGAAATGACGGGCAAGCGGCAGGATGTCGTCGCTGCGATCGGACAGCGGCGGCAATACGAGTTCGATGGCATTGAGGCGGTAATAAAGGTCCTCGCGGAAGCGCCCCTCGGCGATCAACGCCGGCAGCTGGGCGTTGGTCGCGCTGATCACGCGCACCGTGACTTGGCGCTCGCGGTTCGAGCCGAGGCGTTCGAAGCGCCCGGTCTCGAGCACGCGCAGCAGTTTCATCTGTCCGGCAGCGGGCAGGTTGCCGATTTCGTCGAGGAACAGCGTGCCGCCATCGGCCGCCTCGAACTTGCCTTCACGTGCGCGGTTGGCGCCGGTGTAGGCGCCCTGGTCGGCGCCGAACAATTCCGCTTCGATCAGCTCGCCCGGCAGCGCGCCGCAATTGAGCGCGACGAACGGCCCGTTGCGCACGCTCGAATTGGCGTGGACGATCTCGGCGTATTTTTCCTTGCCGGCGCCATTGGGGCCGGTGATCAGCACCGGCAGGTCCGAGCGCGCCACCTGGCAGGCCAGCGACAGCACGCGCTCGCTGGCAGCGTCGGCATAGATCAGGCCGCGCAGGTCGTAGTCGCGCCGCAACGCATCGCGCCGGCGCCGAACGCCGTCGCGATGACGCGAAAGTTCGCGCCGCGCCTCGGACAACTCCAGCAGGTTGTTGACCGTCGCCAGCAGCTTGCGGTCGTCCCACGGCTTGCCGAGATAGTCGGCCGCACCGGCACGCACGAGATCGATGGCCGACTCCAGCCGCGTCCACGCCGTCAGCAGGACCACCGGCAGGTCCGGTTGCCGTTCGCGGATCGCATGGAACAGCGCGATGCCTTCCTCTCCCGATGTCGTGTCGGCATGGAAGTTCATGTCCTGGATGACCAGGTCGACCGTCTCGCGCTGCAGCAGCTCCAGTCCCGCCGCGGGCGTCTCGGCGCGCAGCGTGGTGATGTCGTGCAGCGAGAACAACACGTCCAGCGCGGTGGCGACTGCGGGGTTGTCGTCGATGATCAGGATCGTCGGCATCGCGTGTGCCTGGTGCTGAACGAGGTCGTCGCGCGGTGGCGACAGGGGAACGTGCGTCGAAGTATAGCCAGCCCCATTGCGAGGCCAGCCTCCGCCTCACGCCGCGGTGTTCGCGGCGTGAGGCAGTGTGTCAGAGCGAATGGCGCCTGCGTTGCCGGCGCTACACGGTCCTCGTCGCGACCGCAGGTGGTACGGCCGCGGCGCGACGTGCCGGTCCGAACACCGCGATCTGCCCCAGCAGCCACAGCGCCAGCGCACCGACCGGCAGGTAGATCGCCGGCAGCCGCGGCAACTCGTACTTGCCCATCAGCAACTGGTTGATGCCGTAGGCCAGCAGCATGCCGAGCACGATGCCGATCGTGGCCAGCAGGAAGTTCTCGGTCTGGAAGTAACGCAGGATCTGTCCGCGCGTGGCGCCAAGCGCGCGGCGCACGCCGATCTGCTTGGTGCGTTGCTGGACCCAGAAGCTGGCGAGGCCAACGATGCCGAGCGCGGTGACCACCAGCAGCGCGATGCACACGCCGAGCAGCAGCCAGACCATCGACCGGTCCTCGCGGTAGTACTCCAGGCGCAGGTCCTCGACCGTCTTGGTGTTGTCGTCGAGGATGATGCGGTTGCGACCGTTCTTCTTGAGTACGTCGACGGCTGCCTTCAGCGTCTCGGCACGGCGCGCGGGATCGCCGACCCGGATTATGTAATTGCCGCCGACCGTGTATGGCACCCGGATCGGAAGGATCATCGAATAGTCGTGCGCGACGGTGCCACCGGCTTCACTGGGTCGGACGAAGTGCTCGAGGATGCCGACGACGCGAATCGGCTCCGGACCCCAGCTGAAAAACACCTTGCCGAGCGGATCCTGGCCCGGGAAAAGCTTGTCGGCCATGCTGCGGGTGATGATCGCGGCGGGAATCGGCACGTCGGCGCCGGGCGCGTCGATCGTCGCCCACTCGATGATTTCGTCGGGGGCGAAGTTGCGACCTGCCACGAGTTTCAGCCCCAACGTCGGCAGCAGCTGATCGTCGCCCATGTACACCGTCGCATGCAGCGTCTGCTGGCTCTGGTCCTTGGTGAGGTTGACTGAACTGTTCCAGGACGAATTGACGAACGTGACCTGGTTGCTCACGGCAGCACCCTTTACACCGGGCAAGCCGCGCAGCGCGGCCAGGTCACTGGCTGTGAGCGCAGCGGCGTTCTCGTCCTTGCCGATGCCGGTGAGCTGGACGCGCACCAGTTCCTTTTCGGCAAGCCCGCTGGGACGATCCATGCGGCCGATGCGGTCGCCGATCAGGAACACGGCGTTGCAGACGATCGCGCAACTCAGCGCAATTTCGAGCACGATCAGCGCGGCGGCGGTCTTGTGCCGGCGTAGCGTGGAGAGGATGGGGCGCAGTTCCATGGGAATTCTCCGAGCTGGATTTGGAGCCTTGACGTGTGCGGGGCGGCGCCGGTCCTGCGACCGGCGTCAGGCTATTGGGACTTGAGCTGGATGGCCGGTGCGACCTGGCACGCGCTCCATGCCGGCAGCAGGCCCGCCAGCAGGCTGGCGACGATGGCGAGCAAGAAGGTCACCACCAGCATCACCGGATCGAGGTGCGCAAGTTCCGCATAGCTGGCCGGCTGCTGGCGCACGGCCCACAGTCCCAGCCACGCAAGACCGAGTCCGAGGATGCCGCCGGCCAATCCCACAGCGCCGGCCTCGACCAGGCATTGCGCGAAGATCGCACGCCGCGACGCACCGAGCGCGCGGCGCACGCCGATTTCCGAGGAGCGTCGCAGGAACTTCGCCAGCAGCAGGCCGACGGTGTTGAGCAGGCACACCAGCAGGAAGCCGAACGCGAGCCACATCTGCAGGCGCACGTCGCCGGGCACGACCTTGTTGTAGTCCAGCCACTCCATGACGTTGCGCAGGCGCACGTTGGTCGGCCGCTGATAACGGCCCGAAGCCCGTTGCTGGTCCGAATAATTGGTGAGGTAGCGGCGGTATTCCTCGGCCTTGGCCGGCGTGTCCAGCTGCACCCAGTACTGCAGCCATACACAGGGCTGGTTGACGCCGGTGTTGCCTTCGGGATCGCTGCTGACCTTGTCGTCGTCCCAGCAATCCATGCTGCCGCTGCGATCCATGTCGAGGTCGCGCGACACCGTGAAGGGCAGGAACACC
>Ga0193708_1000209_pt1 | contig 13134 bp, 10 predicted proteins | sample H3c1metaG_FD_160570 | JGI IMG/M metagenome (GOLD analysis project Ga0193708, IMG submission 160570) | Soil microbial communities from a riparian zone of the East river system, Colorado, United States - H3c1 | ecosystem: Environmental > Terrestrial > Soil > Riparian zone | place: USA: East River...
CTACCCAACCCCTAAGCCAGGCTGCATGTGCCGGTGGTAATGTTAGCTTCAGCGTTACTGCTATAGGCGCGGGTCTTACTTACCAATGGAGAAAAGGAACCGTTAATATCGGAGGTGCCACTTCATCAATCTACAGCATCACCGGCGTTGCAACAACAGATGCCGGAAGCTATGATGTGATCGTAACGGGCACGTGTGGGCCGGTAACGTCTGCAGCGGCAACATTAACAGTAAATATTGCAGGATCGTGGATCGGTATTACAAGCACGAACTGGAATACAGCCAGCAACTGGTGTGGCGGCATACCAACTCCGGGTACTGATGTATTTATCCCTTCCAGTGCACCATTTATGCCTAACCTGAGTGTTAGCAACGGTACTGCAAGAAATATCAGCATAAGCACTGGCGGATCATTAACTGTTGGTATCGGTGGCATATTGGAGATATATGGTAACCTTGTGAACAGCGGAACATTCAACCCCTCGGCGGGAGACCTGGTTTTTCGCGGAGCATCAAGCCAGTCTGCTTCTCCTTTTACCGCGTTAAATGTAATTATGAATGGCGCAGGAGGGCTTGTATTAAATGGGAATACTTCCGTAACAGGAAACCTGTTACTTAATAACGGTAATATAAGTTTGGGGGCATTTAATCTTTCGCTTGGCGGCAGCAGCATTGGTTCTATAAATTCACATATCATTACAAACGGAACCGGTAATGTGATCGCAACAAATGTGGCAACGCTAAATTTAAGAACGATCCCTGTAGGTATCAATAGCACAAGCTATAATCCTGTAAGCTTTTCAGCCAACCCCGGACATACGACAGATAATTTTACGATAAATGTTAAGCAGGGTGTTTTTGTGAATGGTATTTCGGGAACTTTGTACAGCAACAATGTTGTTGACAGAACATGGAACATTACAGAAGGAACGGCGGGAGGCAGCAATCTTAATGTTACGCTGCAATGGGCTGCAGCACAGGAATTGGCCGGGTTCCAAAGGAACCGTGCCTATGTAATGCAACACAATGGAGCTTCATGGGTGCCCGGGCCGAATACCGGCGCTTCCGGTGCTGATCCTTATACAAAAACTCTTGAGAATGTTTCTTCTTTCTCTCCTTTTGCTGTGGGATCGGAATCCATTGCCAGGCCGGCAACAGGAATTTTTCCTAACCCGGCAAACAGGGAAATAAACATAGTAATGGACATGCCTGCTAATACGCCGGTAGTTTTCACCATATATGATGCAACGGGCAGGATGATGATGAGAACCGAAGGTTCGGTGGTTGCCGGCATAAGCCGTACAACATTAAATATAGAAAGGCTGAGTGCCGGTGTTTATTTATTAAAGGTTTCCACACCTGGCGATACTAAGTTCATTTCAGAGCGTTTTGTAAAGATCCATTAAGATCGCTCCGTATTAATTATTATCCAGCCACGTTAATAGCGTGGCTGGTTTTTTATATCCCTGCGGGAATTCAGGAAAATTGTATTAAATTAACAGTCTTGTTTTACCTGCTCCTGGTTTCTGTTACTCCTGTTTCTTAAAGGAGTAAAGCGCTTATTAGCCAATATCTATAAACTTCCGCGTACCGGCTTTGAACAATCAACTTGTTTGATCATTTACTTAATTAACCAGCTTAAATACAAATTGCTTATGAAGAAGTTCTATTTTCTTTTTTTTAGATCAATATTGCCGGCGGTCATTCTTATGACTTTTTTTACTGAAAAAAGTTTTGCCCAGACACCGCAGTATTTTAAAGGAACGGGTACCAGTACCAACACCATCCCTATGAATAATCCGGGCTCGCACTGCCAGCAGCTTTACCTGCCTGCTGATTTCAATACCCCGCCGATCCCGGGTTTCATCACAAAAATATATTTCAGGAATTCTGTAGCAGCCGCAAGCGGCACTTATTCCAACTTCTCCGTTTCCTTTATACAGAATTCGCTGACTGCATTTCCAAATACAACTTTTTTGACCGGGCTGACGACGGCATTGTCGGAAGCTACTATCACCATTAATGGTAATGCGGCTTCAGGCGGTTGGTATGAGATACCACTGACAACTCCCTATTTGTATGACAATACACAATCCCATGGATATCGTTCCTTCATCAGCATGCACATCGCCACCAACTCCCGGAACTGCAACAGCTTCGCCGTCTACACCAATATGCAGCGGGACAACCGTTAATTTAAACCTAACTGGTAACTCAACGGGCGCAGGACAAACTTATGTATGGCAAAGTTCATCTGCACTTGCAGGGCCATATACCGATATCAGCGCAAGTTCAGTTTCCACAGGATTTACGGTTAACCCAACTGCTACTACATACTACCGTGCGGCAGTAACCTGCAGTGGAAATACACAAAATTCAGTCCCTGTACAGGTCGTTGTGAGTCCTGCATTTCCGGGAGGAACCTATACCATCAATTCCGCTTTAGCAACAGGCGGCACAAACTATCAAACATTTGCGGATGCAATAAATGCATTGAGTTGCGGCATAGCAGGGCCAATAATTTTTAATGTGAATCCAACCAGCGGACCTTATAATGAACAGGTGATCATTCCTGCCATTGGTGGCGCTTCTGCCGTTAATACCATAACCTTTAACGGTAATGGAAGAACTGTATCGGATAACGGGGCCGCGGTAACAGCACAAAGAGCGGTTTTTAAATTAGATGGTGCAGACTATGTTACCATGAATAATTTTATCATAAACACAGGAGCCGGTACTTATGGATACGGTGTACAAATGCTTAATGATGCAGACAATAATACTGTAAGCAACTGTACAATTAATACGAATAACAGCTCCACGTCTACCACGAATTATGCAGGCGTTCTCATTAACAGCACAGCTTCTGCAATAACAACGGCGGGTGCAAGCCTTTGCGATAATAATACTGTTAGCGGCAATACCATTAACGGAGGGCTTGCCGGTGTGGCCATTGTAGGCAATACTACAACCAGCCAGGTATTTGGCAACCGCGTTTTAAACAATACGATCACCGATTTTTATAACTACGGAATATATATTAATGGAAATGTGGGTACCCTGATAGAGGGGAATGATATCAGCAGGCCTTTGAGATCAACTGTAACCATTTTTTATGGTGTATTTTTTACTACGATAAGTACAAATACCATCGTAAATAAAAATAAATTTCATGATCCGTTTGCCGGGAATCCTGCCAGTACCGCCGCAGCATATGCCGTAGATCATGTAAACTGCGATGCAACTGCAGGCAACGAAAATATCGTAAGCAATAACCTGGTATATAATTTTAATGGCGGTACCGGTACGCAAAACGGATTTTTATGCAATGCTTCTGATTATGTAATTTATTATCATAACACAATAGCGCTTGAAGATGTAACAGCAACCTGCACTACCTGCGGCACAAGAGGATTTTATCAGCAGGGAACAGCAACGGGCCTTACTTACAGGAATAATATTGTAACCATTAAAAGAGGCGGTACAGGTGATAAGCAGGGAATATTTTTTGAACAGGCTACATTAACAGGAATTACCCTGAGCAATAATGATTATTATTTCTACCCCGGCCCTGGTGGCTTGCAGGAGATAGGACATATTGGCCTTACCGGTGGCACGGGTTATACAACCATCGCTGCATGGCAGGCAGGCACGGGCCAGGAAGCAGGAAGTGTTTCTGCAGATCCTGTTTATTTAAATACAGTAACGGGCGATTATCATCCAACTGCAGCATCCGTCAACAATCTCGGTACACCGGTGGGTATTCTTACTGATATAACCGGCGCTGCAAGAAGTGTTACAACTCCTGATATTGGTGCTTACGAATTTAATGTGGCGGCTGGTGTTAATATGGGTGCGGAAGCATTAATTACGCCTGCAGTTGCCACCAATGATTGTTATACCAATAGTGAAATTGTTAGTATAAGAATAAGGAACAGCAGCGCTGCAACTATCGACTTTGCTGTGAACCCGGTTACTGTTACCACTAACGTTACGGGTGCTGTTGTACAAACATTGGGTGCTGTTGTTAACAGCGGTACGCTTGTTTCTGGTGCAACTATGGATGTGGCTATGACAGTGCCTTTGAATATGGGTGCAACCGGTGTTTATACATTTAATGCATTTACTTCTGTTGCCGGAGATACAAATCCTGCCAATGATGCTATGGCTCCCGCCACCCGCACAAAAGGAATTCTGGCTGCAGGAACGGCTTCTTCTAATTCAGGCCCCTATTGTATAACCGGTGGCGCACCAACCTTAGCAACAACAGGAGCTGGTGGCTATGGATTATTGCAATGGCAGCAAAGCACAACTTCCGGAAGCGGGTTTACCAATATTCCCGGCGCTAATACATCTCCTTATACTGTTGGCGCCCCCATTACACAAACTATGTATTACAGGGCGCAGGCAAGTTGTAACGGAACTACAGTTACATCAAATGAGATCTCGATAGTATTAAATAATCCACAGATAACAGGTACTACGCCGGGCTCAACCTGTGGTCCCGGAACAGTAACACTTAGCGCTACGGGTTCAGGCAATACCACTTTCAGATGGTATGATGTGCCAACCGGTGGCGTTCCTGTAGGCACCGGGTCTCCTTTCACTACGCCTGTGATCAATAACACTACTACTTATTATGCAGTTGCGGGTACAGGAAGCGGCGGTTCAGCCAGCCTGGGACTACCCGCAGAACTTGCCGGTACATCCGGTGCAGGTACTACTAATTTCGGACTTGTGTTTGATGCGCTGTCTGCATTTACTTTAAACACGGTCACGATCTATCCGATCAGTGCTACGGCAGGTTTAGCAGGAACTGTAACAATTGATGTTGTCAACTCCACGGGTGCTGTTGTACATACTGCTACAGTCAACGTAGTGGGTAACCCGACGGCTTCAGCAACAGCCCAAACCGTTACTTTAAATTTCACCATTGCACCGGGAACAAATTATAAACTAAGGCCCGGAAGCCGTAGCGCAGGTATAACAGGATTGTTATTTGAACCCTCGGCATCAGCACCTCCGGGAGGAAATTATGGATATCCTTTTACGCTTCCCGGCGTAGTATCTATAACGCACAGCACTTTAACTGCTCCGCCTACAAATACAGTAAGGCTTGACCTGTATTATTATTTTTATAACTGGCAGATAGCTACAGGTTGCGAATCTGCACGCACTCCTGTCGTCGCAACAGTGAATACGCCGCCGTCGGCCACAATAACCTATACCGGTTCTCCTTATTGCTCTTCCACCGGTACGGCTACAGTTACAATAACAGGAGCTGCGGGTGGTGTTTATAGCTCAACTGCAGGTTTATCTATCGATCCTGTTACCGGTACTATTAACCTGGGAGCAAGCACGCCGGGTACTTATACAGTTACTTATACTATAGCGGCTGCAGGAGGTTGTGCACAATTCCAGGCAACAACATTATTTATGTTTGGGGTTCCTCCATCTGCAACGATCACTTATACGGGTTCTCCTTATTGCGCCAATACCGGAATTGCTTCTGTTACAATAACAGGAACCGCTGGCGGTGTTTATAGTTCAACAGCAGGTTTATCAATTGATCCTGCAACCGGGGCTATTAACATGTCTATAAGTACGGCCGGAACTTATACCGTCACTTATACAATTGCTGCAAATGGTGCCTGCCCGCAATTCCAGGCAACAACACAATTTGTATTGAATGCTCCGCCATCAGCAACTATAACTTATAGCGGTTCTCCTTATTGCAATACCGGAACAGGATCGGTGACCCGGACAGGAACTGCGGGCGGTGTTTATAGCTCGACCGCAGGTTTATCAATTGACCCTGCAACCGGGGCTATTAACCTGGTTGCAAGTACGCAAGGCACTTATACTGTTACCTATAGTATTGCTGCTGCGGGTGGTTGCCCGGCTTTTTCAACCACCACATCTGTTACCATACAGTCTGTTTCAACAGCTGCAACAGCTGCAAGCTCAAGCAGCACAACAAACTGCGGCGCTACAACAGTTAACTTAAGTATTAGCGGAGGTTCGCTGGGCGCAGGTGCTTCGTGGAGATGGTATAGCGGAAGCTGCGGAGGTACGGCTGTAGGAACAGGTGCAACACTCTCCAATGTTCCTGTAAATGCAACCACTACTTTTTATGTAAGAGCAGAGGGCTCCTGTAATACTACCGCCTGTGCAAGCGTTACAGTAACAATAAATACGCAACGGCTATTTCTATTTCGGCTTCTCCCTACACAAGCCTGATGCCCGGTATGTTAACCACGCTTACAGCAGCAATAACACCACCGGATCCGGGCATTTCTATTCTTTGGTATAAGAACGGGGTTGCAATACCGGGTGCAGCTGCCTCAACATTGGTTGTTAGTGTGGATGAACTGGGGGCTTACACAGCCAGGGCAACGGCGGGCGTTGTGTGCACGGCCTTGTCAAATGTTGTTAGTATTAAAGATTCTTCATCAAACAGGCTGTTCATTTCACCAAACCCAAACAGCGGTTTATTCAAAGTAAGATTTTATACGGGTTATACATCGTTTGGATTCCAGCGGCATTTAATTATGTATGACAATAAAGGCCGGAAGGTTTATGATAAACCATTCCCGGTAACCGCCCCTTATAGCAGTATGGATGTTAACGCAAGGCATCTTTCCAAAGGATTGTATGTTGTTATGGTAACAGATTATTACGGAGAGGTCCTGGCAACGGGTAAGGTCATCTTACAATAACAGTTGCGGATCATGATAAATAAAAAAAGGGGGCTGCTTTAAAAAGCAGCCTCTTTTTTTTAAAAACTTTCGGTTTAAAATTCCTGCTCTTTTTAATTCTCCCTGTTGATCCTTGAATAATTGCGGAAATAATTGTCCAGTGATATGGGGCCTCCTCCTTCTACAAAAAAGAAGATCAGAAGTATAAGTATGATAACCGAGAACATGAGATCAGATCCTCCTGAAATAATTCCCTGTCTTGCATTTACAAAGAACACAGCGCCCAGGAGGATAGGTACCTGTATCAAACAGGATAAACGTGTAAAAAGACCCACCAGGATAAGACTACCCCCGAGCAGGTGTACCCATGGTATAAGGGAGGCCAGCCATGTTGCATTTTTAATAAAAGGGGTTTGTGAAATGACATCAGAAAGGATAACACTGTTTTGTATGAATTCAAAGCCTTTGATAAAAAGACACAGCCCAAGGGCAACCCTTAATATAACAAGCCATTTGGGATGATGTTTCCTGCTCCATTCATTCATTTCATGTAATAAGCCCATAAAAAATACTTTTCAAATAAATAAAGACTGCTATAAAGTTACAATAAATTTATTTTCATATCCATCATTTACGGATAAAATAACCGGGTTTATCATGTTGATAACCGGGCAAAGGGTAGTTGGATTATCCATAACCGGCAGGGTTGATCATTTCATTTGGCCCATTAAACAACTTAAAGTGGTTATTCACACAATATCCCTATTAATCCACGAATCAATAATAATGGGCAATAATCTTTTTTATTAATCAATGCTTTTATACATTTACTATATGTAATTAAAATACCAATAAACCAAAATTCAATTATTTTAAACTTTTACAGGTTATTCCATTCTAAAGCCGCATGATAACAACTACAATTACTACCCCAAAATTCGAAGTTATCAGTAACCACGTTTTTGCAAATGTATTACTGAATAATTCTTCCAACCAAAAATCATTACACGCAGCCGTTAGTTTTTCGCCGGGAGATGTGATCAGCACTTTTAGTGCCGGCATTACGCAAACGTATGCAACGTATCTAACCGTGCAAACCGGCGCTGACAGGCACATAACGCTGATGCCCGAGTTTTTGCAATACATAAACCACAGCTGTGTGCCGAATGTTTTTTTTAATACAGCGACCATGCAGCTGGTATGCCTTACCGCTTTACAACCGGGTGATGAGCTTGCATTTTTTTATCCCTCAACAGAATGGGAAATGGCACAGCCCTTTGTTTGTAATTGCGGCAACAGGGAGTGTTTACAATTAATAAACGGCGCTTCTCACCTTTCAGTGGGAACGCTTTCCAAATACCGGTTAACCGATTTTATTAAACAACAGGTAAAGCAAAAATTGTCCCTGTAAACGGCTTTTTTATTGTATGGCAAGATCTAACCCATTATTATCTTCCGTTCCATACCAGCAACTAAAGGTCTGGGTATTGGCTCCTCACCTGGAAAGTAACGACCCCAATATTGATTGTTACTATGACTTCTCCCAGAGTATTGAAGAATATGATAAAACATTCAAAGAACTGGGCATTGAATGGAAATGGCAGCCGGTTACCATGAATAATTATGCGGCAGTAATAGAATCTATCTCAGCAGAAAAAGAGTTTAGCAGTAAGACTCCCGTAGTTTTTAACCTCTGTGATGGTGATGAAGTAAATGGCACTCCCGGCATTTCTGTAGTTAGGTTACTGGATGAGAAAGGATTATTCTACACCGGGTCTGATGCCTATTTTTATGCCATCACCACTTCCAAGATACCGATGAAGCGGGCATTTGACAGGGCTGGTGTGCCGTCAGCCAAATGGAAAGCGATCACCAGCAGGGATAAGGGGCTGAATAATCTTTTTGAAAGAATGGGCTCCCCTGTTATATTAAAACCAGCCGTATCCGGGGGAAGTATGGGCGTGGGTATAAGAAATGTGGTGCATGATAAAGCAGAATTGCAGGAACAGGTAAATAAAATGTTTGATGGTTACAGGGGATGGAACCTGGCGGCTGATGGGCTCATTGCAGAAGCTTTTATTACAGGCCCGGAATATACTGTGCTGATCACCGGTTCTTACAATAATCCAAAAGACGCTAAAATATATACACCGGTAGAAAGGGTATTCCATCCTTCCCTGCCGGAGCAGGAAAAGTTTTTATCTTTTGACAGGCTATGGGAAATCTATGAAGAGGAAGAGCCCATGCCAAATGAAGGGGATTTTTATGAATATGCCTTGCCCGATGCTTCATTGATCGACGAAATAAAGAAGATAAGCTGGGATGCATATGTTGCAACAAAAGGTAAAGGGTATACCAGGGTTGACCTGAGAATGGATAAAGAAACCCGGAATATCTATGTATTGGAAGTAAATGCACAGTGCGGGCTTAGCGAAGATGAAGACTATACTTCTATCGGGGCTATTTTACGCTTTAGTAAGAATACTTTTACAGAATTGGTGGTAGAAATTATAAATGATGCTTTTGCCCGCCAGTCGGCAAAGGAAATGAAAAGACGCTATGCATAATTAATTTTATTGCATAGCGGGAAACAATAAACAGCATGAAAGTTTGCGTTCTTCAGCCAGATTATTCTACATCAGATGTAGATTACCAGAATTATGATCCGCCCAGGGACCTGGGCCACCTGATGCCAAATGCACAGTTCGATCATGTTCTGCTGAATAAGCTTACTACCTATAAACAACTTAAAGAGCTAAAGAAAAAGAACTACGACATTTTTGTCAACCTTTGCGAAGGCTACCTGGAATGGAGTGTTCCCTCTATTGATGTTATCTACTTTTTGGAATTGCTGGAGATGCCGTTCACCGGTCCAACTTCCGTGCTGTACGACCCGCCTAAAGACCTGATGAAATACGTGGCATACACCGAGGGGATCAAAACTCCTGCTTTTGCCCTGGTGGATTCTGTTGATTGTTTGGAAAAAGAATGCCGGCATTTACGTTATCCTTTATTTGTGAAGCCCGATAAGGCCGGTGATAGTTTAGGTATTGATGAGCGCTCCCTGGTTCATGATAAAGAATCGCTCCTGGAAAAATCCGCTTCCATCATTGATGAATACGGCCCGTTGCTGATCGAGGAATATATTGATGGCAGGGAGTTCACGGTAATGGTTGTTGCGAATGCGGACGATGAAAAGACATGTACGGTCTTTAGACCAATAGAATATATTTTTCCAAAGGGTTTTCATTTTAAGACCTATGCCTTAAAAACATCCGAGCTTCATCCCGAAGCAAATATCCCCGTTGATGATCCGTTATTGGAAAAGCAACTGAAAGATGCTGCTGTAAAAATATTCAGGGGTTTTGGCGGGGCTGGTTATGCAAGGCTCGACTTCCGGATGAATGAAAAGAAGGAATTGTTCTTCCTTGAAATAAACTTTACCTGTTCTGTTTTTTATAAAGATGGCTATGAAGGGTCTGCCGATTATATCTTAAAAACAGATGGCATCGGGCAGGCTGGTTTTCTAAAAAAGATCATCGAGGAGGGGCTGGCCCGCTACCGACGTAAGCAAAAAAAATACACTATGAAAGGGAATGCAATTGCCGGCTATGGCATTTATGCTACCCAAAATATTCGTGCCAACGAATTGATCTTCAAGGGAGAAGAGATGGCCCAGCGTGTGGTAACGCGTACTTATGTAGAGCGTTATTGGAATGTTAAGGAAATGGAAACTTTCCGGAAATACGCTTATCCTCTGAGTAAAGAGGTATTTTTGCTCTGGGATAACAATCCGTCCGGCTGGGCTCCTCAAAATCACAGTTGTGAACCAAATACCACCTATGAAGGATTAAATGTAGTGGCCTTAAGAAATATCACTAAAGGCGAAGAACTAACCCTCAACTACGCAACCTTTCTGGATGAAAATATGGAGCCTTTTTACTGCCAGTGCGGCTCAGTTAATTGTTGTGGCTTGGTGACCGGAATTATCAATAATTCGGTGACCGAAAGAGAAACCATCCATAACAGTTAAACATAGGCTTGTTTCCCCGGTCTTACTAACCACGTTTGCAAATTCAATCAGCCTTTGGCTTTTTATTAGTTGATCCACGAATCAAAAGAAAAGAATTATGTCCCGTTTTCAAATACTGCGCAGCCTTATGATGAAGCATAAATACCAGCTGGTATTTACGTATTCCCTTTTTTCACTGGAAATGTTAGGCGGCCTGCTTCGCTTTTATTTCTTTGGCGAGGCCATTAATGATCTTATAAAAGGAAGCTACCATGGATTGATCGTTTTGGTCATTGTCCATCTTGCTTATCTTATAATTGGTACTATCCGGCATATGTATGATACCCGTACCTATTCCGCGATTTACACTTCGCTGGTCACAAAGTTCTTAAGCCGGCGCCATCATAAAACGGAGGTTTCCAAATTAAGCGCCCACTCTAACCTGGCCAGGGAATTTGTTGATTTTTTAGAGCACGACCTGGTATATGTTATTGAAGCGGCTTATAATATCCTCGGCTCATTGGTGCTTCTATTCTTTTATGATAAGGTCATCGTTGGTATTTGCCTGGCAATATTGGCTCCGGTAATTATCATCAGTCATTTTTATGGAAAGAAAATGAAGCTGCTTAACAAACTAAAAAACGATGAGCTGGAAAAACAGGTTGATATTATTTCTACCGGAAACAACACGATCATCCGCAGTCATTATAATAACCTGCGTAAATGGCAGGTTCGCATTTCGGATAAAGAGGCCTGGAACTTTGGTTTCATGGAGATAATGGTTTTACTGGTAATTGCTGTTTCTTTACTCGTATCCAAGAATATGCAAAGTTCTGCGATCATGGCCGGGAGCCTGTTTGGTATCTATAGCTATATCCTGAAATTCGCTTCGGGCCTTGATACCATCCCTTATACGATCCAGCGGCTTTCTTCTCTAAGTGATATCACAAGAAGAATTGAATTGCAGGCAGATGACCTGCCTACCGGACAGGCAGGTTTCCCGGAAGAAATAAAAAGGGAAGCAGGAGAAATTAAAATACTGCCAAGAAACAGTGGCGTTGAACTTTCTGTTTAGGTCAATACTATTTTAGGTAAATATCCCCATTTACACGCAGGGCTAAATCGTTAGATAATTTCTAATTAAAAGATTTTTAAGTGGGCTTTTTGGCACTCTTATTATTAGCCTGTTTGCCAGCAGCTTTGGGCTTTTTTCTCTTCAAATACTATGTTAAAAAACCCGTTTTTTAAACGACAATAATAAAAAAGCCCCTATAATTTCATAGGTGCTTTTAAGCGTCTTCTATTTTTGAATTTATTTGATAATAATTTTAGTTGTTAAGTCTTTGTTCAAGATTAAAGTATAGTTTTTAACTAATGATCCACTCAAATCATTGTAACTATTCGTGTGCCTTAATAAACTATCTTTTTCATAGATATAAGCTCTAAAAATCACGTCATGGTTATTTAAAGTTACTTGATTGGACATAATTTCTTGTCGTTTTTCCTCATTAGGTTTGATGTCTTTAATATTAAACTTATAATTATTAAGATGAAAAACAACACTATCAATTTTTCTCTCGGATTTGTTTTCAAAAACAACATCTGTTTTAAAATTGCATGCATACGCCTGAATTACTAGGGCGATAAGAAATACTGCGACAAAAAAGTATTTTGTATTCATTGTTATTGATTAGTTGGAATTAACAAAGTGGTTGGCAAAATCCCATGAGTTCCTAAAGGATTGATAAGGCAGCCCCAAAAACAAGGATCGTTATACGGAAATAGTATTGGACTTAAATATCGAAAAAGATTCGTTCCAAAAATCAAGGTATAAACGTTATCAGCAATTTGTGAATCTGACAAGCCTGATACATTTAGAGCACTACCCCTTAAATTATTATGCAAATCCATTTCTTTTTCTTTAGCAAATTGCTGAGGAACCTCGTCTTCATGAGCGGCCCCATAAAGAACTGCTAGAAAAATTCCTACCTCCTTGGCATTTAAAGCCATCCAATATGCATGCCTAAATGCGTCAGCTTTATCGTTTAACCCCATGCCCCAAATCGGTTAACTGTCTCTGAATTTGCTTGCCCAGCATTTCCACGAATAAATAATGCTTCAATTGGGTGAGCTACAATAAACGCAAGTTCCGCTGCGGTCAAATTTAAAATAGGAGCCCCAGGAACATCATCAATTCTAACCCTAAAATTAGCTAAAATCCAATTAGGACCCGTCCACCATCCAAATGGAAAACCCTCATCCTTGCCTGGATAACTAGCTGCTGTATAACAAGTCCCTCCAATGGCAATCCCTCCATTTGGACAAGGATCTTCTCCACAAGGTAAAGGAACACGTTCAAACCAGTTAGTATTGCAACCACCACCACCTGGTCCTCCACCACCTGGACTTGGGTCTTCTCCCGGA
>Ga0193708_1000211_pt1 | contig 13109 bp, 11 predicted proteins | sample H3c1metaG_FD_160570 | JGI IMG/M metagenome (GOLD analysis project Ga0193708, IMG submission 160570) | Soil microbial communities from a riparian zone of the East river system, Colorado, United States - H3c1 | ecosystem: Environmental > Terrestrial > Soil > Riparian zone | place: USA: East River...
ACACGGTCGATGGAAACTTGATCAGATCATACGCGCGCGTGTAGTAGCCGAGCACCGCGGGCCCGAGGACGTTTCCGACGACCAGGTTGTCGCCGTGGATCGCGGCGACCCCGGCGATCTGCGCGACGGTCTGCCCGGTACCAAATGTCATCAGCTCGCGCAGCCGCTGCCGGTCGATCCGCCAGGTCACGACTGGCGGATACGCGGTGATGAACAGAAATGTCGCGATGACTTCCTCGAACAGATAGCCGCAGACGAGCGCCCAGGGACCGGCACCGAGCACCGCGAGGACCATGCTGAGGACGGATCCCGACGTGAATCCGATCACCTCGGTGATGGCGATCCGTCGAAAATCCATCTGGCGCTGACAGAACATCCGCGAGGTCGTCGAGAACCCGCGCATCGCGAAGATCAGGCCGAGCGCCTGAAACACACCCTGCGACTCCGGGACTCGATACAGCTCCGCGAGCAGCGGAGCACACAAGAAGATCACCAGCGAGAGCGTGAGGCCGATGTACCCCGATACCGCGAACGCAGTTGCTCGGTGCTCCGGCAAGATCTCCTTGCGCTGGATCAACGCGAGTCCGACGCCGACATCGCGAATGCTGTAGAGGACGGCATTCACCGACAGGGCGGCTGCCACGATCCCGAAGTCGCGCGAGTCGAGCGCGCGTCCGAGGATCACGATGACCGCGACCCGCACTCCGTTCGTGATGATGGAGCCACCGAGGTTCCATGACAGGCCGCGACGGACACGCCCGGCGATCTGGTCGTCCTGTCCGGCCATTACCGGGGTGGGCACTTGTCGAGCTGGCGTTGCAACCGGCCGGCAAACCCCTCGCGGGTATCGAGCGGACCGACGACGAGCTGGCTCGCGGTGAGCTGGCTGCGGTGAAAGAACTCGCAGATCGTCATCGTGGCACCGAGGCTGCCGACCGCGGGCTCCGCCTTGATCTCGGCGGCGACCAGGCTGCCCGCGAGCGACGACGCGAACATCAGCTTGCCATGGCCGGTATGATCGACGACGCGGAGCTCGTCGGGCTTGCTCGGACACCGTAGATCGCGGGCGAGCCGGCCATCGCATCGCGGTGTGGCGTTACCCGCGATCGCGAGGGACATCGCGACGATGTCCTGCGACGTCGTCGGGACTGCAGGCGCCGCCGGCAGCGGAGGGATCACGAGCAGAGGCACGGTCATGTACTGCGGCAGCATCGGCTCGCCCTTCATCACCTCGCCGTGATCCGCGAACACGAAGATCGTCGGGTTCTTCAGCGTCGCGCGCACGACGTCGACCAGCTTGGCGACCTGTTCGTCACCGGAGCGCACCGAGTCGTCGTACTCGCCGACCCTCGCGCTCGGTGGATCGGGCAGCCTGGGAGTCCCGAACCGATAGTTCGGCTTGTGGGCTCCCGCGAGGTGAACGATCAGGAACAGCGGGCGCTCGTCATGACGCGTCGTGAGGAACTCCTTCACCTCGCTGGACACCTGCTCGGCGAGGAACCGGCGACGGTAGGCCGCCCAGCGATCCATCCGAGGCATGCCATCGAGGTGATCGCCGACGAGCATCCGCACCAGGTACGACCCCACGGACGCATCGCCGGATAGCCGCGTGCGATACGTGTCGTCGAAGGACTGCAGCCACGGCTGAAGTCCCTTGTCCTCGAGCAGGTCGTGAAAGACGTGGAACAGCGCGGTCTCGTAGCCGCGCGCCTGCAGCGTCGAGACGATTCCGGCTTGCGAGAGCATGCTCGCCGGCAGGAGCTCGCGCACCGCACTGAGCGGCACGGGCGATGCGGCTTCGTAGCGGTCGAGCGTCGGTGCAAGCGCGAGCATCTTCGAGTACGTGTTCTCGGTCCGCACCCCCGCCGAGACGTGGCCCTGCACGAGGGTCCCGCCCGTCGCGAGTCGCTCGAGGTTCGGCATGGTCGCGCGCTTGTAGCCGTAGGCGGACACGTGGTCGGCGCGAACGCCATCGAGCATGATCCAGACGATGCTCGGGCTCGAGGTCGCTGGCCGCGTGGACCCGCCGCCGCGGGTCGCGAGCGGGACGAGCTGGATGGCAGCGAGCGCAACCGCGACGATGGGCCAGCGCTTGCCGGGCTTCAGGATCGCGGCTCCTGCCACGACGACGGCCGCCACACCTGTCACGATCCACACGAGGTCGAGGATGCCCCACAGGATCCAGCCGATGCCGGGCGCGTTCGCGAACGCCTGTAACCAGCGTGGCAGCCAGAGCAGCAGCGCCGACAGCATCGTCCAGCACGCGACGATCACGAGCGCGGGATGAAGCCCGCGAAGCCGTTGCTCCTTCGCACCGCGACGCAGGGCCGTCAGCGCGATGGCGCCCGCGATCATCGCAGGGAGCCCGATGCCGATCGCCGAGTACAGGAGTGGTGGCCACCGCGTCGGCTTCGCGACGACGATCGCCGTGAACAGGCCCTCGACGATGGCCCAGCCGGCGCCGGCGAGCGTCCACGCGAACAGCGGTCGCTCGCGCAGCAACGTGCCCGCGAACCGGCGCGCGGCAACTGTCGCAACCGCTCCCACGCCGCCCCAGAACACGGTCGCGGAGATCAGGTCCACAGGGCTGAACCGCACCGCGAGCCCGCTGGCGACCGAGAGCAGCGAGTAGGCAGCTGCGATCGCCGCCAGGAATGCACCGAGGCTGAGCGGACTCGGTGCTCTCGTTGGATCCGCCATGGCGAAGTCAGCGGCACCCTATCACGACCCCTGATCACAACTTCTGATCCCAGCGTCACTCAGTCGAAGTCGATCTTTGCGCTCGGGAACGTCTTGCGCAGTCGAGCCTGCTCCCGCTTGCCGAGCCGGTTGTAGGCGAGCTTGATCTCCTCGAGCGCGGTCAGCTCGTAGAAGTCGGGCGGGAGCTTCGCCAGACCGTCGAACTCGAGGTCGAGCTTCTTGAGCGCGCGGAACTTGCCGATGCCGGCGATGAGGTCGGCCGTGAGCTCGCCGCGCTTGATCTTGTCGCTCTTGCCCCAGCGATCGATGCGCAGGTCTTCGAGCGCGGACAGCTTCATCTTGAACAGCGGCCGGAGGACCGAGTGCGGCGGATTGGGCACCGTGGTCCGGCCGGTGTGGCCGTTGACGTTCAAGACGCGCAGCTTCGCGAGCCCCGACAGGTTCGGCAGCTTCTTGACCAGGCCGAGCGCGTCGCCGAGATCCAGCTCCTCGAGCTCGCGCAGGTCGGCCAGGCTCGGGATCGCCCGGAAGAAGTTGCCGCTGAGGTCGAGCCTCTTCAATCGCGCGAACGTCGTCGCGTAGGGCGGGAACGCCTTGAGATAGCACCAGCTCGCGCCCTGCATGACGAGCTCCTCGAGCGAGGCCAGGCCCCACATCGCGCGCGGCAAGATGAGGTGGGTCTGGTTCGCGACGAGGACGCGCAGCTTCTTCAGCTTGGCGGCACTCGGCGGGAGCTCGTACGGAGTGATGTCGGGGAGCGGCTCGTCGTCGGGGGCGTCGACTGCCTGGGACAGGTTCGAGACGTCGAGCTCCTCGAGGTTGACGAGCTTGCCGAACGACTTCGGGAGGCGGATCGGAACGAGCTTGCTGGTGTCGCCGGACCAGTCCCAGGTGCGGTTCGATCCGATCCGCAGGATCTTCCGCTTGGTCAGCGCGCCGAGCTCCTCGGGCAGCTTCGCGAGACCGCAGTCGGTGAGCGATAGCTCGGTCAGGTTGACGAGCTTGCCGATCTCCTCGGGGAGCTCCTTGATGTCGTTGCCGTCGAGCACGAGCCGCTCGAGCCAAGGCATCGCGAGCGCGTCCCTGGGGAACGCCTTGAGCTTCTTGTTCGCGAGCACGAGCTCGGTCTGGTGCGCGCCCCTGGCCGACTTCACGGCTGCAAGCGACTTCTCGGTGCCGGTCTGGGCGCCGGCGACCAGCACCGGCTTGTTCGCGACCAGGCGCTTGTAGAGCTTCGCGATGTCGACCCCAGTGCGTTCCTTGTCGAGGACCTCGGGCACGAACGACTCGCCGATGTTCTCGGAGCCGAAGTCGTAGTCGTCATCGTCGCCGTAGTTGTCGATCCACCTGGTCTGCTTGCCGGCGGAGACGCGGAGGTCGTGGTTCGAGTTGATGACCCACGGCGTGTCGACCGTGCTCGTCTCGAGGATGCCGTCGTTGTAGTAGCCGTGGACGAAGCAGCTGAGCTTGCCGCCCTGGATGTAGACCTCGCAGTCGCCGCCCTCGAGCGTCTGTGCGGTGGTGCTGCCGCCGACGTAGAGGCCCGGCGTCGACTCGTAGAGCGCGATCCGCTTCTCGACGCCGAGGTTGCCGGCGACGGCGATGAGGTCATACTCGCGCTTCTCGAGCTTGCCGAGCGCGGCGAGCAGGTCGCCCTTGACGGCGAGATCACCGGGGAACAACAGGACGGTGCCGTAGCCGCCCTGGAAGTTGTCGGTGAGGGCACCGTCGAGTCGCGCGTCAGCGTCGGCGAACGAGAGCAACTCCGGCCTGGCGGACTTGATCTTTTTCATCGCGTGGCATCATCACCGATAACCGAGCAGCCGGGGGGAAGGCCGATGTCCGACCAGAATCGCAACGACTACATGGAAGAAGTGATGGCGAAGCAGCAGCGGGTCGCGGTCGATCTGCGCGCCAAGCGAGCGCTGCCGGCGAACCGGCTCTCGAACGTGGCGAACGCTCAGGCCCAGGTCGCAGCACCGGCGCCGATGCAGCAGCACTACGAGGACAGCGGGCGATTTCGCGTTGCAGGTGCGCCGCCGGTGAACGAGATGCCGTCGTCGTCGAGCGTCGATGTCCGGATCACCGGCTGGTGGCGGTGGAAGACCGTCATCGTGCCGCCGAACGCACACGTCGTGCACACGCGGCGCGGGCACGACAAGCCGCTGCACATCGGGCTCGGCGTGTCGTTCCGCTACAACCCGGCGGTCGACTCGTTCCTCGTCGTGCCGGGCACGATGCAGACGATCCTCATCAACGCACACTGCATCTGTCGCGAGCTGCAGGGGCTGCTCGTGCAGGGCTACGTGCAGTGGATCGTTGCGGACTTCGCGACCGCGTACAAGAAGCTCGACTTCACCGACGTCGAGGATCCGATGCGCGTCGTCAACGTCCAGCTGCGCGAGCAGGCCGAGGCCGCGATCAAGGACAAGGTCGCGACGATGGGGATCGACGAGGTGCTCTCCGACAAGCAGCCGATCATCGAGGAGCTGACCGCGCGCCTGCGCCATGTCGCCGAGGGCGAGGGCGACAAGGACAAGGGCCTCGGGTTGCGGATCGTGACCGTGCAGATCAAGGAAGCCGTCGTCAGCTCGCGGCGGGTGTGGGAGAACTTGCAGAAGCCGTTTCGCGCCGAGCGCGCGCGGATCGCCCGGCTCGCCGAGATCGAGTCGGAGAGCGTGATCGCGGCGCGCGAGCGATCGTCGGAGCGCGAGCGCGAGACTGCCGAGCTCGAGAACGACTCCGAGCTGGCGACGCTGCGTGCCGGCAAGGACGCGCTCGTGTTCGAGCGCGAGCAGGAGGTCTCGCTCAAGCGCGTGCTGCGCGAGCAGGATGTCGCGCGGCAGACCGCGGCGCAGATGCACGAGAGCGCGCTCCACACGTACGAGCTCGAGACCGTGCGGATCGCGAAGGATGCCGAGCTGGCGCGGCAGCGCGCGAAGGAGACGTCGGGCGCGCGGCGCGCCGAGCTCGAGGGTGCGATCGCGCTCGTCGATCTGCGTCGCGCCGCCGAGAACCGCCAGACCGAAGCCGAGCTGCGATTCCTCGAGATCCGGCAGCGGCTGGCAAACGAGGCCAGCCCGTCGAGCCTGCAGGCCCGGCTGATCGAGAGCCTGCCGCTGGTCGCCGAGAAGCTGCCGAAGCCCGACGAGCTGCGGACGATCACGATCGGCGGCGGCGGGCTCGACGGTGGCCACGGCCTGGCCGGGCTGGTGGCGCAGGTGATGGCCGTGCTCGACGGCTTCCGGACCGTGCCGGCGACCGAACCGGCTCCCGAGCCACCACCGGTCCGCGCGAAGACCCGCGACCTGCGTTCCCCCGGCTGACGCACTGGCAAAACCACGCATCCGGCGGCTTGTAGATCAACTTGAACCGGCCGAGACCTCCGGGCACAGTCGGCCGGGATGAACAAGCCCGTTGTCTATCTCGGCCTGGTGATCGGGTTCGGGATCGCGTTCGCCGACACCGCTCCGCAGACGCCGCCGTTCGTCCAGGCGTGGACGAATCCCGCGTTGATCACCGTCGACGATGACTGGAGCGGCGTGCCGGGCATCATCGGCTATCGCGGCGACGGGCTCGCGACGGGGACGGCGGTCGATCCGCAGACCGTCGTGGCGGACGGCTCGACGACACCGGAAGACGTCAACGCGAACGAAACGAGCACGACGCTCGCGACCGGCGGCGTCACCGAGTTCGACATCCCGGATCCGACGATCGGCATCAAGGGCTCCGGGACCGCCAAGGCGCCGCACATCGTGGTGACGGCGAACACGACGGGCATCGCGAACGTGCGAGTGAGCTACCTGCTGCGCGATCTCGACGGCGGTCCCAACGACTCGGTGCAGCCGTTCGCGCTGCAGTTTCGCACCGGTGGCAGCGGCGCCTACACGAACGTGGCGAGTGGCTTCGTCGCCGACGCGACGACCGGTCCGGACACCAACGGCCCAAACATCCCGATCGATGTCGTGCTGCCGGCCGGCGCGGGAAACCAGGCCCAGCTCCAGCTGCGCATCCTGACCACCGACGCGCTCGGTGTCGACGAGTACGTCGGCATCGACAACATCTCGATCTCCAACGCGAGCCAGCCGCCGACGGCAATCGGGAGCTCGACCCCGAGCTCGGCCCCACCGGGTGGCGCGCTCGCGCTGGTGGCGACGGTCACGCCGGGCACGTTCCCGAGCTCGACCGCGCTCGTGGTCACGTGCGATGCGACGTCGATCGGCGGCTCCGCGACGCAGTCCCTGTTCGACGACGGCACGAACGGCGATCCCACCGCGGATGACAACGTTTTCACGTTTGCGACCACCGTCGGAGCGGGCGTCCCGGCGGGCGCGAAGAGCCTCATGTGCGGCGTGCAGGACAACCAGGGGCGGACGACCGGCTTCACGCTCGCGACGACCGTCGCGCCGCTGTGCGGCGACGGCCAGGTCGAGGGCAGCGAGACGTGCGACGACGACGACACCGATCCCGGCGATGGCTGCAGCGCGACCTGCGCGGTCGAGCCCGGCTACACGTGCACCGGCACGAGCCCGTCGGTCTGCACCGACAACGACGAGTGCACGCTGGACAGCGACAACTGCGACGTCAACGCGACGTGCACGAACACGCCGGGCAGCTTCACGTGCGCGTGCAACAGCGGCTACGTCGGCGACGGCGTCACCTGCGCGACCGAGTGCGGCGACGGCATCATCGTCGGGACCGAGGCCTGCGACGACGACGACACCGACGACGGCGACGGCTGCTCGGCGACCTGTACGGTCGAGGCCGGCTACGAGTGCACCGGTGCGCCCTCGACCTGCACGAACATGCGCTGCGGCGACGGCGAGGTCGATAGCGGCGACGGCACGTGCATCCCGGATGGCGATGGCGACGGTGTGGCCAACACGCGTGACAACTGCCCGATGGTCGCGAATCCGAGCCAGAAGGATACCGACGGCGATGGCGTCGGCGACGTCTGCGAGCTCGACAACCCCGACACCAGCGACGGTGGTGGTTGCTGCTCGAGCGGCAGCGACAACACCGGCGGCATCCTGCTCGCGTTTGGAATCGGCCTGGTGCTGCGCCGTCGCCGCCAGCGGCGCTAGTCAGATCTCGAGCTCGTCGCCTTCGCGCGCCGGCACGAGGCCGATCGCCTTGCCGCCGCGGACGTCGAGCGCCTCGCGGCAGCTCGCGCACAGCGCGTCGACGTCGTCGTCGCTGTAGTCCTGATCGTAGTGGAACATCACGAGGCGCTGGACCCCTGCGGCGACCGCCGCGGCAGCAGCGTCCTCGTACGTCGAGAAGCCACGATTGCGCCGGGTCGCCTGGTGCTCGGGGCGATAGGTCGTGTCGTGCAAGAGCACGTCGGCGCCGCGATAGAAGTCGATCGCGTCAGCGGTCGGGCCGGCATCGGCGACCGGCTGACCGACATCGGACGCGTAGACGAACGTGCGACCGGCCTCGGTGATGCGAAACCCGAGCGCGGTCGTGCCGCCGTGCGGATGGAGTCGCGTCGTGATGGACACCCCGGCGGTGCCGAGCGCCTCGTCGTGCGGGAACGCGCGGACGTCGAACGTCGCCGAGAAGTTCTTCAGTGTCTGGAGCGGCGAGAAGTTCGGATCCATCTGGCCCTCGAGGATCCCCTCGAGCACCTCGGGCGAGCCGCCGGGTCCCCAGACGGTGAACTCGTTGCCGGAGATGAACACCGGGGCGAAGAAGCCGAGACCCTGAATGTGATCCCAGTGCGTGTGCGAGAGCAGGATCGTGGCCTTGCCGGTGCCCTTGCCGAACGCGCCGGCCATCAGGTGGTTGCCGAGGTGCATGAGCCCGGTGCCCATGTCGATGATGATCAGGTCACCAGTCGCGGTCTGGACCGAGACGCACGACGTGTTGCCGCCGTAGCGGATCGTGTCGGGGCCCGGCGCCGGGATCGAGCCGCGGACGCCCCAGAACTTGATCTTCATCTACTCGTCCCCCAGCGCGAGCTCGAGCCCTTCGTACGCCATGTGGAGCTCGAACCGATCACCGCTCTGCTTCACGACGTCGCGGTACTTCGCGAGGATGACGTCGTTGGCGTCGTCGGAGCGGGTCGGGGCGTGGTGGTACATGCACAGCGCCTTCACGTTGGCGTCGCGTGCGATCTGGATCGCGTCGTCGGGATGCGAGTGGCCCCAGTGCGGGCGCAGCTTGTACTCGTCGTAGGTGAACTGGGTGTCGTAGATCAAGAGGTCGGCGCCCTTCGCGAGCGCGACGACACCGGCGCGCATGCGATCGAGCTCCTCCTGGATGTCGATCGGCAGCGGCTCGTCGAGGGCCGGTGGCGTGACCATGAACTCGCGGCCGAACAGGATGTCGGTGAACGGCGCGGTGTCGGCGCAGTAGACGACCGCGGCGCCGTCGACGTCGATGCGATACGCGATCGCGACCCACGGATGATTGAGCCGGGTGCATGTGATCTTCGCGCGCCCGACGTCGAACCGCGCGCCTTCGATCAGCTCGTGGAAGTGCATCTCGGCCTGCATCGCCTGCAGCGGCACCGGGAAGTACGGCGAGTCGTGTTGCTGCGAGAACACGGCCTCGAGGTGGGTGTCGCGCTGGCGGGCGAAGATGTTGATCTCGTTGCCGGCGCGGTGGGCGGGCGCGAAGAACGGCAGGCCCTGCACGTGATCCCAGTGCGTGTGGCTGATGAGGATCGACGTCTTGCCCTTGCCGTCGCCGAACGCCTCCTCCATGAGCGACTTGCCGAGCCGGCGCAGGCCGGTTCCGGCGTCGATGATGATCGGTGCAGCGCCCTTCGGCCTGACCTCCACGCACGACGTATTGCCGCCGTACCGACACGTCGCGCGCCCCGGTACGGGAATCGATCCGCGGACTCCCCAGAACCTGACTTTCATGGACGCGCGAGCCGTGCTCGCCACCGCCGAACCTAACCTCGCGAACCGGCTCGCCGCTAGAAGCCCTTGCGCGAATCTAGCAAGACCGTCACGGGGCCATCGTTGACCAGCTCGACCGCCATATCCGCTGCAAACTCGCCCGCTTCGACCCGGGCGACCCCGTTGGCACGGATCGCGCTTACTGATTCTTCGTAGAGAGCTTTCGCCGCGACCGGCTCGAGCGCCGCCGTGAACCCGGGACGCCGGCCCTGGCGGAGGTCGCCGTAGAGCGTGAACTGGGACACCACGAGCACGCCGCCGGCGACATCCTTGACCGAGCGGTTCATCTTGCCGGCGTCGTCGGCGAAGATCCGCATGTTCACGATCTTGTCGACGACGTAGCGCAGATCCTCGACGGTGTCTCCCTGGCCGGCGGCGAGCAGGACGAGCAACCCCTCGTCGATCTCGCCGGTCACCCGGCCAGCGACGGTCACCTTCGCCCGGGTCACCCGCTGCACCACGGCTCGCATGGGGCAGTTCTACTGCCGAATGCTGGGATGTTCAGCACTTCGACCTGCCTTCTGCAGGCAACCTCACCGGCTTGCTGTGGGTCGTAACGGCCGCTAGGATGCGCGCGCTCATGATGCGGATCGGGATCGTCGCGATGTTGCTGGCTCTGGCTATCGGCTGCGGCAAGGAGATCGGCGACGAGTGCGTCACGCCGTCAGACTGCAGCCCGAACGGCGATCGCCAGTGCGATCAGTCGTCGAGGTCGGGCTACTGCACGATCCAGGGCTGTGACTACAACACCTGCCCCGAGGAAGCCGCGTGCGTCCGGTTCTTCACCGGCAACTTCTCGAACCTGACCTGCGATCCGGTGACCGAGAATGCCGGCACCGATGACTGCAGCCTCGACGAGCTGTGCGCGCTGACCGGTCATTGCGTGCCGCGCTCCGCCGAGGTCCGCTACTGCATGCGCCGCTGCGAGAGCGATGGTGACTGCCGCACCGGCTACGAGTGCCGCGATCTCGATCTCATGATCGAACACGGCGGCGAGCCGGTGCTGGCACCAGGCGCCGGCATCGACGACAGCGCGCCGAAGTTCTGCGCACCTGCGCCTGCCTGATACCCTCCGGCGGTGTCGATCGGCTCGTTCCTGCTGCGGCGCCTGGGCTCCGGCGTCCTCGCGATCGTGGGCGTGTCGATCCTCGTGTTCCTGTTCCTCCACCTCGTGCCCGGCGATCCGATCGATCACCTCGCCGGCGGCGAAGCGACCCCGGCGCAGCGCAAGCAGATCGAGAAGTGCATGGGCCTCGACAAGTCGCTGCCCGCGCAGTTCGCGGCGTTTCTCGGCCATGTCGTCGACGGCAGCCTCGGCCACCAGTGCCCCGACCCCAAGGGCAAGCCGACCGTCTCCGACCGCATCGCCGAGGTCGTGCCGTACACGTTCACGCTCGCGGTCGCCGGCATGCTCGTCGCGGTGATCTTCGCGCTGCCGCTGGGCGTGCTCGCCGCGATCCGGCGCGGCTCGTGGATCGATACGCTGGCGACGACGGTGTCGCTGTCGGGCATCACGATCCCGCAGATGATGTTCGCGCCGCTGATCCTGTTCGTCTTCTTCATCGGGCTCGGCTGGTCGCCGGGACCGACGGAGACCGGCTGGTCGGGCATCATCTTGCCCGCGCTCGCGATCGGCACGCACCTGATGGCGATGCTGTCGCGGATGACGCGGTCGTCGATGGTCGAGGTCCTCGGCGACGACTACGTTCGCACCGCGCGCGCGAAGGGCCTGCCCGAGGGTCGCGTGCTGTTCGTCCACGCGCTGCGCAACGCGCTGCTTCCGGTGATCACGATCGTCGGTCTGCAGTTCGGCTCGCTGCTGTCGGGGGCGATCATCGTCGAGAAGGTGTTCGCGCGACCGGGGCTCGGGACGACGCTGCTCGACGCGATCACCGAGCGCAATTACCCCGTGGTTCAGGGCAGCGTGCTCGTCATCGCGGCGATCTATGTCGTCGTCAACATCGGCGTCGATCTCGCCTACGGCCTGGCCGACCCGAGGATCCGGCGCGCATGAAGCTGTCACCCAGCACCTGGGTCGGGATCATCATGCTCGGGCTGTTCGTGCTCGTCGTCGTGTTCGGCCCGCTGCTCGCGCCGTTCGAGGTCGAGCTCCACGCGGCCGACCTCACAAATCAGTTCCAGCATCCGTCCGGCGACCACTGGCTCGGCACCGACAGCCAGGGTGTCGACACGTTCTCGCAGCTCCTGTGGGGGGCGCGCTCGGCGCTGCAGCTGTCGCTCGTCGTCGTCGCGATCTCGGCGACGATCGGCATCGTGCTCGGGACCGTCGCCGGCTGGTACCGCGGCGTCGTCGACGAGATCCTGATGCGCATCGTCGACATCCTGATGGCGTTCCCCGGCATCCTGCTCAACATCGCGATCGTCGCCGTCGTCGCAAAGCCGGGCTTCTGGGTCATGGTCGCGGCGCTGTGCGCGAACGGCTGGGTCGGCTACGCCCGCGTCGCGCGCGGCCAGGTGCTCGGTCTCCGCGAGCGCGACTACGTGGCCGCGGCCGTCGCGCTCGGTGCCTCGAACCGGCGCGTGATGTTTCGCCACCTGATCCCGAACCTCATGGGACCCGCGCTCGTCCAGATCACGTTCGGCTTCGGCACCGTGATCATCGTCGAGGCGTCGCTGTCGTTCCTCGGGATCGGCCAGCAGGTCGACTACAGCTGGGGCGCGATGCTCGACCAGGCGCGCAGCTTCATGTTCAAGCGCGACACCGACTGGGTCACGCTCTACACGCTCGTCCCGGGCCTCGCGATCATGTGGGTCGTGCTCGGCGCGAATCTGCTCGGCGACGGCCTCCGCGACCGCCTCGATCCGCGCCAGCGAGGCAGAGGCTGATGGCACTGCGCGTCCGCGTCTGCGCGGTCTCCGATGTCGTCGCCGGCCAGCTCCGCGCGTTCCCGGTCACCGGCGTGACGTGGCCCGTGATCGTCACGATCGTCGATGGCGAGCTGATCGCGGTGCCCGGCGTCTGTCCGCACGAGGATGTCGCGCTGTTCGACGGCCACCTCGCCGGCTCGGAGATCGTGTGCCCGGGGCACGGCTGGGGCTTCGATGTCCACACCGGACGCTGCCGCGCCGCACCCGGGCTCGAGCTGCGGCGCTATCCGATCACGCTCTTCCGCGACGAGATCTGGGTCGACTTACTCTAGGCGCAGCGGCGCTCGCGACGCGGTGGGCGAGACCTTGCTACCGAGCTCGATCGTGGTGCCCTCGACGTGGATGAGCCCGACACCGCCACCGCCGCCACCGCCGCCACCGGCGCCGCCCGTGGCCACGCTGCCGCGCTCGGATCCGAGGTAGCCGCCGAGCCCGCCGTCGCCACCGGTGCTCGCGCCAGCAAGACCGCCGGCCGCGCCCGTGAGTGCCGCGCGTCCGGGCTCACCCGGGCGACCCGCGGTGCCGTCGCCCGCGCCTTCGCCACCGCCGCCGCCGTTCGCGGCGAGCACACCCGCGCTGCGCACGACCGGCGCTTCGAGGTGAATCATG
>Ga0193708_1000213_pt1 | contig 13058 bp, 16 predicted proteins | sample H3c1metaG_FD_160570 | JGI IMG/M metagenome (GOLD analysis project Ga0193708, IMG submission 160570) | Soil microbial communities from a riparian zone of the East river system, Colorado, United States - H3c1 | ecosystem: Environmental > Terrestrial > Soil > Riparian zone | place: USA: East River...
GATCTTGTCCTTTATCATTTCGGCCCTTGTCATGGGAACGGCAGCACCTTTATCATCCATTTTAACAGAAGGTGACTCGAGATCCCTGTACAAGCCTTCTTCCGCAAAACCAACCAGCATATTGGAATTTAAAACAGCAAGCCCGAAATACCTGTCGGGTGTTGTGGTATTGCACGATGTAAATAAGAAAGTGCTGAAAATAAGCAGGAGCTTAATTGATCTTTGCCTGTACATAGTTTTAGTTTCCCGGTAAAATAAGGAGTAGTAAGCTAAAGAAGAAATATTTTTTTGACGTCCCGGTCTTCAGTATTGCGGCCCGGTTTTTGAAAACCTAACAACGGGCCGGGAAGGCCGGTCTCAATAAAATTTCATTCCTTTATGTATCAAACAGATGAAAAGAACAATAGGCCTATATAGCTTCTTTATTATTGCATGTTCCATGATGATATGCAGTTGTAACAAAAAAGAAAAACAGCCTTTAAAAGAAACCTACCCTTCCGGGAAGCTGAAAAGATCCGGTTGGGTTAATAAGGATAATATACCTGTTGACAGCATGTATTATTACTTTGAGAACGGGAACCCGGAGCGCATAGAGGTAAGGGATGATTCGGGCAGGTTAAACGGTGTTTCAAGAACTTTTTATGAGAATGGAACCATTAAGCAGGATATCCCCTATATTAATAATTCAATAGAAGGATTTATTAATTCCTATACAGGGAGCGGACGGATAGCCAGCAGGATCTACCAGTTGAAGGACAGGCAGATGGGAGATGGATATTGGTTTGATGAAAGCGGGAGTCTTTCACAATATGGCTTTAACGGTTTTGGAAAAGAACACAGGAACTATATCAAATATGATAGGACCGGTGTAATAGCAGAGAAAATAGCGCCATTCATTTTTACGGATTCCCTTAGCATTTATACGCCGGTCAATTCGCAGCAACAGGTATACGAGGTCTCGGTATTGTTATCAAACGCGCCAAAATGCAGGACAAGTGTTTTAATTAATTACCTGTCTAAGGATTCAGCTGTTATTAAGCAGGACAGTGTCACAGGCAAGGCATATTATTTTAGGAAGGAGAATTTATCGCCGGATATTAACAAGATCATCTTTTATGGCAGGCAATATGATTCTTTAACGGGTAAAACGCTTTTGCAAAATGCGGCCCGGCCGGTGAATGATTGATCTATCTCACAGCTCATCTTTTTTTATTTTTTAGTAAGGGTGCAAGTGCTTCAAAGTATATTTAATCCCTTCTTTCAAAAATTAATAACTATCACGGCTTGGTACATTTAGTTTAAGAGTAGAGATATGAATCTGAAGCTACAGTACAAAAGCTAAACATAGCTGTACGGCAGGAACGGGCTGTCATCGTTCCTGCCTTGATTTTTTGTTTCTTTTGTATCAAGACAAAAGAAAAATAAAAAAGAGCATTAGCTGTTAAAGTGGCTTAACTTATTATTATTGTTACTTTTCTACTTGCCCAAAAAAGTAAAGAAAGCATTTTTGAATGTTCAATGCTCAATTTTCAATTCATCCTGAAAAGCCTTTACATTTCAAATAAATTATCGTTCCTTTAATAATCAACATCACCCGGCCAATAAAGACGCTATGTTTCAAATTGTAAAACTTCTGCTTCTGATCATAATGGGTTGCCCGGCATCTTATTTTGTAACCGCACAGGTTACCGCTCCTGCATATTACCAGCAGCAGAAAAAATTCAATGACTCCTTAAAAAACATCATCAGGGAAGTTGGTTTAGAGGGTAGCTACAATGTTGGTGAAGACGGAATGGAACAAATTTCATTCGCCGTGATCGATCTTACCGGCAGGAAACCTGTTTTAGGCGGGGTTAATTTTGACAATTTTATTTATCCTGCATCCATATATAAAATGTATGTGGCAATGGAGGTTTTAAAGCAGGTCAGCGAGGGGAAGTACAGTTTGTCTGCACCCTACATCGTACGATCGCCAAATGACGTAGACAGGTCAAGGGAAATTTCCTTTGATCCAAGACTATTATTAAAAGGCGGTGATACGGTTACCATAAATTACCTGTTAGACCTGATGATAACCCGTAGTGATAATTCAGCGGCCAATTGCTTAATTGATCTAGCAGGCAGGCCGAACATAAACAAGACCATGCAGGAAAATGGCTGGACCGGAAGTGAAGTTACCCGTAAGTTTTTAAAAAGAAAGCTTGAAGACCCGGGGTATGATACGGTCAAAAGCACGGAAACCTGTGCCTTGCACGCTGCGGATTTTATGTTTAAGATCTTTATGAACCAATTGGTAAACCCCTGGGTAAGCATGCAGATGAAAGCGCTGCTTGGCAGGCAATTGGATAAAACAAAACTTGCTGCAGGCCTGCCCGGTTCCGCAATGTTTTATCATAAGACCGGCTGGTTGATTTTTTATACAAATGATGTTGGGGTCGTTGATGACGGTCGTGTAAAATATATCATCGCCTTTTTTACGCCGGTTAAAGAAGAAGATATAAGACCAGTATTGAAAGAAGTTTCACACAGGGTTTATGATCTTATAAAAAACAGGCATTAGGCATACAACAAATTGAGATATGGATTTCGGTCAACCTTTATTTGCAGGCATTATAAAAATTATTCACAAATAAGTATATTGGAATTATAAATTATACCCCATATGCCACATTTTGTTATTGATTGCTCCGAAAACATCATACAATTGAAAACCCCGGAAGAAATAATGCAAACAGTTTATGGTATTGCTGAATCAACCGGGCTTTTTGCAGATGGCGACATTAAAGTGCGGATAAACCCGTTCAGCCATTTTAAACTGGGCCCTTCAAAACAAAGCTTCATCCATATTTTCGGGAATATTATGGAAGGCAGGAATACTGTTCAAAAAGCCGGGCTTTCCAATAAGATAATAAGTGAACTAAAAAAAATGTTTCCTGGTGTTCCAATAATATCAATGAACATAAGGGAATTTGAAAAGGAAACCTATTGTAACAGGTCGATGGTTTAAATTTATTATGATGACGGACGAAATACAAAGGATATGCAGGTCATGCGGCGGTCCCGCAACTGGCCGGTATTGCCCCACCTGTGGTGAAAACATGGAAACAAAGCGTTTGAGCGTTAAAGGGCTGCTCCACGAGGTCTTTCATTTTTTTACACATTTCGACAAGGGATTTCCCTACACGTTAAAAAAACTCATCACTGCACCGGGCACCATGCAAAAAGAATATGTGGACGGGTTCCGGAGTAAACATCAAAAGCCCTTTTCCATGTTCTTTATATGCGCAACTTTTGCCGCTTTATCTTTATACTGGATCAATATTTCCCTCGTAAAATATTTTGATGCCGGTGACGCAGGCGAAGCCGAATTTTTTCACCAGTACTGGGTGATCCTGCAGGTGATTATGTTACCGGTATATACTTTTGTCACTTATTTATTCTTCAGGGAATCAAAACTGAATTATGCCGAGATATTTGTATTTCAACTATACCTGTTCTCCTTTTTATTTCTTGTTTTACCCCTTATCCACCTTCTAAAATTCATTTCGCCACACCTGCAAACAAGGTACATTGAGCTTCCCCTGATCATTTTATATACCGTGATCACTAATTTCAATTTTTTTTATAACAGGTCGAAATGGGTCGTTATTGCGAAGACTATCCTGACCATTGGCATATCCTTTTTACTGGCCAGTTATCTACAGGATCTGCTGGTTGAATCCGTTTTATAAGCAAGCGGCAGGTAAATAAAAAAGCACCTGCGAACAGGTGCCTTATCAAACTTTCAATCTTTAAATCTTCCAACTGGTACAATAGACCTTCGCCTGGTTTCAAAGTAAAAGATCCAATCGTTAAAGATTTGAGAAGACAGGATGTGCTTTTATAAGCTCAGGTCCTGCACTTCTACAAGCTCAGGCTGACAGCACTTATTTAGTATGTTCAAAACCTGGCCGGTAAAATACCAGCCAGGGAATAATTAAAAAAATATTTAATGCCAAACTTATCGATTCTTCCACTGTCAATAGCGGTCTTTACCTGGCAGCAAGATCGATCTTTTTAAAAATACTCTTTACACTTGAGCTTATCTCGTCCTGCGTGATACGGGAATAATTGAGTTCTTCTGATGTCCATCCCTGCCATACTACCTTATCCGTATTTGCATCCGTTAAAGTGATGGTTATAGTTCCCTCGGTTACCGGTACCTCGTAACTATTATATCCTAAAAATTGCGAAGGATAATAAATAGTGCCCCACCTTCTTAACCGCGGATTATAATAATAACGGGAATAAGTCTGGGAATATATCGGGTCTGATCTTCGTGATGTTGTATTCTGTACCAACACATCATAGCTAACAAGGATGTCAGGATTCTCTGTTACTTCTGTCCAGCCCGCACCTCTTAACTCTGCATTGGCCGCATTTCTCACACTAACGTCCCCGTAAGATGCAGGCCTTGTTGAATTGTCATTTTCATTGTACCGGGTATCCACCCACATATAGGTTTTGTAATTGGCAAGGCTCACCCCCGCATCTTGTTCTACATGTACGGGAGTAGAACATGCTGCGATGCAAAATGCCAGCATTAAGGCACCGCATATATAATTAAGTGTTTTCATAATAATGTTTTTTTAAATGAGAATCAAATACTATTCCATGCTAAAATACAGATGGCGACTATTGAAAATGAAGGAATTATTACCCAATCAAAGGGTAAATTTTTACCCAGTTGTGGTACACAAGTTGTGCTTACACCCATCATTACATGCTTTAATCACAATTGGTATCCCCTATTCCTCAATACATCCCACGCAAATAACAGCCCGGCCCTTTCGGGTAAAAAAAGATATAACGGCTATCTATCTTCATCCCGTCAAATAATAAACACTCTTATACAGATCATCATGCAAAAAATAAAACAAATATCGCTGTACATAACGATCATCCTCTGGGCAATGATCATCGGCGGGGTAATGTATTCGCACATCGTTTACTTTCCTCCTTACCTTTCTCACCTTCCTGCGTCAAACCAGCTCATTACCGGTGAGTACGGTCTGCAGGATAAAAATTTCTGGATGTTCATTCATCCCCTGTCCATAGCTTTTACAATTACCACCCTTGTACTAAACTGGAAATCAAAAGCAAGACGTAAATTCATTCTCATCGCTGCCGGTATTTATGCCCTGGCCATTCTCTTCACCGCGGTTTATTTTCTGCCCCGGCTGGTAGCCTTTGCAGAGACCGATAGCGCCACTGATATTATTCGTGCAGAATTGTTTCAACGCGGACAGGCATGGCAACACCGTAGCTGGATAAGGGGAGCTTCGCTATGTTTCGGTTTTATCATGCTTTTGGTCGCACTGGAAAAAAAGGAGGAGTAGAAGCAAAAAAGAACAACAATATCATTTTAATCGTGCGAGATGCTTCGTCCCTCAGCATCACAGGCGCCAGTTATACTGAAAAGATGTATTATTGCAAATAAATTCTTAAAAAATGAAAAGGATCTTCTTCTTATCAGTTACTTTATTATTGCTTACACAAGCAAACAGCTATGCACAAAACAAGATTGGTTATGTGGGCCCCGACGAGATATTTGACCTGATGCCCGAGGTTAAAAAGGCCGATACGGCATTGTCCGTTGTCCAGGTGGAATTATCCAAAACCTTCCAGGACCAGCAAAACGACCTGAATGAGGCCTTCAATAAATTTGTAAAGGACTCCATCAGCATGACCGTGTCACTGAAAGAAATAAAACGCAAAGACCTGCAGGATAGGATCGCAGCATTGGGCAAAAAAGAACAGGAACTCAATAAAGCACTCGATGCCGAAAAAGAAAGACTGCTTGCCCCGATCCGGGAAAAACTATTGAAAGCCATTAAAGATGTGGCCAAAGAAAATGGCTATGGCCATGTATTTTATAAAGCACAGTCCATTGTATTTCCCGAAGCGGATGACCTGGGTACGCTTGTAAAAAAGAAGCTTGGAATAAAATAATTTTTCTTCGATAAAAAAGCATTTTAAAGCTTAGGCATTCTTTTGAATGCCTTTTTAATGCGCATGATAAACAGCCTTTCGGCCCGGTCGTCAAGTCCGCGCAAAAACTAAGCTTTTATTTTCTTAACTTGTTTTAAAACTCATTCACATATTCATATGTATTTCATTTTTGTTTGTTTCAATAACCAGCGCCCGCTTTATAATAAATGACCCGATGAATTATACTTATCTTAAACTTATCCATCTTATTGCCGTGATGATATTTTTAGGGAATATCATTACCGGGCTTTTCTGGATGAGCATCGCTGTAAAAACAAAGGACCTGAACATCATCAACTTCACCATGAAGGGGATCAGAAAAGCCGACCGGTATTTTACCATACCCGGCGTTATCATTATTACGGCGGGTGGATTTTTAGCTGCCATATACGGGCATATCCCAATTTTGAGAACAGGCTGGATCCTTTGGTCTATCATTATGTTCTCCGTTTCAGGACTTGTTTTTTCATTCAGGCTTGCGCCTTTACAAAAGAAAATTTATGCCCTTACGGTGAATAACCGGGATAATTTTGACTGGAAGTATTTCAACAAGCTACATTTGGAATGGGATATCTGGGGTATCATTGCATTGCTGACACCCCTGGCTGCTTTTGTAATGATGACACTTAAAATACCTGGATAAAATTTTGCTGAAACAAACTAAAAATATGACCGGCGAGTCTATTCAATCATTTAAATAAACTTATGTACAAGCTTATCAAAAAAATCCCCTTCTTCGCACTTATAGTTTTTGCATCATGCAATCAAAATGATAAAACTGTTGAAGAGGCTGATGGAGCTGCGGCAATGAGCGCCGACAGCATGAAACAACACATTGCAGTGCTGTCCTCCGACTCCTTCATGGGTCGTAAACCATTCACCGAAGGAGAAACAAGGGCAATCAATTACCTGCAACAGCAATTTGCGGCAGTGGGACTTGAACCCGGCAATGATAACAGTTTTTTACAGGAAGTGCCAATGGTAAATATACTGGCAACCGCTGCCCCATCCATGGATGTACGGTCAGCAAAAGGAAATTTTACATTAAAGGCATTTGATGATTATATAATATGGACCGATAAAACCGATGAGAACATCAGCCTTGATAATTCGGAACTCGTATTTGCAGGTTATGGTGTAGTGGCACCTGAATATAACTGGAATGACTATGCAGGCCTTGATGTGAAAGGGAAAGTAGTAATGGTGATGGTGAATGACCCGGGATTTTGGGCGGGTGATACAACTTTATTCAAAGGAAAAACAATGACCTATTACGGGCGCTGGACCTATAAGTTTGAAGAAGCCGCAAGGCAGGGCGCCAAAGGATGCCTGATCGTACACAACACTATTGCAGCAAGCTATCCCTTCACTGTTCAGCAAAACAGCTTCAATAATTCCAGGCTGCAATTAGACAACCGTGGAAAAGACATTAAGAATTGTGATGTTATCGGCTGGCTGCCCGAAGCTATTGCGAATAAATTATTTACTGCGGCAGGTTTTGATTCTACCCTGCTGCTGAAAGCAAACCAGCGTGGTTTCAAAGCAGTTCCTTTAAACCTCGGATTGTCCACTACCATGAAGGTGCAGGCAACTTACAATAAATCTTATAATGTAATTGGCAAGATCACCGGCACAAAGCATCCCGGCGAAGTAATTATTTACACAGCACATTGGGATCATTTGGGCATTGGCAAACCCGATGAAACAGGTGACTCGATCTATAATGGCGCACTGGATAATGCTACCGGAACTGCAGGCTTACTGGAACTTGCACGTGCTTTTAAGAATATGAAAATGAAGCCTGAAAGAACGATCATTATCCTTGCCGTTACAGCAGAAGAACAGGGGCTTTTGGGATCCGCCTACTATGCACAAAACCCGCTATATCCTGCCGCTAAAACAGTTGCCAATATCAACATCGATGGTATGAACCGTTTTGCCAAAACAAAAGATATTACCGTGATCGGAGAAGGACAATCAGACCTGGAAGATTATATAAAAGAAGAAGTTGAAAAAGCAGGCGGCTATCTTTCTTTTGAATCACATCCCGAGGCGGGATACTATTACCGCTCCGATCATTTTAATTTTGCCAAAGCAGGCATTCCTGCCCTTTATTTAAAGACCGGTATTGATGTGGAAGGAAATGGAAAAGAAGCAGGCCAGAAAATTGAGGATGAATACAGGGAGAAGAATTATCATCGTCCTTCTGATGAATATGATGCAGCTATCTGGACAATGGAAGGCGCCATCTTTGAATTGAAATTATTGTTTGGCGTTGGCCGCCGTTTGGCATTTGAAGAAAAGATGCCGCAATGGAAACAGGGCTCAGAATTTAAAGCGATAAGGGAAGGAAAGAAATAGAGGGATGATTGAAAAGAGATCATTTATTATCTTTTTGTTTTAATAAGACCTCTTTCAAAGCGTTAAGCTGTTTTTTAATTAATCCTTTTGTTACTTCATCCGTTAATTTACCGGCTTCGTCAAATTTGTCTTTTGCTTTTGATACCATGATCTCGGGCTTTACCTGGTGCATACCCAATGTAAGAAAGACCGGCTGAAAAGCAAGATGCATTCTTACCGTACCCCACATACCATCACTGGCACCCATTAACGCAACCGTCTTGCCCAGCAGCGGGGAATCCTTACCCCGTGATGCCCAGTCAATGGCATTCTTTAAAACCCCGGGAATGGAATAATTATACTCGGGTGAAACGATCACCATCCCATCCGCTGCTTCAATGCTTTTCCTGAATGCGGCAACAGGTTGCGGGCGCTCCGGCATACCAGGTATGTCAAGGTCGCCATTGTACATTGGAATCTCTGCGATACTTATGATATCCAGGGAAACATCTGCCGGTAATAATTCCTGCAGGGAATTCAGTAACATGGTATTATATGATCCTTTGCGCAGGCTGCCCGAGAGGCCAACAAGGCGGATGTTTGTTTGCATGATACAATTTAACTTATTAATGGCAAAAAACATTCCTGTTCACAGATTGCACAGACCATTCGTGTTAATCCGTGTATCAATCTGCGTAAATCTGTGGTAAAAAAATCAAGCTTCCTCTAAAACCACCGCCTGCTTATTATATTTATTCCTGTATTCAACAGGCGTTAAGCCGGTGATCTTTTTAAAGACGGTACGGAACGCTTTTGTATCCGTATAGCCCACATCGAACATCACTTCATTTATATTTTTCCTGCTTGATTCAAAACTTCTTTTTGCAGCTTCTATCTTTACCCGCTGCATATATTCAACCACGGTGTTGTTGGTTGCTTTCCGGAACCTGCGCTCAAAACTTCTCCGGCCGATTGCAAATTTATCTGCCAGTTCATCCACGGTAATTTTTTCCTGGAAATTCGTTTCAATGAATTCCTGCGCTTTTAATATGCTGTCATCCTCGTGCTCCTTCTGCCCCTGGAACATCATAAAAGCTGCCTGGCTTTCACGGTCAATATCCACTGCAAAGAATTTGGATGCAAGAATAGCAGTATCACGGTCCGTATATTTTTCAACCAGGTACAAAAGCAGGTTCCAGTAAGAATTTGCACCGCCGCTTGAATAGATCCCCTGCTCTTCGGTGATGATGCTTCCGTCAACAAGCTCCACATCAGGGAACATGCTCCTGAACTCATTTGCAGAAAGCCAGTGCGTGGAACATTTTTTCCCTTTCAGCAATCCTGTTGATGCCAGTAAAAAAGCACCGATACAAAGTGAAGCCACTTCTGCACCATTTGCATACTGGTCATTTATCCACGGAATAAAATCTTTATTCAGCTTCAGCGCAGTTTCCATATCACCGCTCAACGCAGGGATAAAGATGAGGTCCGGTTTCTTTGCATCTTTTAATACTGCATCAACATGAACAGAAAATAAGCTGTTACTCAATTTTATTTCTTTGGTAAGTCCCACCAACTGTACATTGAACAAAGGCGGCTTACCTGCTGATCGCAGGAACTGGTTTACCGCTTTGAACAGGTAATCGGGATCGGCTACTGCCTCTATTACCGCTGTCTCGGGAACAAGTATGGTTACATTTTTCATAGGATAAAGATAAGAAGAGTATCTGTCGCAATCAACCCCCGGAATTGTCGTTTTTGCACATCACGGCTTTTGATTTTGTGCTCCATCTTTGTGTTATCAATTCAAAACAGATGACACAAATAAATTCATACCTCACATTTAGCGGTAACTGCCGCGAAGCCATGACATTTTATAAAGGATGCCTTGGCGGGGAGCTCACCCTTCAAACCATTGGTGAATCACCCATGGCAGATAAGATGCCGCCAAAAATGAAAGACTGCATTTTACACGCTACTTTGATCAACGGCGCGGTAACGATCATGGCTTCCGATATGGTTGCTGAAAATGGGTTAATAAAAGGAAATTCCGTTTCTTTAATGCTCAATTGCAGCAGCGAAGAAGAGATCAGGAACTGTTATACGAATCTTTCTGAAGGCGGGCAACCGGATCACTTGCTGGAAGATACTTTCTGGGGAGCTTTATTCGGCGACCTAACCGATAAATTTGGCAATCACTGGCTGCTTCATTTTGATAAAAATGTGAATTAATGATCATGGCCGCACCCAAAAAAAATATGAGGATATGCAGTGAGGGCCATAAATATTATAAAAGCAGCGACTGCCCCGTTTGTCCTGTTTGTGAAAAAGAAAAGCAACCCGCAGATGGTTTTCTTTCTCTTTTAGCCGCACCGGCGAGGCGGGCATTGGAAAATAACGGGATCAATACCCTTCAAAAACTTTCAGCATTTACCGAAGATGCGGTCCTGGCATTTCATGGTATGGGGCCCGGCTCGATACCCAAATTAAAAACCGCACTGGGATCAAAAGGATTATCATTCAAAATAAATAAATAAATATGTCAACCGAATTACAATCCCGCCCCGCGGGAAAAACAACAAAAATCCTTTATTGGGTTTTTACCATTCTCTTTGCAGGATTGATGTTAATGTCTGCAATACCTAATATATTATCTGCCCCGGATTGGGTTAATATAATGGAGCAGCTGGGCTATCCAAAATACCTTCTGCCTTTCCTCGGGGTGGCTAAATTGCTTGGTGTCATCGCCTTACTCGTTCCCGGTTTTCCCCGGCTAAAAGAATGGGCTTATGCAGGATTTTTCTTTGATCTTACCGGCGTTGTATATTCAGGCATCGCATTAGGCGGCTTCCAGCCGGCAATGCTTTCCATGCTGGTCTGGTTTGGCCTGGGCATCTTGTCTTATGTTTTTTACCATAAGAAAATGAAATTGAAATAATTTTATTCCGGATCTAAACTAACTAAAATGAACATACTTATCACCATCCTTTTTGTACTTGCAGGCATTATCCTCCTCTTCCTTCTCATTGCTTTACTTACAAAAAAAGATTTCAGGCTCGAAAAGCAAGTGGTCATCAATAAGCCGAAACAGGAAGTGTTTGATTATTTAAAACTGATCAGGAACCAGGAACATTACAGTGTTTGGGTAATGAAGGACCCTAATGTAAAAATTATTTATACGGGTACTGATGGAACCGTTGGCTTTACATCGTCCTGGACAAGTGATGATAAGAATGTGGGTATCGGCGAGCAGGAAATAATAAAGATCAACCCCGGGGAAAGCATGGACGTGGAGGTCCGTTTTAAAAAGCCCTTTGAAGCCACAAACTATGCACATACTGATCTGACAGCAATTTCGCCGGATCAAACAAAACTAAGCAATGTGTTCACGGGCAGGCAGAAATTTCCCATGAATGTTATGAATCTTTTCATGGATAAACTCGTAGGAAAAGACATGCAGCAAAACTTACAGAATATGAAAGCCAACCTGGAAAAATAAAGCTCATTTAAAGAAGTTAATCATGAAGGAATCAAACAAAATGCCAACACCGAAAAATGTTGATGATTATATCAGCAGTTTCCCGCCTTCAACAGCAAAAAAGTTAGAGCAGTTGCGCAAAACGATCAGGTCGGCTGCACCAAAGGCGGAAGAAGTCATCAGTTATAAGATTCCCGGGTATATATATCATGGCATGCTTAGTTTTTTTGCCGGGTGGAAGAATCATATCAGCCTTTACCCTGCGCCATGGGAAGCTGAAGCACTAAAAAAAGAAATGTCTGCTTACGAGGGATCGAAAGGCACTATAAAATTCCCGCTTGATAAACCACTGCCCCTGGCCCTTATCAGTAAAATGGTAAAATTCAGGCTGAAGGCAAATGAAGAGAAAGCTGCTTTAAAAAAAACGGCTAAAACCGTGAAAGTAAAAGCCCCTGTTAAGATCAAGGCCGCTAAGCCTTCTGAAGAAGAACAGGTAAAAGCTTATATAAGCAAACTCGATAGCAAAGCAAAAACGGAAATAGAAGCTGTGAGAAAGATCATTAAAGCAGCTTCATCTAAACTCAGTGAGCGGATAAAGTGGAATGCTCCCAGTTATTATTACAAAGAAGACATCTTAACATTTGGGCCATACAAGACCCATAAGCTCCTGCTGGTATTTCATCATCCCGCCGTCGTAAAGGTTAAATCGGACCTCTTGCAGGGAGAGTATAAAGACAGGCGGCTGGTATATTTTAAAGACAAGGCCGGGGCTGAAAAAAATAAAAAAGAATTATCACGGATAATCACCGAGATCATAAAAGCAATTGACAATAAGTAATCACTAAAATCAAACTATATGGAAAAGATCAATTTCTCCGCAAGCATTAATGCCCCCAAAGAAAAAGTATGGAAAATACTTTGGGATGATTCCACTTACAGGATATGGACAACTCCTTTTCATGAAGGTTCTCATGCAGTGACCGATAACTGGAAAGAAGGCAGCAAGGTCCTGTTCCTGGGACCGGATAAAAGTGGTATGGTAAGTTCCGTTGCTGCCAACCGGCCCAATGAATTTATGTCTTTTGAACACCATGGAGAAGTGAAGGAAGGCATAGAAGATACAACAAGTGAAAAAGTAAAGGGCTGGGCAGGCGCTAAAGAAAATTATACGCTCAAAGAAAATGGAGGGGTTACTGAATTGAAAGTAGAG
>Ga0193708_1000214_pt1 | contig 13028 bp, 22 predicted proteins | sample H3c1metaG_FD_160570 | JGI IMG/M metagenome (GOLD analysis project Ga0193708, IMG submission 160570) | Soil microbial communities from a riparian zone of the East river system, Colorado, United States - H3c1 | ecosystem: Environmental > Terrestrial > Soil > Riparian zone | place: USA: East River...
CTCTCGCGGGCCTGCACCATCTGTTCGAGCGTCTCGGCCACCTGCGAGAGCGAGGCGGCATCGAGGCTCGCGAGCTGCGCCCGACTGATCATTCCGCCTCAAGCTTCCGCAGGTGGTTGATGATCTGTTCCATGAGACCGTTCGGCTTGTCTGTTTCCTCGCGCAGCTGAAGAGCCTGCTGCTGCGACTTCAGCGCCACGGCCAGCGCCTGCGTCCACCTGATGGACGGATCCTGGCCCGGCTTCCACAGCGCCATGTTGCCGTCCAGGTGGACCAGCAGCCGCTGCGTGATGTCCATGTGGTAGCTGCGCACGGACGCCATCTGCTGCGCGTACCCGTCCACCTGTGCCTGCGTCACGTACGAGTCGTACGCGGCCACCCGCTCCTGCCAGTTCCACACCTTGGGCGACGACCAGTTGCCCAGCTGGGAGTCACTGGCCATGCCGAGTGCGATGCGCGTCTTGTCGAGAGACCGCTCACTGCCCTGAAGCATGTAGATCCGGAACGCCTGGTATGCCTTGGCGGTCTCTCCCGGGCGGATGGTCCAGATGTAGTCGGCGTCCTCGGCCATGGCTCCTCCTTACGCGTTCGGCATGGTGAGCACCACGCCACTCAGATACCCCAGTACGGCCAGCATCAGCGGGATGCCCAGACCGGTCACCGCCATGCGGCGCGCCCACGTGGTCCGCTCCTCGATGACCGCAGCTCTCTTCTCCAGTGTGCCGAACCGGAGCCCGTTCAGGTCCGCGTCGGCGCGCCGCTGATCCTGGGTCACCAGCATCTGTACCGTGCCTTCGAGCCGGCTGGTCGCCTGCCGCTGCTCATCCATCTGCCGCGACACGGTTCGTATCATCTCGTAGACCGTCGGCTGCGACGGGTCGGGCGCGGTGGTCATGCGTCCAGCTTGGCCGAGACGACCTTGACGAGGTTGGTGAGCGCGACCAGCTGGGTGCCCTGCTGAAGCACCAGGTTCTTGAGGAGCGCCACCTCATCCTCGACCACGTCCAGCTTGGCCTTCGTGTTGCGGAGGTAGGCGTACGCGTCGCTGCTCTCGTCGACTCCCTTGTAGTTCCAGACGTCGAACGCGTTGAGGTCAGCCATGTCGGTGTCTCCCTTGAGTCGGTCCCGCACGATCCGGCGGAACCCGGCGATGTCGAACGACGGATCGGTCTTGCGGCGGGTCAGTTCCTTGTGCCCGGCGATCGATCCCGCTGTCCAGTCATGTACCCGGCAGCGCGCGGCCGCCCACCTGACCGCCACGTCCATCTGCTTGGCGGGGTACGGGTCGGATCCGTCTCCCCGGTTCTCGATCTCCAGTCCGTACAGCTCACGGTTGCCGTCGTACGGCTCGGTGGCGTCCGGCTTGAGGGTCGAGTTGAACGGCATCGCTTCGTTCACGATCGCGTTGTGCGCGTTCGCCGCGATGGTGCCCGCGTGGTTGCAGCGCCCGTTGCCCACCAGGTACAGGGTTCCGTCCTTGGCCAGGAAGTCCTGCACGAGCGGGCCCGGGAGGGCAGCACTGCCGTTGTAGCAGTAGTCCGCCATGCCCGTGCCGACACCCGCAGTGTGGTGAACGGCGAGCCCGTGGACGTCGCCCCACGCACGGCCCGGGTTGCGGTTGTGCGTCTTCCAGTTCGGCATCTCGACGATGTCGGTGATGCCCTCGGCACGCAGCGCGGCGAGCCACTGCGCCGCTGTCATGGGTGTGCTCATGGGCGTGTCCCCTTGGTGTAGGTGTCCATGGTGGACAGGGTACGCAGAAACCCCACCCGGGGCAGATGCCGGGTGGGGTTTCGCTGGTACGGGGACGCACCGCGATCAGTGTAACGGCTGGCCCCCGGCGCAGGTGCAGTCGCACGAGGCACAGCCGTGCTCGCAGCGGTGGCAGTACGCGGGCTCCTGACCGAGCCGGGTGACCCGCTTCGAGAGGGTGACTGCGGGCGGACCCGCGCTCGGGATCATCGCCCACGCTGCGAGGGTGGCCATCAGCTTGTCGTACGTCACCCACTCCGACACCAGCGGGCTGAGCCGGTACTCGATGATGACTGCATCGGGGTCGGCCAGGACGGCAGCCTTGATATCAGGCTTCTTGGCCCTGCGAAGGGCGGTCAGGACCGCATCGGCGCGGCGGAGGTAGGCGCGCTCATCGTCCTCGTATCGGACGGGCCACTCGGGGTGTCCGTCGCTCAGGGCCATCGCGGCAGCGATGCGGTCGCGGAGTTCGCCACCAGGTGTAGACGGAAGAGGACGCGGGTCGGTGTCATCCAAGGATCAGCCCTCCCAGGGCGGCGAGCACGGTGAGGCACAGCAGGAACATGGCCCCGCATCCTGTGCCAGGCTCGTTGTCGAAGTACCGCTTGTCCATGACCTCACGGCGGGAGTGTCCCGTCTGAGGATTCTTCGGCGGCCGGCGCACCCCGCCGAACGTGCTCTTCTCCCACTGTTCACGCGCCACAGCTGTGACCCCCCACCGTGCACGCCGCGCACTTACCGTCGGTGTCAGCCGGGCTGTCTCCCTCGACGTCCGGGTCGATCAGGTCTGCGGCCGCACTCTGGCCGAACCCCACGTAGTAGGGGTCGCCGAAGTCCGCTGCCCGGATCTCCGCCGCCGCGTCTCGGCGTGCCTGGTCGATGATCGCCTGGAGGGTGCGGGTCTGTGCCGGAGAGAACCGCAGGCTCGGCATCCAGTCACCCTGTCTGCCGATGCCCATCTCCACGGCCAGTCGGTCGACCAGTGCCAGCATCTCGTCTGTGGCGCTCATCAGTGACCACACCCCGGCCGTGTGTGTCCGCCACAGGTGGCGCAGTAGTCGCGCTGGTGCGGGTTGCCGCTCATGTCATGTCCTCTCAGAAGGTGTCGCGGTAGACGAGTCGGTACCCGCCCCAATCACGGTTCTCGGCCAGGGTGTACGCGTGGCGGTCGGTGCCGTGCGCAATCCACATGATCTGTGTGTGCACTGACTCCCAATCCACCCGGTGGTACGGAAGGTGCACCGTGAGGGTGGCCCCGGCGAACGGGCCGTCGGCGCACCTGACCCTCATGCCCCGGCCACCTTCCGGCATCCCTGGTCCGGCGTCCACGTCGGGTAGTCCGCATCGGTGGAGCAGCAGTCCGGGTGACACGCCGCGTCCTCGGCGAACTGTGCGTCGACCGCGGTGTCCATGTCGTGCCGGATGATGATCTCTTCTCGTGTCATGGTGCGTCCCCTCTGTCGGGCCCCGTTGCCCTGTCGTTCTCGATGTCCTAAGTAGACACCCACTGACACCATCGTGTCAAGGCCTCACGTCGACACGGACCGTCTCGCCCGGCACCGTCACCGTGACCTGTGCTCCGCCGTACCGGGACTCAACGCTGTGACCAGCCTCTTTGCGCAGAAGCGGGGCCGGCACACCCCGGGGGAGCGGGGTTGAGTGCAGCCAGCACGTAAGCCAACCGGCCACGGCCAGCCACAGGATGGGCGCGTACCAGCAGACGGCAGTGACACCGGACCAGAGGAGCATCAGCCCCACGATCCGGTGCCACTGCCAGCGCCACGGCGCGCGCATCACCCTCGGTCCTTCCAGTCGTAGCGGACCAGCAGCACGCACCAACCGCGCTTTGAGAGCACCCGCGTGACGCGGATCGGGTTGCGGTACAGCGGCATGTTCACGGACAGCGCGTCCGGGTCCTGTGGCTCCCACACGGAGAGCCGGATGCCGGGCCAGATAGGAATCCTCACGATGCCCCCGGAAGCCAGAGTCCGGAGGCGTTCAGGGCGGACGCGACCGGCACGGCCAGTACCCCGAGCCAGCCCCGCACGATGCCCGTCAGGACGCCGGCCAGGGTCCCGTGGATGACGCCCTTGCGCGCGTCCTCGCGGCGCCTCATGACGACCACGCAGACCGCGGTGGCGACCAGCACCATGGCCAGTCCGCCGTTGGTCAGCGCGGTCAGCGTCGTGCTGGAGACAGACTGCCTGTGGCCGCCCACCCCGTAGATCATGACCCCGTCACCGAGCCAGCTGCCGCCCCACAGGATCGCGTCACCGAACCAGCCGAGCAGCCCGCCGCACAGCATGATCGCGACGCCGTAGCAGTAGCCGAACAGGAACGGGAGGATGCCCGTAACCTGCCGCAGCGGGTCCTTGCGAAGCCGCTTGTACCCCGGGTACCAGGTGCCCAGGTTCACGATCACCAGGTACAGCCCGATCACGAACGACCCGAGGGTCGCACCGTCCTTGAAGGTCACGGGGTCCACCACCCGAGTGCCCACGTGAAGCCGAGCACCGACCAGATGCACAGCTGCCAGCCCGTGCACCAGATGGCGAACTGTGCCCGTTCCCCGCGCGGCTGCGTCAGGCACAGGAGCACGCCGGCCGCCAGTGTTCCCGATGCCCACAGGATGAACTCAACGAGCGTGCTCATGAGGTGCTCCCAACGGTCCCGCACTCGTTGCACGTGAATCCCACGGGAGGGAACGAATGGCACTGCTGGCACAGGAACTCAGACGTCAAGTCGATCAGCGCGACGTCCAGTGCTTGGCACACGGCCAGGACGAAATCAATCGACACGTGTCCAACCCGCCCAAGCTCCTGGTTCCGCAAGATCTGCCCGGAGACGGGGTATCCCGCATCGGTGATCATCTCGGACAGGGCGAGGGTCGAAATCCTCCTCGCGCGTCGCATCGCTCGCAGATTCTTGACGATCCTCTGAGAGACCGGTCCGGTTCTTCTCGGTCGTGGCGTCATGAGGTGCTCCCCTGGTGCTCGATGGTAAGGGCCGCGCACAGGCGCTGTGCCCGTGCCGTTCCCGTGCTCAGCTCCGTCTTGATGGCGCGCACGCCGGGCACGCCCTGCGTCTGTCCGGCGAGCACGCGTGCCCGCTCCATGAACGCTGTGTCCGACGGGAGGAGCACGCCCGTGCGCACGTGCTCGGTGACTGTGTCCGTGAACGTGTTCGCCGGGAACGTGTCCGGCAGCGGGGGCACGAGGTGGAGCACGGCGGCGGGCCCGGGGTCCGGGATCTCCACCGTGTCGAGCACGGGCGGCGTGCTCGTGTAGAGGATGCACTCCCCGCCGTGCCCCTCACACTCAAGATGCCCGTGCACGCACACGTCCCATCGCGCTGCGAGCACGGCCTCCTCGGCGTGCTCGTTCCAGTCGTCGCCCCACGCCTCGGTCTGTACCCGGATCTCTTCCTGGGCCGTGCTCGGCTCGTGCTCGGGCACGGGAGGCGTGCTCGTGTGCTCGTGCTCGGTCGTCCCCCACAGTGCACGTTCCCGTGCCTCACCGGGCGTGCTCAGCGCGTGGACACGCCAGAGCACGAGCGGCGCGATCGCGGACACGGCCGTGATCAGGATCCAGTCCACCGTGAGCACACCCGCCGTGACCAGATGGCTGGCCGCGTTCACGCTCACCATGGCGAGCACGGCCGTGAGCACCTCGCGGTGTGACCGCAGAGCACGCACGGCGTACGCGTCGAGCGCCCCGGGCACGGCCGCTGCGATCCACTGGTTCATCCCGATGGCCCGTGCCAGCTCGTACTCCGCCGAGGCGGTGGCCACCAGGGCGAACCCGGCAGCCACCCACTTCAGCCAGTCTGCGCTGCGTCCCCATGCCTTCATGCCGTGGCCACCCCCGTGCACTTGCACCGGTGCACGCCGCGGCCGCCTTCACCGCAGTGCGTCTTGCCGTGGAATGCGTGACGGCAGATCAGGCACAGTGAGTCGGTCCGGACGACGTTGGGCCGGTTGATGGGGCACGCGCACGCCCCCGCCGTACCGGTCATGAAGTGACAGCAGCCGTCATCTCCGTGCTCATGGAGACAGGAGGAGCAAGCGGTCTCCGGCACGATGTCCGGCTTGAAGCTCCGTCCTCTGGTCAGCAGCCAGTGCAGGAACTCCTCCGCCGTGTCCAGCGCGTGGTCACCCGAGTCGTGCTCGAACGGGGGACGGGAGTGGAGCTGCACCGCGAGGCGCAGCGCCTCGATCCGGTCACTAACTGAGTCCTTCTCAGCCGGCCGGGTCACGGTGGACTGCTCGGGCTCGGCGTCGGGGCCGTAGATGTCGCCGCGGACCCCCAGACATTCCAACAACTCGCGATGGGCCGTGTGCGGGTGTCGGACGTGGTCGTGGCCGTTACCGCACCAGTGCTCGGCCGGCGCGGCCTGCTCGGGGCGCTGCGCCTGAGTGGAGCCGATGGCGCAGGGGCACATGCGGCACCCGAGACCCGGGCCGTGCGCGAACGGGGAGTGGGGGCACATGATGCACGTGGCAACGGGCTCCTCGGCCGGCGCGACGACCTCCTGTTGACGCAGTCCGCGCCAGTACTGGAGTGCGTCAATCAGTCCGTCCACCGCTCTCGCGTCCATGTAGACGTAGGTCGGCTGATGGCCGGCGGAATTCGCGGTCAGTGTCAGACGGTAATCGGCGGTGGCCAGGAACTCGACCGAGTCCCCGTCCTCGTCGGTGTGGCTGAAGATCAGGTCCGCGTTCTTCTCCATGCTCATCGCTCCTCCCGTCCGCACGTCGCCAGCAGCAGAGTCGCGAACGCCTCCGGACGGTCCAGCTTGCCGCGCGCCGCCTTGACGAGTGCCTCGTGGCCGACCAGCTGTGCCGCGTCGCACTGCTCGTTCTTGTCCTTCTCTGGCTGCGCGCCCCACGTCTCGGCGAACACGCGTGCATCGTCCTCGGTGGGCGTGTACGGGTTGGCCGGTCCCCCGGTGCCGCACGCGGTGACTCCGGCCAGCAGAGCGGCACACAGGACCGCTGCTCGTACGACTCTCATGAGGCTGTCCCCTTGGTCTTCGGTGTCTTGGGCGGGAATCTGAACTCCGGGCACGAGCAGTCATCATCAGAGCCGGCCAGTACGCCACACCCCCAGCGTTCGCGGTGCGCCGCGTACGCGTGGCCGCAAGCGCAGACTGCGTTGGTCTGAAGAGTCGGCTCGTACGGCGTCCAGTCCTTTGCTGCGTATCCCGTCAGCATGCGGAAGCAGACCCGTCCGCGGATGCGGTACGCCACGATCGGCGTCCAGCTGGCACGCGCGGCCATGTCGGTGACCGCGATGCGCTCGGCAGGGGAGAGCAGCGGGTTGCTGATCTTCGCCTGAATGCCGAGCGTCTCGTAGTTGCCGACCGCCACGACGTCAATCTTGCCTCGGCTCCCGGATGAGCGGAGCACGTCGTAGCCCCGCTCCTTCAGGTGCGCCATGATCTGGAGCTCGAAGTTCGCTCCCTGCCGGTTCGTGTTCACTGCCTTACGGGGAGTCACTTGATGCGCCCCTTGTTCCGGAGGATGGACTCCGCCGTGCTGATGCTGACGTTGTGCTCCGATGCGTACCTCTTGATGCGGGTGTCCCGGCTGCCCCGGAGAAGGGCGATCGTCGTCGCCGTGATCATGGCCAGGATGAACCAGGCCAGGCCGATCACGCCGACCCACTGAAATGCTTCCCACGGCGTCACTTCGTCCACGCCCCGCCCTGTCCTCGGTAGGTGTGACCCGGGTATCCGGCGTCGCACTTCTTCTGGTGACTCTCGTATGTCCTGGCCCCGCACTTACAGTTCACGGCGTCCCCTTACGTCGGTGTCTTCTACTGCCCCTGCCCCGCACCGGAGACCGGTGCGGGGCGATGGAGCTGGGTCGGTCAGCTGTTGTGTGTGCTGACCCGGCGCTCAATGCGCTCGACCTGCCACGCGGCGAACTTCGTGTGGTTCTGGAGACCTGTAATGCCAGTGGTCGTTCCGTCGCGGTCATCCGTGCTGATCTGGACTGCCGCGCCTGCCTTCAGCATGGCCACCACGTACTCGATGTCGCTCTCGGTCATCCGCTGGTTCATGATCGGCCCCTAGTCTGTGGTGTTCCCCGTTGCGATGTCCTAAGTAGACACCCACTGACACGATGGTGTCAAGCACCATCACTGGTAGAGCGACCCCCACCTGTCGCCGAACACGAACGGCTTGCCCTGGCCTGCGGTGATGCTGACCGGGATGCTCGCCCCGGCGGGCGCCCACATGCGGGACATGGCCGACTGAACGGTGCGGGCGATCTCCTCACGGTCCTTCCGCGGGACGGAGAGGACCACCTCATCGTGAACGATCACGCGAAGCATCGGCAGGATCTCCGGCGCCGTGGCGGCCAGCGTGAGCAGCCCCTCGGCGATCAGGTCGCGCGTCGTCGACTGCCCGTACATGGCGGGCGCCTGCGTGTACGCACGCTCCGGGTCCACCCGCAGCTTCCGACCGAAGCCGTTGTCCAGCAGCACGCCGTTCTCCCCGAGCTCCCGCACCTCGTTCTGCCAGCCGACCACCCGGCTGAACTCGGCACGCATGTACTGGTCCAGACCCTGCGCCGCCTCCATCGTGACGCCCTCGGTGTTCTCGACCATGCCCCGCATGCCCCGGCCGTACAGCCAGCCGAGATCCAGCGTCTTGGCTGGCTTCCTGGCCACGCCGGTCCGGTCCGCGATCTCCTGGTGGAAGTCCCGCGTCGGGTCGTTCAGCAGCGCAATCAGGTTCGGGTCCTGTGCGTGAGCGGCCACCGCGCGGATGTCGATCTGGTCAAGGTCGATGGACACCAGCGTCTCGTCATCGTCCGCAGTCAGGAGGTACCGCTCGCTGTCGGCCACACCCTTCTTGAGGACGGTCAGTCCGCAGCTCCACCGCCCGGTGGTCTGGAAGGGCTCGAACGGGTAGTGCACCCGGCCCCCGGTGACGTTGCCCAGCAGGCTCGCCGCCGTGGTGCGCAGCCCGTTCATGGCCTGCACCGCCTCAATGACCGACACGGCTGCGGGCACGTGCTTCTGTGCGTGGTTCAGCGCGAAGGCCATCGTCTCCTTGGACAGGGACATCGACTCATCCTTGCCCCGCGGCCAGTTGGCCACCGGGAAGCCGAGCCCGTCGAGCGCAGCCCCGAACGCCGCCTTGCCAGCCTCCGTACGCTGCGGTGCGGCCGCGGGCTTGCCCGCCTTGTTCGTCAGGGGGAACCCGTACTCCTCGGCCAGCATCGCCTTGCCCGCGTCGGACCGCTCGGCGTCTGCCTGTACGCGTGCCTGAAGGCCTGCCATGTCCACCTTGAACCCGTTGAGCGTGGCCCGTGCGGTGACCGCGCAGACGCGAGCCTCGCGCTCCTCGTACGGGTCGTACGGGATGGCTGCGTCCAGCTCTGCCGTGACGGCCAGGTCCTCGCGCAGGTACTCGGCGTACCGCGGGTCGCTCGCGGGGATCGCGTCCCACCCGCCGTACTCCTTGGCCAGCGCGGCGCCGAGTCCCGACTTCCCGGGCCGGCCGAGGTAGCGCTCGGACAGCGCGTCCATGGAGTAGCTCTTGAAGCCGGGGCCGGACTTGGTCTCGTACGACGTGGGCGGGTCGTTCTGGAACGCGGCAATGCGGAGGTCTCGGCTGCCGATGATCGTCTGCTCCACCGGGATGTTGTGGTGCCGGTCCATCGCGATCGAGTCGAAGAAGAAGTTGTTCACCCCGACCAGGGGAAGCCCGCACAGCGCTCCCGTGAAGGTCATCATGTCCAGCTTGGACGACGTGCTAGTCACCCTCTCACCGACACCGACCAGCTTCACGAACGTGCCGTAGTCGGTGGAGAACAGGTCGTCGGCCGAGCCGGTCTCGATGTCGAAGGGGACGCGGTCGTTGATCACATTGTCGGCGCCGACAATGTGACCCGGCTCGGAGGGAAGGAGGGATGGGAGGTGGGCCCCCTGCCCCTCCCCGTGTGAAACAACAGGTGTGTCCTCTGAAGAGGACTGAGTTTCTACACGTAGGGGGTGTGGGGTTCCCTCCGTTCCCTCCCTCCCTCCATCGTCCTCTGACTGGATGACCCACTTCAGGGTGCTTCGGTGCCCCATGCCCGATTTGATCAGGCGCAACTTGCCGTACCTCCGGTCCTGGTGCTTGGAGTAAGCCCGTCCCAGCTCCCGGGTGTAGCTCTTGCCGGTCGGGTCATCCATCTTCGGGGGTGACTCATACAGGGCCGGCTGCCGCAGCGCTGCCTCCTGCACCTGCCGGGTGGTGAACTCGCCCGAGCCGAATACCTCCCGCGCCCATGCGAGGTGCGCCTCCCAGTAAGCCTGGTCGAAGTCGCTCTCGGAGCGGCGCTCCTTGGTGTCGGTCAGGAACTCTGGGTAGCCGACGAACGCGAGCACCGAGGACATCAGTCGGTCCCACGGCTCGAAGCTCCCCAGCGAGGCGCCACGGTCCCAGGGAGGAGAGCCTGCCGCGTGCCACCCGCGCAGCACTGTGAGCGCCGCACAGACCAACTGGGACCGGTTCTCGGTCGTCCACCGCTTGATGTCCGGGTGCCGGTACTTTCGCGAGTCACGGTCCGACAGCGTGGTACCGACAGGCCGGAGCGCGATGAAGTACACGCGGCGGCTCATGTCCCCGTTCACGTGGACCTGATTGCCGAGGCTGACCCAGGTTGCCTGGTTCGGGAACTTGGCGATGCGGGATACGCCCAGCACCCGGTCCCCGTACGTGAGGGAGGTGAGCGCGCGGGCCATCTGCGCACCCTCGACCACGTGCGCCTCATCGAAGATGAACAGCTCATTGCCGGACGCGAACGACGCAGTGATCTGCTTCCGCATCTCCTCGTCGTTGCCCACCCACGGGAGCGGCATGGCCGCGTCCCCGGTTGCCAGGATGGACACGCAATCGGCCAGCAGATTCTTTCCCACGCCGGCCTCCAGCCCATTGACCACCGCGAGGGGGACCAGCGGGACCAGGCCCCGGATGAACGGGGTCAGCACCAGGGCCAGCGCATTGGCCTTGTCCGCCCGGGTGCCCATGGGGAAGTCTCCCAGCCACTCCTCCATGAGGAACTCGGCTGCCTCCGTGGCGGCCAGCTGGGTAGGGCTCTCCGGCACGTCCACGTCCAGCGATCCCGGCACCAGGACGGTCGACGTGTCCTTGTCGTATCCGGGGGTGGTGCATACGGTCCCGTCCGCTCTCAGGAAGGGGACACGGACCACGCGGGTGAGGGGCGAGAACATGTCCGCCTTGCTCATGACGGCCCCCATGGTCGGGGTGTCCGGCCAGGCGGGGGTGAACACGGCTGGCTTCTTGTCGGTGGCGGGCGTGTAGTTGTAACAGGCCACCGTGTCCGCGATCAGGCCGTAGAAGCTGTCACGGTCGAGCGGCTTCGTCTCGTGCCCCACCACGCGGGTGAGCACGTCCCCGTAGTTGAAGAGGCTCGACCCGTCGAGGGACAGGCGCATGGCGTCCGTGATCCGGTCGATGACCTGCTTGCGGTCCTCGTTCACCGCGACTCCGACGCGGTCGCCCGTGTCCGGCAGCTCCGTCTCCATCGTGGCGCCCTTGCGGGTGCTCGGCTTCTTCTCGGCCGGCCGGGTGTGCGGCGTCTTCAGGAGGAACGAGAGGAACCGGCTGCGGTCCCTCTCGGGCTTCTTGGCCAGGACGTCGTCGAGCCCTTGCGTGCCGCGGCCCGGGAGCCACAGGAACGAGACGTCCGCTTCGTAGAACTCGACCTCCTGCCGGAAGAGGTCCCCCGCTTCGTACACGGAGAGGTTGCTGCCCGCGTCGGCGTCGAGCACCATGACGACGCGTCGGTTCTCGAAGCGGGAGAGGTCGCACTTGTTCCATCCCTCGCACCCGGCCATTCCGAGGACGGAGTAGGCGGGGTCTGCGTGGCTGGCCGCTGCCAGGGACTGCTTAGTCCCCTCGACCAGCAGGATGGTCGAGCTCGGCCCCGCATCGCGCAGGTCCCAGAAGTGGAGATCCTTGTCCTTCTCCCAGTAGTACTGCCCCCCGCTTCCGGGCCACGGGCGCCGCTGGTGGGTGACGTTGTCCCCATCCCGCCACGGGAAGACGAGTTCTCCGTCCTGGGAGTAGACGCCGTGCTTCTCGATCGTCTCTGCCGTCACCGCGTGGCTCATCAGGTACTGAGCGTGATCGGGTGACAGGGGTGCGGCATCGCTCATTCGGAGATACCCTTCTCGTGCTCGCATGTGGTGGATGACGGGGACTTCCGGCATTCCTCCGGAAGTCCCTCCCACCGCCCGTGCTGACAGTTGAACGGATCGCCGGCAAGGCTGCCGATGCAGCATCTCTTTCCCAGTGAGACATCGAGCGCGATCCGGATGAACTCCGAATACGAGCGGTGGTACTGACGGGCTCGTTCCTTAAGCGCGTCCTTGATTTCTGCTGGTACCCGGACCGTAATCACGGGACTCTCCCCGTCGCTCAGTGGCTTCATGCAGGGGACTGTAACACAGTCCCTGGGGAAGTTACCGGGCCCCGTTTCGCACCGCTTCGATCTCCTCCCCGACGTACCACGGCCGACCGGTGAGCGGGTCGCGACTCTCCGTGATGCGTCCGGTCACCGCCCACCGCTTGATGGTGCGGATGTTCACGCCCGCGAGTTCGGCCGCGCGAGCCTTGCTGATGAGAGTCCTGCTCTGTGTCTCCATGCGTTCAGGGTACGTCGGGTGCCCGACGTTGACATAGCGGGTCTCCTCTGAGACGATCGTGTCATGAGACTGAACGATCGAGAGACTCAGGTGCTCACCCTGCTGGCCCAGGGCCACACGCACGGAGCAGCTGCCAAGATCGCAGGGACCAGCAAGAGCGGCATCGCCCGCACGCTGCATGACCTGATGGGGCGGCTCAACACCAAGAACGTCACCGAGACCGTGACGCTGCTGGTCGTGCGCAAGGACTTGCCGCTGACCGAAGCCCACTACCCGCGCGCCACGAATCACGAGAGCCGGAAGACCCAGGAACTGATCCGCGCATTCGGCAAGGCGGAGCGCGACGACAACGAAGGAGAGTCATGACCGAGATCCACCCCCTGGTAGTGGCCACGCTGCGCACGCTGGCAGCGGAGGCAGAGCTGAAGGTGGAGCAGGTACGCAGCAAGCGGGCCGCTCTGCCGGGCACACCGGGTGCCCACGCGCAGGCCATGCGCCTGCACAAGCAGATCACTGAGCTGACCCGGGTGTCCGAATCGTGGGACCTGGTGTTCGGATCCGTCAGTGAGGACTTCGATGAGCGATCGGTGCCGGGTGAATGAGAACCAGGGA